>Ga0256410_1002490_pt1 | contig 12207 bp, 8 predicted proteins | sample PhyWR1_FD_185983 | JGI IMG/M metagenome (GOLD analysis project Ga0256410, IMG submission 185983) | Leaf surface microbial communities from wheat plants in UC Gill Tract Community Farm, Albany, California, United States - DLSL W.R1 | ecosystem: Host-associated > Plants > Phyllosphere >... | reverse complement strand
TATTCTTACCGGTGACAAAGTGCGCGTCGAGCTGACGCCCTATGACTTGAGCAAAGGGCGCATCACTTACCGCGCTCGCTAAGCAAGTCAATACAAAACGCCCGGCTCTGCCGGGCGTTTTTGTTTGTCTGCGATTTGAGCCTGCCGTGGGAGCAAGCCTGCTCGCGAAGCAAACGACGCAATTTTTCGGGCAAACCGCAGTGATCCCTTCGCGAGCAGGCTCGCTCCCACAATCAGGGCTCAACATATAAAGTTTGAACTCCTGTAACTGTTTTGTCTTATTAGCTATATACCCAAACCTAACTTCCAAACTTCCTGAACCCTGGCTGTACCAGCCACACTTGCCGGGTTTAAACATTGACTTGCACCCGCGGCCTGAGTAGATTGCACAGGCCGGTCATTCAGGCCGCCTATAAACTTCACAAAAGAAGCCAATGGACACAGTATCTAGTCGCTGTCCGGTCACCGTCACTACGGCGATCCGGGCGCTAAATCCAGACATTGACAGGACTCGCCTGCACGGCGGGGTCAACTGCGCTAGAGCCTGACGCTCCATCGTAACGACCTCACCGGCGACAGTCCGGTCACGAGGTGTGTTATGACCTTTAAAACCCATGTACTACCCGGCGTTCAAGCCTTTGCCTCAAGCATGCGCGTGAAACTTTCACGCGAGCCCACCCTGGCCCGCTCGACCCGCTCACCCTTTTCCACATCCGTTCCCGAGGCAAAACCTGCGCACCGCCAGGTGCATTGGCGCGTCAGCCCTGCCACAGGCCAACTGGAGCAGCGCTGGAGCATGGCCGACACCCAGGACCCGCAGAGTCGGTTCTTGCGCTGATTCACAATTAATTAAAACCCTGCCAACCCACTGGAGTTCCTTATGGAAGAAGCCAGTAGTCACCCGCTGCCCGCGTATTAATTACTTCGCAGCAGCGGGACTTTAAAGCGCACTAAACACTTCAATTAAACCGATTGCGAAGTTTGCGACTCGGCATACATTGGCACGCCTTTTAAAAGGCCATTCAATATATGCCCGGTCAAGAGTTGGCGACAGGAGTACTCATCATGAGCGCCGTAAAAAATACTAAAGTTCGGGACAAGAACAGCGCCAGCGACAGCAATAAACTGTCCATGCGTGCCGCTCGGGAAGCACAAAACGGCCTTTCGGCCACCCTGGCCAATGTACGCGCCACTACCGCAGGCCTGACCGAGCAGGAAGCCACTGAACGCCTGCAAAGCGATGGCTACAACGAAGTGGCTCACGACAAGCCGCCTCACGCACTGGTGCAGTTTCTGCTGGCCCTGCATAACCCTTTTATCTATGTGCTGCTGACCCTGGGCGTGATCAGCTTTGTCACTGACTACTGGCTGCCAGAACGCGATGGCGAAGAAGGCGACCTGACCAAAGTGATCATCATTGGCCTGATGGTTGGCCTCAGCAGCCTGCTGCGGTTCTGGCAGGAGCACCGCTCGGCCAAGTCCGCCGAAGCCCTCAAGGCCATGGTCCGCACCACCGCGACCGTGGTGCGGCGCGACAACAGCGGTACCCGCACCTCGGTGCATGAAATACCGATGCGCGAACTGGTAGCCGGCGATATCGTGCAGCTGTCGGCCGGGGACATGATCCCGGCGGATATTCGCCTGATCGAATCCCGCGATCTGTTTATCAGCCAGGCCGTGCTCACCGGCGAAGCCTTGCCGGTGGAGAAGTACGACACCCTGGGCGATGTGACACAAAAGTCCGCCTCCAGCACAGCCGCCGACCAGAGCAACCTGCTGGATCTGCCCAATATCTGCTTTATGGGCACCAACGTGGTCAGTGGCACTGCTCGCGCCGTAGTCGTGGCCACCGGTCCGCGCACCTACTTTGGCTCGCTGGCCAAGGCCATCGTCGGCTCGCGCACGCAAACCGCGTTCGATCGCGGAGTCAACAGCGTCAGCTGGCTGTTGATCCGCTTTATGCTGGTTATGGTGCCCATTGTGTTTTTCCTCAATGGTTTCTCCAAGGGCGACTGGGGCGATGCCTTCCTGTTTGCCCTGGCAGTGGCCGTGGGCCTGACCCCGGAAATGCTGCCAATGATTGTCAGCGCCAACCTGGCCAAGGGCGCAACCGCCATGGCCAAACGCAAGGTGGTGGTCAAACGCCTCAATGCCATCCAGAACCTGGGCTCGATGGACGTGCTGTGCACCGACAAGACCGGCACCCTGACCCAGGATCACATCATCCTCGAGCATCACATCGACGCCAGTGGCCAGCGCGATGAGTCGGTACTGGCCCTGGCCTGGCTCAACAGCCATCACCAAAGTGGCATTCGCAACCTGATGGATCAGGCCGTGGTGCAGTTTGCCCTGCAGGACCCAAAATTCAACGCGCCGCACAACTACAGCAAGGTCGATGAACTGCCCTTTGACTTCGTACGGCGGCGCCTGTCGATCATCGTCAAGGACAACCGTGGCGACCACCTGCTGGTGTGCAAGGGCGCAGTCGAAGAAATGCTCGGCATCGCCACCCATGTCATGGAAGGCGACACCCGCGTGGTTCTGGACCCCACACGCCGCGAGCAACTGCTGGCCCTGGCCAACGAGTACAACGAGGACGGCTTCCGCGTACTGCTGGTCGCCACCCGCGAAATCCCCAAGGCACAGACGCACAAGCAGTACAACACCGCAGACGAGCGCGACCTGGTCATCCGCGGCATGCTCACCTTCCTCGATCCACCAAAGGAAACTGCCGGGCCGGCGATTGCTGCCCTGCAAGAAATCGGCGTAGCGATCAAGGTGCTGACCGGCGACAACGCTGTAGTCACCGGCAAAATCTGCCGCCAGGTAGGCCTGGAGCCAGGCACACCGCTGCTTGGGCCACAAATCGAAACAATGGACGACGCCGCACTGCAACTGGAGGTTGAGCAGCGCACGGTGTTTGCCAAGCTCACCCCGCTGCAAAAATCCCGGGTGCTGAAAGCGCTGCAAGCCAATGGCCATACCGTCGGTTTTCTCGGTGACGGTATCAATGACGCGCCAGCCCTGCGCGATGCCGACGTAGGCATTTCGGTGGACAGCGGTACGGATATAGCCAAGGAGTCGGCTGACATCATCCTCCTGGAAAAGAGCCTGATGGTGCTCGAAGAAGGCGTACTCAAGGGGCGCGAGACCTTCGGCAATATCATGAAGTACCTGAACATGACCGCCAGCTCCAACTTCGGCAACGTGTTCTCGGTATTGGTAGCCAGCGCCTTCATCCCTTTTCTGCCAATGCTGTCGATCCACCTGCTACTGCAAAACCTGATGTACGACATCTCCCAGCTGGCCTTGCCGTGGGACAAGATGGACAGGGAATACCTGCAAAAACCGCGCAAGTGGGACGCCAAGAACATCGGCCGCTTCATGATCTGGATCGGGCCAACGTCGTCGATCTTCGACATCACTACCTTCGCCCTGATGTGGTACGTGTTCTCGGCCAACAGCGTGGAAATGCAGACCCTGTTCCAGTCCGGCTGGTTTATTGAGGGACTGCTGTCACAAACCCTGGTGGTGCACATGCTGCGCACCCGCAAGATTCCGTTCTTCCAGAGCACTGCAGCATGGCCGGTGATCATGATGACCCTCATCGTGATCGTGCTGGGTATCTACGTACCGTTCTCGCCCCTGGGCACCATGGTGGGCCTGGAACCACTGCCGCTGTCGTACTTCCCTTGGCTGGTGGCCACCCTGTTCAGCTATTGCTGTGTCGCGCAACTGATGAAAACGATCTACATCCGCCGTTTCAAGCAGTGGTACTGAGTTGAAACAACGCGGGCCGGCGCCACACCGCGCCAGCCCGCGCGCAAAAAATGAATGCGTGTTCTGTGGAGATTCCTCATGTCGGGAACCACTCTGTTACTCAACCTCGCGGGCGCCATCGCACTTTTGCTGTGGGGCACCCATATGATTTCCACGGCCCTGCTGCGCGGCTTTGGCACCCAGCTGCGCAACTGGATGGGGCGCAATCTGAATAACCGCTGGATGGCACTGATGAGCGGCATCGGCATTACCGGCGTACTGCAAAGCAGTACGGCGGTCAGCCTTATGGCCACGTCCTTTACCGCAGCCGGCACCCTGGGCCTGGCGCCCGCCCTGGCCGTGATGCTGGGGGCCAATATCGGCTCGACCCTGGTGGTACAACTGCTGAGTTTTGATACCTCGCTGGCAATGCCGGTGATTTTGCTGACAGGTTATATCGTCTTTCGCCTGCGCGATGATTCGCGCCATGAAAGCGTGGGCTGCGCACTGATTGGCCTGGGCCTGATGCTGCTGGCTTTGGGTCTGCTCAGTGCCACCCTGGGCCATATGGAAGCCACCTCGGTATTTCGCGCCGTGATGCAGAGCCTGGAGGGCGACGCGATCATCGCGGTGGTCGCTGCCGTGCTGCTGACCTGGATCTGCCACTCCAGTGTCGCGGTGGTGCTGTTGATCGCCTCGCTGGCAGGTGCTGGCCTGATGACGCCCGCCACCGCCATCGCCTTGATGCTCGGCGCCAATATCGGCGGCGCCTTGCCCTCCGTGATGAGCGCCAGTTCGCCAGTGGCGCGACGCCTGCCTATGGGCAACTTGCTGGCGCGCCTGCTGGGCTCCCTGGCGCTGCTGCCCTGCCTGCCGCTGATAGCCAACTTGCTGGCTCGCAGCGATATCGGCCTGGCACATTGGGTGGTTTACCTGCATACCGCGTTCAATCTGCTGCTGGCCGTGGTGTTCATCGGCCTGACCGAACCTTGCGCACGCCTGCTGACTTACCTGTTTCCCCAGCAGGAGCCACCGGCAGACCCCGGCATGCCGCAATACCTGGACGAGGCCGGGCTTGAAGTGGCCAATATCGGCCTGTCCAATGCCGTACGCGAAGCCCTGCGCCTGGCGGACATGACCTCGCTGATGCTCAACCAGGTGTTGCAGCTGTTCGAGAAACCCGATCCGGACACAGCGGACAAGGTGCGCCAACTGGATCACTCCATCGACCTGCTAAGTGCCGCGATCCGCGCCTATCTTGCAGACATTGGCCAGGATGGCCTGAGCGATGACGATGCCGATCGCGCCCAGGAAGTGCTGATGTTCGTGATCAACCTTGAGCACGCCGGCGACATCCTCGGCAACCTCGCGCAACTGGCTGTTCGCCGCACACGCCGTGGCGAACGCTTTTCCTCATTCGAACTGATCCAGATCCAGGCCATGCACCTGGCCCTGCTGGACAGCCTGAACCTGGCCATTACCGCGTTTTTGCGTGAGGACGTGAGCGCTGCCAAGGCACTGATCGGCCACAAGGAGACCGTGCGCAAGCTGGAAGCCAGCGCCAGCCGCGAGCACTTTCGCAAGCTGCAGAACGACAAGACGGCCTGGGCCGAATCCGGGGATATCTTCCAGCGGGTGCTGCGCGACTACCGACGCGTCCATCATCATATTGCCGCACTCGGCTATACGGTACTGGAGCGCAATACCGCGTCGGCCCAGGCCGCTTGATCGCAGGCAGCAAAAAGGCGCCCAAGCACCCATGCAAACCAGTCATGGGCATTGTGGGAGCGGGCTTGCCCGCGATACAGACGACGCGGTTCAACTATCAAACCGCGCTGTTCCAATCGCGAGCAAGCCCGCTCCCACAGGGATTTTGCATCCCGCCCAACTGATCGTCACTGGCCCGAAGGCGCCTTTTATGACTAGGGTGTTACATCAAGCCATTTCGACTGCGGTTTCAAACTCGAAGGTCAACTCGCCGTTTTCCAGGTCGATGTGTACCACACCGCCATGATCGGCCAGTTCACCAAAGAGAATCTCCTCAGCCAACGGACGCTTGATCTTGTCCTGGATCAAACGGGCCATCGGCCGTGCCCCCATCAGCGCGTCATAACCACCCGCTGCAAGCCAGCCACGCGCCGCATCCGACACCTCGAGCTGCACGTGCTTGTCTTCCAGCTGCGCCTGCAGTTCGGTAAGGAACTTGTCCACCACATGCTTGATAACCTCATGGCTGAGGCGACCAAACTGGATAATGGTGTCCAGACGGTTACGGAACTCGGGGGTGAAGCTCTTCTTGATCGCTTCCATGGCATCGGAAGCATGATCCTGATGGGCAAAGCCCATCGAAGCCCGAGAGGCGGTTTCGGCACCCGCGTTGGTGGTCATGATGACGATCACGTTGCGGAAGTCCGCCTTGCGCCCGTTGTTGTCGGTCAGCGTGCCGTGGTCCATGACCTGCAGCAGCAGGTTGAAGACTTCAGGGTGCGCCTTCTCGATTTCATCGAGCAGCAGTACGCAGTGAGGTTGCTTGGTGATGGCCTCGGTCAGCAAACCGCCCTGATCGAAACCGACATAGCCCGGAGGTGCACCGATCAGACGCGATACGGTGTGGCGCTCCATGTATTCAGACATGTCGAAGCGAATCAGCTCGATACCCAGGGCCTTGGCCAACTGGCGTGCCGCCTCGGTTTTACCGACACCGGTGGGGCCTGCGAACAGGAACGAACCCACAGGTTTGTCCGGCGACTTGAGCCCCGCACGGGACAGCTTGATCGCCGTGGACAACGAATCGATCGCCGCATCCTGGCCGAACACGGTCAGGCGCAGGTCGCGTTCAAGGTTGCGCAACAGCTCCTTGTCCGAGACCGAGACATGTTTTGGCGGAATTCGCGCGATTTTCGCCACGATATCTTCAACCTGCGCCACTTCAATGCGTTTGACCCGACTTTCAACCGGCTGCAGACGCTGGTAGGCACCGGCTTCGTCGATCACGTCAATGGCCTTGTCCGGCATGTGCCGGTCATTGATATAGCGCGAGGCCAGCTCCGCCGCTGCGCGCAGGGCTTCATCGCTGTACTCGATGCCATGGTGCTGCTCGAAACGACCTTTAAGCCCGCGCAGAATGCTGATGGTATCTTCAACCGAAGGTTCGGATACGTCGACTTTCTGGAAACGGCGAGCCAGGGCACGGTCTTTTTCGAAGATCCCGCGAAATTCCTGGAACGTGGTGGAACCGATGCAGCGAATGTCACCCGAAGACAGCAGTGGCTTGAGCAGGTTGGACGCATCCATCACCCCGCCCGAAGCCGCACCGGCACCGATGATCGTATGGATTTCGTCGATAAACAGGATCGCTTGCGGGCGTTTCTTCAGTTCGCCCAGCAGCGCCTTGAAGCGCTTCTCGAAATCGCCACGGTACTTGGTACCTGCCAGCAAGGCGCCGAGATCCAGGGAGTAGACAATGCTGTTAGCCAGCAGGTCAGGCACCTGGTTATCGACGATGCGCTTGGCCAGACCCTCGGCAATCGCGGTTTTACCCACGCCGGCCTCACCCACCAGCAACGGGTTGTTTTTGCGCCGACGCGCCAGGATCTGGGCGACGCGCTCAACTTCCATTTCCCGACCCACCAGCGGATCGATCCGGCCCTGGCGGGCCAGTTCATTCAGGTTACTGGCATAAGCGTCCAGAGGATTGCTGGAAGACGACGATTCGCCGCCCTCTTCATCCTGCATCTCATGATCGCTGTCGCTGTGCTCGCCATGCCCGGGCACCTTGGAGATGCCGTGGGCAATAAAGTTGACCACATCGATGCGCGCCACGCTCTGTTGCTTGAGCAGGAATACGGCCTGGCTTTCCTGTTCGCTGAAGATGGCTACCAGCACATTGGCGCCGGTGACTTCACGCTTGCCGGAGCTCTGCACGTGGAACACGGCACGCTGCAAGACCCGCTGAAAACCCAGGGTTGGCTGCGTTTCGCGGTCTTCGTCGTGGACGGGGATCAGGGGAGTTGTGGAATCAATAAACTCTTGCAGGTCATGCTTGAGTTTTTCGAGGTTTGCGCCACAGGCGCGTAGAACGGTTGCGGCCGCCTCATTATCCAGAAGCGCTAAAAGGAGGTGCTCAACCGTCATGAATTCATGACGTTTGGAGCGGGCTTCCTTGAAGGCAAGATTGAGGGTGACTTCGAGCTCGCGATTTAACATGGCTTCACCTCATACCCAAGTGGTCGGCGTTAACCGTCCTTCTCGATTTCACAGAGTAGCGGATGCTGGCTTTCGCGTGCGTACTGGTTTACCTGCGCCGCCTTGGTCTCGGCGATGTCGCGGGTATAGATGCCGCACACAGCCCGTCCTTCTGTATGGACGGCCAGCATGACCTTGGTCGCCAATTCGCGATTCAAGTTAAAAAACACCTCTAGGATCTCTACAACGAAATCCATTGGCGTGTAGTCATCATTAAACAAAACCACCTTGTACATCGGCGGCGCCTGAAGCGCAGGCTTAGCCTCTTGCACAGCCAAGCCAGCGGAGTCTTCGTCATCAAAATCGGGGTGATCCTGATTAAATGTTAGTCGAGTCTGGCTGATTGCATGCATGGAAAGAAAGGTTCGTCGTTGGTTGTGCAACTACAGTGATGGAGGCAAAGGTGTCAAATTTCAACACCGCCGCCGCGTGACCTTGACTATCGGTAAAACGGTGTTACAACCATATAGTACCCACAGTGGGGAAAAATGGTCCGCGCAGTCAACCACTTTTACTGGTTTCTGTGCGAGTTGACTGGATGATACTCCAGTGATGGAGTTGTTTGCAGCAGAGGGATATGAGTATGCAAGGCAAGGTCAAGTGGTTCAACAACGCCAAAGGCTTCGGCTTCATTAATACGCAGGCCAAGGAAGGCATCGATGAACACGGAAACCCGATCGACTTTTTTGCGCATTTTTCGGCAATCCAGATGGACGGTTACAAGACGCTCAAGGCAGGCCAACCCGTGAGCTTCGAAATAATCCAGGGCCCCAAGGGCCTGCATGCTGTTGCAATCACCAACGCTCAAGTTCCAGCCAGCGCTTCAGCGACCGCGCAAGAGGTGACCAGCCTCCCGGTCTGACCCGCTGCCCAGGAAACCGGCCGATTCGATCATGCGAATCGGCCGGTTTTTTTATGCCCGTGCCATCACGAGGAAAAATTGAGGTTGCCGAAAAACCCCGTAATCACGGGGCAAACCGCGAAAAATCAGGGCATTTTGCCGCAGGGACTTAGACCAATGGATGATTCGTGTTAGGCCGCCCCCCTCGCAGCAACCTTGGTGACCTATGTATACTGCGCCGGTGACCATGGAGTCACCTGCAAACACATGCTGGAATGAGTCTTTCAGGCCTAGAAAGGCTGGGCCGTTACCCCGGCCCGACCGCTTGACGCTCTACTGATGCATTCACATCACCGCGAAGAACCTCGACTTTCGGCTCATTGTTCACTGTGAACGAAAGCGCCTACCCTGCGCATCTCGAGTATCTGAGCACGCTCAGCAAAGAAGAGAGTTAATCCGAAATGCCCAACCGTTCGAAGATCATCTACACCTTCACCGACGAAGCTCCGGCGCTCGCCACCTATTCACTGCTGCCTATCATCGAGGCGTTTACCGCCAGCGCCGATATCGCCGTTGAAACGCGCGACATCTCTCTGGCTGGCCGCATCCTCTCAAGCTTCCCCGAGCAATTGGGTGACAAGGCTGTAGCAGACCACCTCGCCGAACTGGGCGCCCTGGCCGTTACCCCTGAAGCCAACATCATCAAGCTGCCCAATATCAGCGCCTCGGTCCCGCAGTTGCAGGCCGCGATCAAAGAACTGCAAGCGCAGGGCTTCAACATCCCGGACTACCCGGAAACCGTCACCACTGACGCTGAAAAAGAAATCAAGGCGCGTTACAGCAAAGTGATGGGCAGTGCCGTAAACCCGGTACTGCGCGAAGGCAACTCCGACCGCCGCGCACCGCTGTCGGTCAAGAACTACGCGCGCAAGCACCCGCACAAAATGGGCGCCTGGGCTGCAGACTCCAAGTCCCACGTTGCTCACATGAGCGAAGGCGACTTCTACGGCAGCGAAAAAGCCGCCCTGATCGAAGCACCGGGCAGCGTTAAAATCGAACTGATCGCTCAAGACGGCACCACCACCGTCCTGAAAGAAAAAACCGCCGTCCAGGCCGGTGAGATCATCGATTGCTCGGTCATGAGCAAAAAAGCCCTGCGCGAGTTCGTAGCGGCCGAAATCGAAGACGCCAAAAAGCAGGGCGTACTGTTCTCGGTTCACCTGAAAGCCACCATGATGAAGGTTTCCGACCCGATCATGTTTGGTCAGATCGTGGCCGAGTTCTACAAGGATGCGCTGGAAAAACACGCTGACGTCCTCAAAGAAATCGGTTTCAACCTGAACAACGGTATCGGCGACCTGTACGCCCGCATCAAGGCGCTGCCAGCCGAGAAGCAGGCTGAAATCGAAGCCGACATCAAAGCCGTGTACGCCAACCGCCCTGCGCTGGCCATGGTCAACTCCGACAAAGGCATCACCAACCTGCACGTGCCGAGCGACGTAATCGTCGACGCCTCGATGCCGGCCATGATTCGTGATTCCGGCAAGATGTGGAACACCGAAGGCCAGCTGCAAGACACCAAGGCCGTGATCCCGGATCGCTGCTACGCCACCATCTACCAGGCCACCATCGAAGACTGCAAGAAACACGGCGCCTTCGATCCGACCACCATGGGCAGCGTGCCAAACGTTGGCCTGATGGCACAAAAAGCCGAAGAGTACGGTTCCCACGACAAGACTTTCCAGATCAAGACCCCGGGCGTTGTGCGGGTAACTGACAGCAACGGCAACGTGCTGATGGAACAGAACGTCGAAGAAGGCGATATCTGGCGCATGTGCCAGGCCAAAGACGCGCCGATCCGCGACTGGGTCAAGCTGGCCGTCAACCGTGCCCGCGCCAGCAACACTCCGGCCGTGTTCTGGCTCGATCCAAAGCGTAGCCACGACGCCGAAATGATCAAAAAGGTTGAAACCTACCTGAAAGATCACGACACCAGCGGCCTGGACATTCGCATCATGGCGCCGGTAGAGGCCATGAAGTTCACCCTGGAGCGCACCCGCGCTGGCCTGGATACCATCTCGGTAACCGGCAACGTGCTGCGTGACTACCTGACCGACCTGTTCCCGATCATGGAACTGGGCACCAGCGCCAAAATGCTGTCGATCGTACCGCTGATGAATGGCGGCGGCCTGTTCGAAACCGGCGCCGGCGGCTCGGCCCCGAAGCACGTTCAACAGTTGCTGGAAGAAAACTTCCTGCGCTGGGACTCGCTGGGTGAGTTCCTGGCACTGGCGGCTTCCCTGGAGCACCTGGGCACAACCTACAACAACCCGAAAGCGTTGGTGTTGGCCAAGACCCTGGACCAGGCTACCGGTCAGTTCCTCGACAACAACAAATCGCCATCGCGCAAAGTCGGCAACATCGACAACCGCGGTAGCCACTTCTACCTGGCGCTGTACTGGGCACAAGCCCTGGCTGCCCAGACTGAAGACAAAGAGCTGCAAGCCCAATTTGCTCCAGTAGCAAAAGCCATGGCCGAGAACGAGGCAAAAATCGTTGCCGAACTCAACGCCGTGCAGGGCAAGCCGGTCGATATCGGTGGTTACTACCACGCCGATGCCGACAAGGTAAGCAAAGTAATGCGCCCTAGCGCCACACTGAACGCGATCATCGCTTCGGTGTAAGGGCAACAGGCAACACCACAGACCCCGGCCCACGACGCCGGGGTTTGTGTTTTTACGGCCTACACAAACCCGGTGGGAGCGGGCTTGCCCGCGATAGCATCACCGCGTAAAAAGCACAGACCGAAGCGCCTGCATCGCGAGCAAGCCCGCTCCCACAGGGGATATGCATCCACCTATAAACCGAGACCCACCCCATGGAATGGAAACCCCACATCACCGTCGCCACTGTCGTCGAAGACAATGGCCGCTTCCTGATGGTCGAAGAACTCAAGCGCGACCGCGCCGTGCTCAATCAACCGGCAGGTCATCTGGACCCCGACGAAAGCCTGATCGAGGCCGCCATCCGCGAAACCCTCGAAGAAACCGGCTATGACGTCGAACTGACCGGTGTGATCGGCATTTATCTCTACACCGCTCCCAGCAACGGCGTGACCTACCAGCGCATCTGCTTTGCCGGCAAGGCGCTCAAGCACCACCCCGACTACCAACTGGACACCGGCATCATTGGCCCGCTGTGGCTGACTCGCGACGAACTGCTTGCACAGCGCGAACGCTGGCGCAGCGAGCTGACCCTGCAGTGCATCGATGATTATCTGGGCGGCAAACTGTTCGACCTGACGTTAATCCGCCCTTCGGTTTAGCCTTGAGCGCTCGGGCCTGCTAGAATCGCGTCCTTTT
>Ga0256410_1002484_pt1 | contig 12233 bp, 10 predicted proteins | sample PhyWR1_FD_185983 | JGI IMG/M metagenome (GOLD analysis project Ga0256410, IMG submission 185983) | Leaf surface microbial communities from wheat plants in UC Gill Tract Community Farm, Albany, California, United States - DLSL W.R1 | ecosystem: Host-associated > Plants > Phyllosphere >... | reverse complement strand
GAATATCGCGCGGCGTCTGATGCTCAATGGGCATACAACCGTGGTTTTTGACCGCAATACCGACTTTGTCAGCGCTCTGGAACAGGAAGGCGCCACCGCCGTTGCCGATTTGCCAGCGCTGGTCGCCGGCCTGGCCAAACCCCGCGCTGTGTGGGTGATGCTGCCTTCCGGTGCGCCGACCGAAGATACCATCGAGACCTTGAGCGAACTGCTGGACGCCGATGACATCATCATTGATGGCGGCAACACCTTCTACAAGGATGACATTCGTCGTTCGCAGTCGTTGGCCGAAAAAGGCATCCAGTACGTTGACGTCGGCACTTCGGGCGGCGTATGGGGCCTGGAGCGTGGTTATTGCATGATGATCGGCGGAGACAGCGCTGTCGTGAAGCACCTGGACCCGCTGTTTGCAGCGCTGGCGCCGGGCATGGGTGATATCCCGCGCACCAAGGACCGTGTATCTGACGATGACCGTGCCGAACGTGGTTACATCCACGCAGGCCCGGCAGGTGCAGGCCATTTCGTCAAAATGGTGCACAACGGTATTGAATACGGTTTGATGCAGGCTTACGCCGAAGGCTTCAACCTGATGAAGATGAAAGGCGGTGAAAACCTGCCTGAAGAGCAGCGCTTTGACCTGAACCTGGGTGATATCGCTGAAGTCTGGCGTCGTGGCAGCGTGGTGTCGTCCTGGTTGCTGGATTTGACCGCCGATGCCCTGGCCACCGATGAGCCGCTCAATGGCTACTCGGGCGCCGTGGCAGACAGCGGTGAAGGCCGCTGGACCATCGAAGCCGCCATGGAGCAGTCGACCCCGGTACCGGTGCTGTCGCAAGCCCTGTTTGCCCGCTACAGTTCACGCCAGCAAAGCCTCTATGGCGACAAATTGTTGTCGGCCATGCGCTTTGGTTTCGGCGGCCATGTGGAGACGCCTAAAAAATGACCGATCTGTCCAGTAAACCTGATGCCAAGCCTGCGCCGCCCACCACTCTGTTTCTGTTTGGTGCCCACGGTGATCTGGTCAAGCGCCTGCTGATGCCGGCGCTGTACAACTTGAGTCGTGATGGTTTGCTGGACGGTGGCCTGCGCATTGTGGGCGTCGACCACAATGCGATCAGTGATGAGGGTTTTGCCAAAAAACTGGAGGACTTCATTCGCACTGAAGCCTCCAGCAAGGTGGATCATCCTGAGGGCCAGGGCTTGAATGCCCAACTATGGGCCTCGCTGGCGAAGAACATCAGCTATGTGCAGGGCGATTTTCTCGATGACAGCACCTATGCGGCGCTGGAACAGAAGATCTTTGCCAGCGGTACCGCCAATGCGGTGTTCTACCTGGCCACTGCACCGCGCTTTTTCAGCGAAGTGGTGCAGCGCCTGGGCGCCAGCGGGTTGCTCAAGGAAACCCCGGAAGGCTTTCGCCGGGTAGTTATTGAAAAACCTTTTGGCTCCGACGTACAGACGGCACAAGCATTGAATGAATGCCTGCTGAGCGTCATGAGCGAGAAGCAGATCTACCGGATTGACCATTATCTGGGCAAGGAAACAGTCCAGAACATTTTGGTCAGCCGTTTCTCCAACGGGCTTTTCGAAGCTTTCTGGAACAATCACTACATTGACCATGTGCAGATCACCGCGGCTGAAACCGTCGGGGTCGAGACCCGTGGCAGTTTTTACGAACATACCGGGGCCTTGCGCGACATGCTGCCCAACCATCTGTTCCAGCTGCTGGCGATGGTGGCGATGGAGCCGCCCGCGGCTTTTGGCGCCGATGCGGTGCGCGGTGAAAAGGCCAAGGTGATCGGCGCAATCCGCCCCTGGTCCAGGGACGATGCGCTGAAAAACTCGGTACGCGGGCAGTACACCCAGGGTGAGTCCGGTGGCAAGCCGGTCGTGGGTTATCGCGAAGAGAACAATGTGGCGCCCGACAGCAATACCGAAACCTTTGTCGCGCTCAAGGTGATGATCGACAACTGGCGCTGGGTTGGCGTGCCGTTTTACCTGCGCACCGGCAAGCGCATGAGTGCACGGGACACCGAGATCGCCATCTGCTTCAAGCCTGCGCCTTATGCGCAGTTTCGCGACACTGAAGTTGAACGCTTGCAGCCCAACTATTTGCGCATCCAGATCCAGCCCAACGAAGGCATGTGGTTCGACCTGCAGGCCAAGCGCCCGGGCCCGGGGCTGAAGATGGCCAATATCGAGCTGGGGTTTGCGTACAAGGACTTCTTCGAGATGCAGCCTTCTACAGGCTACGAAACGTTGATTTATGACTGCCTGACCGGCGATCAGACCTTGTTCCAGCGTGCTGACAATATTGAAAACGGCTGGCGTGGCGTGCAGCCTTTTCTGGATGCCTGGCGCGAACATTCAGACGTACAGCCCTACAAAGCCGGGGAAGATGGCCCGCAGGCGGCCAAGGATTTGCTGGCGCGCGATGGTCGCGTCTGGCTCGACATAGGATGAGTGACGTGAAGCAAGCCCCCATTGAACTGGTGCTGTGTGACATGGATGGCACCTTGCTATTGCCCGACCACAGTATCAGCCCGCGCAACCTGGCGGCAGTCAAGGCACTGCAGGCAGCAGGCATTCACTTCACCCTGGCTACCGGCCGCCCGCCCCGGGCCATGCGTGACTATATAAAGCAGTTGGGTGTTGATCTGCCGACTGCCGGGTTCAATGGCGGGGTGCTGGTCAACGCGGATGGCAGCGTGCTGCAGTCCCATCATGTGCCGTACCAGGCCGTCCTCAAGACACTGGCTTTTTTGGCCGGGCATGACGTTGAAGTCTGGGTGTTCGCTGACGATGAGTGGCTGTTGCGCGACCCGCTGGGGCCGATGGTTGCCCATGAACAGCAGGGCCTGGGTTATGCGCCGCTGGTGGTCGATAGCTTTGAGCCTTATCTGCATCGGGTGGACAAGATTGTGGCCACCACGAGCAATGCGCCATTGCTGGTAGCGCTTGAGCAGCAGTTGCAACTGTTGTTGAGCGGCGAGGCTTCGGCCAGCCGTTCGCAGGCCCGATACCTGGACATCACCGCACTCAAGGCCAACAAGGGCGATGCCCTTGCCACGCTGGCCGAGCACTTGGGTGTGCCGCTTGCGCGTACGGTGGCGATCGGTGATGGCGGTAATGACCCGGCCATGTTTCATCGTGCCGGGTTGTCGATTGCCATGGGCCAGGCCGATACGCACATTCGCGAGCAGGCCATGCATGTGACTGGCAGCAATGTCGAAGATGGCGTTGCCCAGGCGATTGAGCAATTGATCCTGCCACGCTGATGGCGGGGCAGGCAGGTCATTTTGTCCGTATTTTGGCGTTATCGCGGCCTGCCTGGGCCCTGCAAGGCTTGTTATAGTCCGCCGCCTATCGACCGGCGACGGTGCCCTACAAAGGATTCAGGTTATGTCCGACTACCAGGCTTTTCAGGTTGAGTTGAACGGCAATATTGCCCATGTACAAATCAATCGACCTGAGAAGGTCAACGCGATGAATGCTGCGTTCTGGACAGAAATCATCGAGATATTCCAGTGGATTGATGAAAACGACGCGGTGCGAGTGGTGGTCCTCAGTGGGGCGGGCAAGCACTTCTCGGCCGGCATCGACCTGATGTTGCTGGCGTCGGTGGCCAACGAGCTGGGCAAGGATGTGGGGCGCAATGCCCGCATGCTGCGGCGCAAGATCCTGCAGATGCAGGCTTCGTTCAATGCCGTAGACCAGTGCCGCAAGCCGGTCCTGGCGGCGATCCAGGGTTATTGCATTGGCGGGGCGATTGACCTGATTGCTGCCTGCGACATGCGCTATGCCGCCGAGGATGCGCAATTCTCGATCAAGGAAATAGACATGGGCATGGCCGCCGACGTGGGTACGCTGCAACGCCTGCCGCGTATTATCGGTGATGGCATGCTCCGTGAGCTGGCCTATACCGGGCGCATGGTCGCGGCGGATGAAGCCCGTGCCATCGGCCTGGTAAACCGGGTCTACAGTGATAATCAGGCGCTGCTCGATGGCGTCATGGCGATTGCCCATGAAATCGCCAGCAAATCGCCCATTGCCATTGCAGGTACCAAGCAGATGATCGGTTACATGCGTGATCACCGCGTGGATGATGGCCTGGAATATGTTGCGACCTGGAATGCGGCGATGCTTCAATCCAGTGACTTGCGGCTGGCGATGACGGCGCACATGACCAAACAGAAACCTGAATTTCTGGATTGATGGCTTTGTAACCTGAACAAGGAACACCTGATGACACCGCGTTGGATCACGGCAGTACTGGATACAGACCTGACTGGCGGCTGGGCCGTGGCGCGCGGCCCTGACGGTTTTTTGATCGATGCCAATGGCCCGCTGTTCCCCCGCGAATGGCTAAAACGCCAAGGCTTGCCGGTGCTGGCCGAGCATGGCATCGGCCACCTCGACGGCGAGCCGGTTTACTTGCTGGAACTCAAGGCTGCGGCGCAGGTAGAAGGCTGCCATTGGCAGGGCTTGCGGGCCTTTATGCTGGGCGACGATCACACCCTGTATAAAGTGCTGGGCTATGCCGCGCAAATCGGCACCTGGGCCCGTGAACACCGGTTTTGCGGCAGTTGCGGGCAGGCCATGACGCAGGTGCCCGGGGAGCGGGCGATGTACTGTGCCACCTGCGACTTGCGCAGCTACCCGCGCATTTCGCCGAGCATGATCGTGTTGATTACCCGCGGTGATGAAGTGCTGCTGGCCCGTTCGCCGCGTTTTGTGCCAGGGGTATACAGCACCCTGGCGGGCTTCGCCGAGCCAGGCGAATCTGCCGAGGATTGCCTGATCCGCGAAGTGCGTGAAGAAGTGCAGGTAGAGGTCAAGAACATCCAGTATGTGGGCAGCCAGTGCTGGCCGTTCCCGCATTCGATGATGCTGGGCTTTCACGCCGAATATGCCGGGGGCGAGATTGTGCCCCAGGCCGACGAGATAGAAGATGCGCAGTGGTTCAATGTGCATCAATTACCGCCGTTGCCGGCGTCGCGCTCGATTGCGCGCTATCTCATCGACCTGTATGTGGCCAGGCGTTTAGGCCATGCCGAACCAGTGCTGCCAGGCTAGGCGCACGGTCAGGCCCAGGACCACGGTAATAAACACCGGGCGAATGAACTTGGCCCCGCCGCTGATCGCGCTGCGGGCGCCAAAGAAAGCCCCGACCATGACCGCAAAGCCCATGGTCAGGCCGATCACCCAGTCCACATGTCCGGAAAAGATAAACACCGACAGCGCTGCAATGTTGCTGACGAAGTTCATGCTGCGGGCCACGCCGCTGGCCTTTACCAGGTCGATCGGATACATCAGCATGCTGCTGACGGTCCAGAATGCACCGGTGCCCGGCCCGGCCACGCCATCATAAAAGCCCAGGCCCAGGCCTTGGGGTAACTGCCATTTCTTCTTGATCGGCGCATCGTTGTCGATGGGGGTTTTGGGCGTGCCGCCAAACAGCAGGTAGAGCCCGCACCCGAATACAATCACCGGCAACATCTTGTTAAGCCATTCTGCAGGCATGTAGTGAGCGGCGGTTGCGCCGATCAGCGCACCTGCCAGGGTGCCGAAAATGGCCAGCTTCCACTCGCGGGGGTGGAACAGTTTGCGGCGGTAGAACGTGAGGCTCGCCGTGGCCGCGCCGAAGGTCGAGCTGAGTTTGTTGGTGCCCAGCACCAGGTGGGGTGGCAGGCCCGCGGTGAGCAGGGCAGGGGTGGTGAGCAGGCCACCGCCGCCGGCAATGGCGTCGATAAATCCGGCAACAAAAGCAACGGCCGCCAGAATGGCGAGGGTGGTCAAATCTACGCTGAGTTCAAAAGGCATGGGATCGGCTTAGTTCGGCAGGACGTACAGCGCAGGCGCGCGGGAAGGACGTCATCTTACCCATAAGCACGAACAGCGGCGACAGGCCTTTTGCTCGGCGATGGCCCGACGTTGTGTTTAACCCCGGGTCAACCAGTTGCTGCTGTGGCCAGGCATTGTTGCGCGGGTCAATAGGCGAGGGCGTCCGCCTCCGTGCGCCGGGTGTTGACCGAGAGTGCGCCCAGCTTGATCAGGCGGGTGCGGGTGACATTGCGGCTCAAGCCCAGCAGCTTGGCGGTGTGGACCTGATTGTGATGGCAGAACTCATAGGCCGCACGCAACAGGGCGTCTTCAACCGTTTCATGCAAGGCGCCCGGCTCCTCTTCAAACAACTTGCGAAAGGCCCGCTGCAACAATTCACGGGTGCTGTGTGTGCCCGGCTGCGGCGCCGCGAAGTCCTGGCGCCTGTTGCGCGGTTGCGGCAAGCGCAGGTCCTGCACGGTGATGGACTGATTGCGGCACAGCAGCAGACTGTGGTGTACGACGTTTTCCAGTTCGCGAATATTGCCCTGCCAGGGGTGGTGGACGAGCACTTGCTCGGCGCATTCGCTCAGGGCGGTTGGCCCGTGGGGCAAGCGTTGGCGGTAGACTTTAAGAAAGTGCCGGGCCAGTGGCAGGATATCACCAGGGCGCTCACGCAACGGCAACAAGCCCAGGCTGACGACATTCAGCCGGTAGTACAGGTCTTCGCGAAAGTGCCCGGCATCGATGGCCTGCTCCAGGTTGACATTGGTGGCAGCCAGGACGCGCACGTTGATCGGCGTGCTCTTGCGCGAACCCAGGCGCACCACTTCCTGCTCTTGCAGCACACGCAGCAGCTTGACCTGGATGGTCAACGGCAAGTCGCCGATTTCATCCAGAAACAGCGTGCCGCCATCCGCCTCTTCAAACCAGCCGGCCTTGGCGGCCAGTGCGCCGGTAAACGCGCCTTTTTCATGGCCAAACAGTTCGGCTTCAACCAGTGACTCCGCAAACGCGCCGCAGTTGACGGCCACAAATGGCTTCTGATGCCGGTGGCTGAGCTGGTGGATATGGCGGGCGACCAGTTCCTTGCCGGTGCCGGTCTCGCCAATGATAAGCACGCTGGCATCACTGGGGGCGATTTGTTGCAGGTGCGCCAACAGGGCCCTGGACGCCGGATCTTCAAAGACCTGGGCGGTGGCGCGTATGGACGTGGCCAGTGCCGGGGTGGCAGGTAGTGTTAAAAGCTGCATTGACAGCTCCTTTTAACAGGGGCTCTGCCCACAAAAGGAAAGCCGGAGGCAGCTTTATAAAGTCATTTTGTTATTCCGTAAACTAACCTAATTCCATATTTATATATCGATATTGCATATCAGACTTGCGTCGACACCGGTTTTTAGCGCTTTATAAGACCCTGCATGGCAGCAGGGCCGAATTTGGGATTTATCCTACGGCCTTTCTTTTAAATGCATCTTTTTTCACCTGGCTCAATCGGGTATTTCTAACGGCCGCATTTCAAGTGGCTTACTATCCTCGAAGCAGGCACTGCCTGATTCCGGAATGCGCTCAGTGGGTTTTGACAATGAACAAGCGACCTCTTTATTTCGATTACGCGGCCACCACACCTGTGGACGCTCGTGTCATTCAGGTGATGGTCGAGTGCCTGGGTTTTGAAGGCAACTTTGGCAACCCGGCCTCGGGCTCCCATGTTTTTGGCCAGCAGGCCCGGCTTGCAGTAGAACTGGCGCGCCAGCAGGTCGCGCAACTGATCAATGCGCAGCCCGAGCAGATTATCTGGACCTCGGGCGCAACCGAGTCCAACAACCTGGCCCTCAAAGGTGTTGCCCAGGCCAGTGGCCAGTCCCGTGGGCATATCATTACCAGCCAGATCGAGCACAAGGCCGTACTGGATACGGCGCGCTTTTTACAGGATTCGGGCTTTGAGGTGACGTACCTGGCCCCCGATGCCAACGGCCTTGTCAGCGCTGATCAGGTCAGCGCTGCACTGCGTGCCGATACGCTGCTGGTGTCGTTGATGCTGGTCAACAACGAGCTGGGTACGGTCAATGATATCCCGGGCATCGGCCGTCGGGTGCGCGAGCATGGTGCATTGTTCCATGTTGATGCCGCGCAAGGTGCAGGCAAGGTGGCCATTGACCTTGCTGAATGGGCGGTAGACCTGATGTCGTTCTCGGGGCACAAGATCTATGGGCCCAAGGGGATCGGTGCCTTGTATGTGGGGCCGCGGGCGCAGGATCGCCTGCAGGCGCAGATTCACGGGGGCGGGCATGAGTCCGGTTTGCGGTCAGGCACGCTGGCGACACATCAAATTGCCGGTATGGGCGCAGCTTTTGCATTGGCCAGTGAGTCGTTTGCCCAGGAGCTGGCGCATATTGGCGGCTTGCGCCAGCGTTTGCTGGAGCAATTGGCCGATGTGCCGGGGCTGCTCTGGAATGGTTGTCCGACCCAGCGAATTCCCCACACCTTGAGCCTGACCTTTAGCGAAGGGGCGTTTAACAGTGCAGCCCTGAGTGCCGAGCTGGCATATTCGGCAACCTCGGCGTGCAACTCGGCCAGCAATGCACCGTCCCATGTGCTGCTGGCGCTGGGGCACGATGCGCACAAGGCCGGGCGTACCATTCGCCTGAGCCTTGGCCGTTTCACCCGTGAGCAGGATATAGATGTGGCGGTAAAGGCCATCAAGGCTTCCCTGGCGGCACCCGCGCCTTTCTGGGCGGTTGCCCAGCCCTTGTAGCTGAGCCATCATCCTTGGCAACACATAATAATTATCAGTGATCAGCAGGAGACAAGATGAGTACTCAGTCGTTGCATTCGGGATCGGTTGTGGAGCGTTTGGCCCGCACCCGGGCGTTGATGAGCCAGCGCGGCATTCATGCCCTGCTGGTGCCCTCGGCCGACCCCCATCTTTCCGAGTACTTGCCTGCTTACTGGCAGGGCCGTCAATGGCTGTCGGGGTTTTACGGCTCTGTAGGCACCTTGATCGTGACGCCAACCTTTGCCGGCGTATGGGCTGACAGCCGTTACTGGGAGCAGGCTGCCAAAGAGCTCAGTGGTAGCACCATTGAGCTGGTCAAGCTGTTGCCTGGCCAGCCCGGCCCTCTGGAGTGGCTGGCCGAGCAGGCGCCCGAAGGTGCAACCGTTTGCGTGGATGGCGCGGTCCTCGCACTGGCCTCGGCCCGCACCCTTGAAAGCAAGCTCAAGGACCGCGGTGCTGTGTTGCGTACCGATATCGATCTGCTGGGCGAGGTATGGCTTGATCGCCCGGCATTGCCGGTGCAGCCGGTTTATGAACACTTGCCACCGCAAGCGACCGTCAGCCGGGTGAGCAAGCTGGCGCAGTTGCGCGAAACACTCAAGCAGCGCAACGCTGACGCTCACTTTATTGCGACCCTGGATGACATCGCCTGGTTGTTTAACCTGCGTGGCTCGGATGTTTCCTTCAATCCGGTATTCGTTTCGTTTGCCCTGATCGAAGATGCGCGGGCCACCCTGTTCCTTGACCTGGGCAAAGTCAGCCCGGCATTGCGCGAGACCCTGGCCGGTGACGGTGTTGAGCTGCGTGACTACGCCCAGATCAGTGCTGCGCTGGCATCCTTGCCGGCTACCACCCGTTTGCTGGTGGACCCAGCCCGTGTGACCTGCGGGTTGCTCGGCCATCTGCAGGCCGATGTGAAGCTGGTTGAAGGCCTGAACCCGACCACCCTGGCCAAGTCGCAAAAGAGCCTGGAAGACGCGGTGCATATCCGTCAGGCGATGGAGCAGGATGGCGCTGCGTTGTGTGAGTTCTTCGCATGGCTGGAAACAGCCTTGGGGCGCGAACGAATTACGGAGTTGACCATCGATGAGCAACTGACTGCGGCGCGCGCCCGCCGTCCGGGGTTTGTGTCCCTGAGCTTTAATACCATTGCCGCTTTCAATGCCAATGGCGCAATGCCTCACTACCATGCAACCGAACAGGAACATGCGCTGATAGAGGGCGACGGCCTGCTGCTGATCGACTCCGGCGGGCAGTACCTGGGCGGCACGACCGATATCACGCGAATGGTGCCGGTCGGGACGCCCACCCAGGAACAGAAGCGCGACTGCACCCGTGTATTGAAGGGGGTCATTGCACTGTCCAGGGCTCAATTCCCCCAAGGGATCCTGTCACCGCTGCTGGACTCGATTGCCCGGGCACCGATCTGGGCCGAGAACGTCGATTACGGGCACGGCACCGGGCATGGCGTCGGCTACTTTCTGAATGTGCACGAAGGCCCCCAGGTAATTGCCTACCAGGCTGCAGCGGCACCGCATACGGCAATGCAGCCGGGGATGATTACGTCGATTGAGCCGGGGACCTATCGTCCGGGTCGCTGGGGGGTGCGAATCGAGAACCTGGTGTTGAACCGCGAAGCGGGGTCTTCGGAGTTCGGGACGTTCCTCAAGTTTGAAACCTTGACCCTGTGCCCGATTGACAGTCGCTGCCTGGAGCCTTCATTGCTGACGCGCGAGGAACTGGCGTGGTTTGATGCTTATCACCAGCAGGTTCGCGAGCGCTTGAGCCCGCTGCTTGCCGGGGCGGCTCTGGAGTGGTTGCTGGCGCGCACGGCGCCGCTTTCGAACGGTTGAGCCACTAGCCATGCAGTTGCAGACGCAAACTGCATGGCCTTCGGTCCGGCTACTACTTGCAGATGACGATCATGCTGCGACTGGTGTAGCCGGCCGGGTTCAAGCCGAACGGGTAATCCCCTGGCTCTTCGGAAGCATCACCGGATTTGGCAATGACCCGGTAGCCTTTGGTGCCACAGGCCTTGTCAGCTTCGGCGAAGCACTTGTTCCACGATGAGGACAATCCAGAGCAATTGATATGTAAACCTCTTTTGCCATGTTTGACGGCGGTTTCCGAGGTTGCAGCGCAGCCGGTTACTGCCAGAACGGCTAAAGCTACCAAAATTCGTTTCATTCCTGTCCTTAAGCGTTTGCGTCGGATGTACGGGATGCGGAAATCGATGGCCATCTATCCTTGGCACCTGTGGACATCCTTATCCAGAATCAGCCCTAGTGATTCACAAGCGACAAACATCCCCTAAATGAGAGTCAATTACCAGAACTGTGTCCATTAACAGGCTTTTTGTCTGCTACAACAGGTGTTGAGTGGTTGCGCATGGTCAGGGTCGCACCGATCGAAGCCATGATGATGCAAGAGATTGCCATCCATTGTGTGAATGACAGGATCTCATTCAAGAACAACAACCCCGACAGGGCCCCGAAGGCTGGCTCTATGCTCATAAGGGTGCCGAATGTGCGGGTGGGCATCCGTGTCAGCGCAATCATCTCCAGCGTGTAGGGCAATGCCGTAGACAATAAGGCTACGCCAATGGCTATCGGGATCAGGCCCGGGGTCAGCAATGCGGCCCCTGCGTGATAGATACCGATAGGTGCGAAGAATAAAGCTGCAATTATCACGCCCAAAGCAGCTGTCTGAACGCCGTTATCGGCTCCGGCCCGTTGCCCGTAGAGAATGTACAGCGCCCAGCAGACCCCGGCACTGAGTGCGTAACCCGCGCCGACCGGGTCGATACCGTCAGTACTCTCACCGGTGGGGATGAGCAGCATCAGGCCGGTGATGGCCAGGCCTATCCAGATAAAGTCGATGGGGCGGCGCGAGGTGTAAATCGCGACGGCCAGAGGCCCGGTAAATTCCAGGGCCACAGCGATACCCAAAGGAACACTGCGCAGTGACATATAGAAGAGGAAATTCATTCCCCCCAGGGCAATCCCGTAAACGATGACGGTCTTCAAGGACTTGGCGGTGAGCTTGGCACGCCAGGGGCGCAGAATCAGCAGCATGATGATACTGGCGAATGTCAGGCGCAGGCTGGTAGTGCCTTGGGCCCCAATGATCGGGAACATGCTTTTCGCCAGCGATGCGCCTGATTGGATCGAGGCCATTGCAATCAGCAGCAAACCAACAGGGAATAGCGACGCTACGAGGCTATGGGGGTGCTTTGTCATTAAGAAGTGTGCCTGGGAGTAGGGGGGGCTAAAGGCCGCTATCATGCTTAAGTAATGGCGCATGTGCAATATAGTGCGCACTGCATGTGGCTTTTCTCTCTATAGGAGCTTCTTGAACGATAGTTTTGATTAATGCTTGACTCCCCTGTGCAACTGTCTATAATTCGCCCCACTTCCGGCGCAGTCGAAACGGAAAACTCCTTGAGTTTCAATGAGTTGGATGGTTTTCGGCGGTACCAGCTTCAAGTCATCGAAGCAGGAAATGAGGTGTTGACAGCAGTGTGTAACACTGTAGAATTCGCCTCCCGCTAACGAGAGATCGAAAGCGCAAGTGGTTGATGTTACAGAGGAAACTTTGAAAACATCTTAAAATAACCGCTTGACAGCAACAGAGG
>Ga0256410_1002480_pt1 | contig 12244 bp, 9 predicted proteins | sample PhyWR1_FD_185983 | JGI IMG/M metagenome (GOLD analysis project Ga0256410, IMG submission 185983) | Leaf surface microbial communities from wheat plants in UC Gill Tract Community Farm, Albany, California, United States - DLSL W.R1 | ecosystem: Host-associated > Plants > Phyllosphere >... | reverse complement strand
CCGACAACACCCTGTGGCTGATGTATACCGCGCAAAAGTCCGGTAACCAGGACACGGCTATCGTACGCTATCGCCAGTCCGATGACTTTGGTCAGAGCTGGGGACCCATTGCGACCCTGCTGGATCGGCCCGGTACGTTTATTCGCCAACCCGTGGTCGTGCTGGAAAACGGTGACTGGCTGCTTCCGGTCTTCTACTGCCGGACCCGGCCCGGTGAAAAATGGGTCGGAAATAACGATGACAGCGCAGTGAAAATTTCACGCGATAAGGGCAAAACCTGGCAAGATGTCGCCGTCCCTGACAGCACCGGCTGTGTGCATATGAATATCACTCCGCTAAAAGACGGTACATTGCTGGCGCTTTACCGCAGCCGCTGGGCCGATAATATTTATCAGAGCCGCTCCAGCGACGGCGGCCGTAGCTGGTCAGTGCCGCAGGCTACCGAGCTGCCGAACAATAACTCTTCGATACAGGTTACCACGCTGACTAACGGGGACCTGGCACTGGTCTTTAACGCGATGAGTGCGGCCGGAGCCAGCGAACGCCGCACCTCACTGTATGATGAGATTGAAGACGAGGATGACGGCGTAGCGGCGGCAACTGAGTCGGCGATCCCGGAGGGCAGAGGTGCGTTCTGGGGCGCACCGCGCGCGCCAATGACGCTGGCGATTTCTCGCGACGGCGGTAAAAGCTGGCCACATCAGCGCAATCTGGACGAGGGTGACGGCTACTGTATGACCAACAACTCTCAGCAGAAGCTTAACCGCGAGTTCTCCTACCCTACGATAAAGCAAGGGATCAACGGTGAACTGCATATTGCTTACACCTACTTCCGACAGGCGATTAAGTACGTACGCGTGGACGAAGCGTGGGTAACCGGAGATCGCGCATGATTGCCGGTAACCTTAATCATCTGGCGCTGGCGACGCTGCCCGCGCCGCTTTACCGGCTGCTGAAACAGCCGGAGCATAGCCTGTCCGCCCTGAGCGCCATGCCCGACGGCCGCTATCAGCCAGAGGGCGCTGCGTGGTTCTGCACTATCGGTTCACAGCAGAGCGCACCGCAGGCCGCTCGCCATACCGAGTTTCACCGACGCTATCTCGATATCCAGATCGTCCTGTCGGGTGAAGAGATTATCCGTTTCGGCCTGGCCGATGCCCGCCCGGCGGGCGGCGAGGAGCGGAAAGAGGATCTCTTTATTGTCGCTAATCCTCAGCTGGATCAGCAGGTTTACCTTCAGCCGGGGGACTTTGTGACTTTTGCTCCCGGCGAGGCGCACCAGGCGCTGTGTGCCGTGGCGGACCCCATCGCCGTACGCAAAGCGGTATTCAAAATTCCGCTCAGTATGCTGGAGGTAGAACCATGACCCGCAGCGCGCTGGTAACCGGCGCCAGCTCCGGCATCGGGGCGGCAATTGTCGAGATGTTACTGTCACAGGGGTGGCAGGTTACGGGCCTGAGCCGCAGCAGGATCCCGCGCAGCCATCCGAATTTCGTCTCCATCAGCGTGGATCTGTTTGACACCGAAGCACTGAATCGGGTGCTGGCTGGTCTGGAAACCCCACGGGCGATTGTGCATGCCGCCGGGATGATGAAAGCGGCCACGCTGGGCGAGTTAGATGCAGAAAGTAGCCGTCAGCTCTGGCAGCTGCATATCCTGGTAGCGGAAATACTGGCCAACACCTTCGCTCCCCTTATGACGGAACAGGGGCGTATCGTGCTGCTCGGCAGTCGGACGTCACGCGGTGCGGCCGGGCGCAGCCAGTACGTTGCGACAAAATCGGCCATGGTGGGTATGGTTCGCAGCTGGGCGGCTGAGTTAGCCCCACGGGGCATTACCGCAAATATTGTTGCACCCGGCGCGACCGAAACACCGATGCTGAGCGGCCCAGGACGCGCCAGCTCACCGCCCAAACGTCCACCGATAGGGCGTTTTATTCAGCCTCAGGAGGTCGCAGAGCTGGTGGGATATCTGCTCTCCCCCGCCGCCGCCGCGATCACCGGCCAGGAGCTGGTCATCTGTGGCGGAGCCTCGCTGTAAATCCGCTCACCTCAGCCGGGCCGTTTGATTAAAGCCCGTCGGGGGAGCGCAGGCCGGAGGGTATCTTTCACCGACTTCCGGAACAGGGTAATCGACAGCGGTTACCCTGTTCCGGGATGCCGTTCCTAGCGCCCCTGCAAAAACGCCCGATATGCCGCAATCACCGCCAGGAAATCCTCTACGCCGCAGAATGACAGGCTCTCTTCGTCGTAGTAGTTCATTCCCTCTTCCATCTCGTCGCCTTCGAAACTCAGCTGGTTAGCGCGGATCATCACCTCTTCTTCATCCAGCCACAGGGTGTATTCACGCCCCACGCGCTGCCACTGGCGTTCGCTGCCCTTCACTTCTTTAATAGCGGCTTCCACCTCATCCAGCAGCGCCAGATCCTTTTCATCCACCTCATCGTTAAACCAGTGGCCGACGGCTTCGTGCCCCATCGACATACGAACCTTCACCACACCGGTGATATCGCGTAAAAACTCATATTCCATAATCAATTCCCCTCGACCGGCCTGCCGCGCACGCTGATGACTATTCTGCGCGCCTGCCGGGATATTTCTGAGCATCAGCGCGCATTATCGCAGTCCGGTGAGGGAAAAACAGCAATAACAGGCAGCGCAGGCTGCCTTTGGTTATCCGGTCACCAGTTTCCCGGCAGCGGCGGCACCTCATCACCGGCCGGGAAAAACGGCAGCACCTCCTCGGCCAGTTCCTGGATAACCTCCGGGACGGGACGGCGGGAAAACTGTATGCCAAGCGCAGCATGATTGACACCCGCCCGCTGCCACGCAGAAAGCAGATCAATTAATCCGCGACGTCCGGTTTTCAGCACGTAGCCACCGCGCAGCGCGGTGGGTGGAAAATCCGGATCCTCGACCAGGTCGATCCACTCATTGGTCATATGCGGACGAAATCCGCCATCGGGGATCATCTGCCGCCAGCCGCGGATCCTCTCAGCAAGCCGCAGGGGGCCCTGCGGTTCGTGCGTGGCGTCCGGGAAGGTCAGCCAACCGTCCGCCTGCTCCGCGATCCACTGAGGTGACTGGCCGGAAGAGCTGGTGACAATCAGCGGTATCGCACCGCTCACCGGCTGCGGTAGAAATGATGCCGCGTCGATCTCTCCCAGCGGAGAGCGGATGGCCAGCTGACCAGGGTGAAGCAGCTGGCGGAAATAGCTCACCGCCTGGGAAAAACGTTCCCCGCGTTGACTGCGCTGTAGACCCCATGCGGGAAACTCCAGCGGACGATCGCCGGAGGCAATCCCCATCACCAGACGTCCGCCCGAAAGCCGATCGATGCTGGCCGCCGCTTTCGCTAAATCGATCGGATGCCGCAGCGAGAAAATAGCGCTGCCGGTAGCCAGTGAAATTCGCCGGGTGTGTGCGGCAAGAAAGGCCAGATAAACAAAGGGATCGAAAATCTGCCCCGCGTCGCCAAATGCCGGGTCGAAAAGCGGAACATCCCGAACCCAGACGGCAGAAAAACCGTAGTCGTCGATCTTCCTGACCTGCTCAGCCTGCCCCGCCAGCACCTGCATATCCCCCTGATAAAAACGCAGAGGCAGGAATATCCCCAGCGTGAGCTTCTCTGCCATAAACATACGACGATAGCCGGGATGCATGCTAAAGGCCTCGGAAGAGGCACCGCCGATGAGGTGTTGATGCGCCATAGATCAGGCCTCCGTGGCGGCAGCGGGCCGCTGAATACCGCGTTGTACTGCGGGCCTGGCCGCTACCCGCTCGTGCCAGGCGCTAAGGTGTTGCCAGTCGCTGAAGTCGAAACCAACAATCCGCGTAATATGGCTCCAGCCAAAGTGCGCAATATCGGCTACGGAGTACTCTTCTCCGGCAAAGTAGCGATACTCGCTCAGGTGCCTGTCCAGGGTGTCGAACGCGGCGATATTCAGACGGCGAAAATGGTCGATTGCCGCAGGCTGCGCCGTATCTGACGAAATTTCAAAATGTACCCGCTGGCCCATCAGCGGCCCCACGCTGGCCGCATGAAAAATCAGCCACTGAATCGCCGACCAGCGCGATTTCGTATCAGAAGGCAGCAGTTTTCCGCTTCTTTCCGCCAGGTAAAGCAGGATTGCCGCCGACTCAAACAGGGTTACCCCATTCTGGCTATCGACCAGAACCGGAATACGGCCGTGGGGGTTGAGGCGGAGAAATGAGGGCTGCCGATGATCGCCCGCGCCGATCCGGACGTGATGCAGCCGATACGCCAGCCCCAGTTCCTCCAGCGCAATGGTGGCTTTAAAGCCGTTGGGTGAACTGTCGGTATAGAGCGCCAGCGAGGTATCGCCCGCTTCAGGTGGTAATCTCATCGTTATCCTCTTTGCATTAAGCTATAGTTTTCCTAAATTCCTGATACGATCCTTCGCAATCAATAATGCGTTTAACTGCGCACGGTTAAAAACGATCCTTTCTGACCCGTCGATTAAGGAAAACTAAACCCTATGGCATCGGTACTCCCTCTTATGGCGCTGCGCGCTTTCGTCGAGGTCGGACAGCGTGGCAGCGTTAAAGCCGCGGCGGAGGCGCTGCACGTTACCTCCGGCGCAGTCAGTCAGCAGATACGACAGCTGGAGGAGCGCGTAGGCATAACGCTGTTTCTGCGTGAGCGCCAGGGACTCCGCCTGACCCCGGCGGGAGCGGAGGTCTATCCCACCCTGCTGTCGGCGTTTCATCAGATTGAACAAAGCATGCAGCGGCTGGATGCCGCCAGGACGCGGCAGACGCTGACCGTCAGCACTCTCGCCTCCTTTGCCGCCTCCTGGCTGATACCTCGCCTGGGGCGTTTCAGCGAACGCTATCCGCAGATAGAAGTTCGCGTGGAAGCCAGCCCGCAGCGGGTTGATATGCGGCAGCCGGGAGTCGATATCGCTATCCGCCACGGGCTGGGTGCCTGGCCAGGCGTAGACGCCGTCCATCTGATGGCCCCGGTGCTGGTTCCGGTCGCCTGTCCCGGTTTAATGGCTACCGATGCGCCGCTGACCACGCCCGCCGACTGCCTTGCGTGGCCGCTGCTGCATGACAGCGAGCGGGCAGACTGGTCGCTGTGGCTGGCGGCACACGGGGTCAGCGGTGATGCCAGGTCGGAGCGCGGCACCGCGTTTGATGATGACTTTTTGCTGATCCGGGCGGCGGAAGCCGGCCAGGGGCTGGCTCTGGTGCCGCAGGAATACGCGCGGGAGGAGATTGCGGCGGGCAGGCTGGTGCAGGTGCTGGATAAACCCTGGCCGGCGCGGTTTGCCTACTATCTGGTGACCCGTCCGGCCGATGCCGGGCGGCATGAAATCCGGGTCTTTAGCGACTGGATCCGGCAGGAGGCCCGCCTCAGCAGCAGCGATGCGCTCTGATCGGGCATATAAGTGAGTTGTCATTGCGGGAATAGAGGGCGGCGGACGCGTTCACCGATGGCCGCTCTCCGCGCCTGCCGGGAGGACACTGAGCGTCAGCGCGCGCGCCCTGCCGCCGCCAGAAGGATGCCGAATGTCACCAGCAGCCCACCGAACGCGCGATCGATCCAGTGGCGTACGGCCAGCAGACGTTCGCGCACGGCCCCCGCTGAAAAGCACAGGGCGACAATACTGAACCAAACGACGTGCGCCAGCGAGATAAACGCGCCGTAGGCAATCTGCACCGCTACAGGAGTATCGGGACCGACTACCTGCATAAACAGGCTGACGATAAACAGAGTGGTCTTGGGGTTCAGGACATTGGTCATCAGGCCGGTACGCAGCGCTGCTCCGTCCGTCGGCAGCGAGATGGGGTCACCATCACGCGGATCGACGGGCGCTGTGCGTAGCATTTTGATGCCGAGAAACACCAGATAGAGTGCACCCACCAACTTAATGGCGTTAAACAGCCAGATCGACTGCTGGATAAGCCAGCCGACCCCCACCAGCGTATAGGTGACGTGAACCAGCACGCCGAGGCCGATGCCTGCGGCGGTCAGTATGCCCGCCCGACGCGACAGCATCAGACTGTTGCGGGTGACCATCGCAAAATCCGGCCCCGGACTGATAACCGCCAGCACGGTAATGGTGATTACAGCTATCCACTCTGTCATGGTATATCCTGTCGAAATAAAGGTTTTTCAGGATACTAACGCAGTGCCAATCGGGTGAATAACGATGATTTCTGACAGCAACTGTGAGCCTGATTCACAGATAACAGGGGTACGACTCCCCTCACTGCTTGCGCTGCGCTGCTTTGAAACGGCGGCCCGACTGGAGAATTTCAGCCGGGCCGCCGCCGAACTGCATCTGACCCACGGCGCGGTCAGTCGGGCGGTGCGGCTACTTGAAGACGATCTCGGCGTGGCGCTGTTCGAACGCCGCAGCCGCCGCGTATTCCTGACCGATGCCGGCCGCACGTTGGCTCGCGCCGTGGCCGACGGGATGGATTTAATGCGTCAGGCGGTCGGTGAACTTCGCGCCAGCGCCAGCCGCAGGCGGAGCCAGGTCGTCTCGTGTGAGCCGACGCTGCTGATGCGCTGGCTGATCCCCCGCTGGTCAGATTTTCAGGCGCGGCATCCCGATATCGACATACATCTGGTGGCGGGGGGTGGCGCGTTTTCCTTTGCCAGCGGCATCGATCTGGCCATCCGCCGCGACGACTATCCCTGGCCGGAAAGCTATCACGCCGTGCCGCTGTTTGCCGAAAGGGTTGGCCCGGTTTGCCGTACCGACAGGGTGACGAGCTGGTTCTCCAGGGATGCGAACACCCTGTCGCTGAACGCCGATGCCCCGCGCCTGCATACGCGGACGCGCCCCGGAGCCTGGTCTGAATGGGCATCGGCCGTCGGCAGTACTGCATCCGGCGCGCCGGGACAGACCTTCGATCACTTTTACTTCAGCCTACAGGCGGCCGTGGCGGGTCTGGGCGTGGCGATGGGGCCGTGGCATCTGGTGCGCGACGATCTGGACAGCGGCGTGCTGAGCGCTCCGCTTGGGTTTGTTGAGGATGGTTCACAATACTGCCTGCTGTCGCCAAAGCCGCCGGAAGCCGGCAGCGCGCAGGCGGACTTGCTGGCGTGGCTGCAATCGCTGGCCTGAAAAAGGATAGGTAGCGCGTCAGCTCCCGGCGCGTTAGCCATAAAAAAAGAGCCGACGAGCGGCTCTTTTTAGCGGGATGCGGCAACGAACGGTTGTCCGTTGCGGCATCCGTCAGCGGGGGTTTCCTCAGACCGCGGTCTGGAAAATCACGCCGTCAGCTTTTTCAGTGTATTGGCTCAGCTGGTCGAAGTTCAGATAGCGGTAGGTATCCGCCGCCGTCTTATCGACCTGGCCCATAAACTGCAAATACTCTTCCGGCGTAGGCAGTTTGCCCAGCAGAGAAGCAACGGCTGCCAGCTCAGCGGAGGCCAGGAACACGTTAGCCCCGTTACCCAGACGGTTCGGGAAGTTACGCGTTGAGGTCGAAACCACCGTTGCGCCGTCTTTCACCCGCGCCTGGTTACCCATGCACAGTGAACAGCCCGGGATCTCGATACGCGCACCGCTCTTACCAAAGACGCTGTAGTAGCCCTCTTCGGTCAGCTGCGCGGCATCCATCTTGGTTGGCGGTGCCACCCACAGACGGGTTGGCAGCTGGCCTTTGTGCGCATCCAGCAGTTTACCGGCGGCGCGGAAGTGACCGATGTTGGTCATGCACGAACCGATAAACACTTCGTCAATCTTCTCACCCTGCACGTCGGACAGCAGGCGTGCATCGTCCGGATCGTTCGGCGCACAGAGGATTGGCTCTTTGATATCCGCCAGATCGATGTCGATCACCGCCGCGTACTCCGCGTCGGCGTCGGCTTCCAGCAGCTGCGGGTCGGCCAGCCATTTTTCCATGCCTTCAACGCGGCGCTCCAGCGTACGGCGATCGCCGTAGCCTTCCGAGATCATCCACTTCAGCAGCACGATGTTAGAGTTCAGATACTCGATAATCGGATCTTTATTCAGCTTGATGGAACAACCCGCAGCAGAACGTTCTGCGGACGCATCTGAAAGTTCAAACGCCTGTTCAACCTTCAGATCCGGCAGACCTTCAATTTCAAGAATACGGCCAGAGAAGATGTTCTTCTTGCCTTTTTTCTCAACAGTCAGCAGGCCCGCTTTGATCGCATACAGCGGGATAGCGTGAACCAGGTCGCGCAGGGTGATACCCGGCTGCATTTTGCCTTTAAAGCGTACCAGCACTGATTCAGGCATGTCCAGCGGCATAACGCCCGTCGCAGCGGCGAACGCCACCAGACCGGAACCCGCCGGGAAGGAGATACCAATCGGGAAACGGGTATGGGAGTCACCGCCTGTACCGACGGTATCCGGCAGCAGCATACGGTTCAGCCAGCTGTGAATAATACCGTCGCCCGGGCGCAGCGACACGCCGCCGCGGTTCATGATGAAGTCAGGCAGGGTGTGGTGAGTCGTTACGTCAACCGGCTTCGGATAGGCCGCGGTATGACAGAATGACTGCATCACCAGATCGGCAGAGAAGCCCAGACAGGCCAGATCTTTCAGCTCGTCGCGGGTCATCGGGCCGGTGGTATCCTGAGAACCAACCGAGGTCATTTTCGGTTCGCAGTAGGCACCCGGACGGATACCTTTCACGCCACAGGCGCGGCCAACCATTTTTTGCGCCAGCGAGAAGCCACGGCTGCTTTCCGCAACGTCCTTCGCCTGAACGAAGACATCGCTGTGCGGCAGGCCAAGGGATTCACGGGCTTTGGTGGTCAATCCACGGCCGATAATCAGCGGGATACGGCCACCGGCGCGCACTTCATCCAACAGCACGTCGGTTTTCAGTTCAAAGCTGGAGAGCAGTTCGCCGGTTTCGTGATTACGCACTTCGCCCGCGTAAGGCAGGATGTCGATGACATCGCCCATATTCAGCTTATCAACGTCCAGCTCAATCGGCAGTGCGCCGGCGTCTTCCATGGTGTTGAAGAAGATCGGAGCGATTTTACCGCCGAGGCACACGCCGCCGCCCTTCTTGTTAGGCACGTAGGGAATGTCGTCGCCCATGAACCACAGCACGGAGTTCGTCGCGGATTTACGGGATGACCCCGTACCCACCACGTCACCGACGTAGGTCAGCGGGAAGCCTTTCTTCTGGAGTTCTTCTATCTGTTTGATCGGTCCGATGTTACCGGCATCGTCGGGTACAATGCCGTCACGTTCGTTTTTCAGCATCGCCAGCGCGTGCAGTGGAATATCCGGACGAGACCATGCATCCGGCGCCGGAGAGAGGTCGTCGGTATTGGTTTCGCCGGTCACTTTGAACACGGTTGCGGTGATTTTTTCGGCAAGCTTAGGACGCTTCAGGAACCACTCTGCGTCAGCCCACGACTGAATAATTTTTTTCGCGTGTGGGTTGCCCGCTTTGGCTTTCTCTTCGACATCATAGAAGTTGTCGAACATCAGCAGCGTGTGCGACAGCGCTTCTGCGGCAATCGGTGCCAGCTTTTCATCATCCAGCGCATCGATCAGCGCATGGATGTTGTAGCCGCCCTGCATGGTGCCGAGCAGTTCAATCGCTTTTTCAGGGGTAATCAGAGGAGAGGTAGCTTCGCCTTTAGCGACAGCGGCCAGGAAACCGGCTTTAACATACGCCGCTTCATCTACGCCCGGCGGGACTCGATTGATTAACAGGTCTAACAGGAATTCTTCTTCACCCGCTGGAGGGGCTTTTAGCAGTTCAACCAGCGCGGCCATTTGGGAAGCATCTAACGGTTTAGGAACGATCCCCTGGGCAGCACGCTCGGCAACGTGCTTACGGTATTCTTCTAGCACGACGTTCTCCTCGCTCTCATTGTATTTAGCATCCCGGGTTACCCGCGTCACCGCTAAGAGTGATTACTTTCCGTGTGTAGGGTAGGGAACCCGGTTCCGCGTGGGCCAGCATAGCAGGATTTCGTCTGGATGTTAATCCGTTTACAAATGAGTAACATTATACATTTGACGCTTCAACTCTATGAATTCGCTGTTATATAGCATTCCACACTACCTGAAAGGTTAATGCTTAACTTTTATCCTGCCATGTCGGGGTTAAAACGGGGTATCGTCCAGACATTAATCTTTATCTCTTTTCCTCCGCAGCAAGTAATAGTTCTACTTACTACGCGGGTTGATAACCTCAGCTTAGGGATGATTGCCGGGTTTTAAGGGGGGGGCGGGATGGGATCGGTGTCCGCATGGGTTGGTGGGTGCGCGAGGTAAGGCCCGTGCCCGCATGGGTTGGTGGGGCATTCGGTTGGGCCGGTCCTCGCGCCGCTTCGCGGTCCCTTCACTTCTCTCAGAAGCCGGTCGGACCGGCCCAGACGGTCCATCCCTGGCCCGGCTGCGCCTTTCGTCCACGTCCCTGTGGCCGAATCCTGGCTTCTTCGCTGCGTTCAGCGCTGCGGATGGCCCAACCGAATGCCCCACCGACCCATTGCCCTACCCCATAAGCACATCTGCCGCGTTTGCCCGGTTTGAGCTTTCTAATTTAGTCCGTGTATAGCTCTCCAGGTCGCACGCTCTTTGGCTCTCTGGCTCTTCAGCTCTTCAGCTCTTCAGCTCTTCAGCTCTTCAGCTCTTCAGCTCTTCAGCTCTTCAGCTCTTCAGCTCTTCAGCTCTTCAGCCCTTCAGCGTATCGGTTTACCGAGGCACCAGTGCAATCATTTTTGAGTTCGTAGAGCGGCGTCAGACTTTTTCACTCCGGCTCTGTTTTATTAGCAGCGACATCATTGTGACAGGCGGCAGCCTCCGCGAACGCCGGGCAATCCACAGCGCCGAGGCGCAGGCGGCTGGCCCGGAGAGGGCGGCAGGGATGCTGCCCTCAGGTCCGGCGTGGGCAGGATGCCCGCTCCGGACCGGTCCGAAAGGTCAGCGGCCGTAGCCGAGGGGACCGCAAAGCGGCGCGAGGACCGCCCGGCGTTCGCGGAGGCTGCCGCCGGTCATCCAATACCACAGCCTCTACAACACCATTCCCTAGCCACAATTTTTTATGCTCTGCCTATACAATTTTACTAATTTTCGCTCAATCCCCTGAGCGGTAGGATGCATAAAGATTTAACAATTTTTAAACATCTATTCATCATCGAACGTATCAGGGGGTAAGGCAATGTGGACGCGAGAGAAGTGGAAGGAGTACGCAAACCAGCAGCACTTTATTCAGCAGGCCATTGTCGATGGCAAACGGCTGGAGTCGGGCAACAAACAGAGGTTCTCGGTGATCAACCCGGCGACACAGCAGCTGCTGACCGACGTTGATATCTGTGAAGAGACGGCCGTTAATCGGGCGGTGACCGTGGCCCGTCGCTGCTTTGAACGCGGCGACTGGTCAAAGCAGTCCCCCACCTCACGCAAGCAGGTTCTGCTGCGGCTGGCTGAGCTGATCCTGCAACACACCGACGAGCTGGCGCTGCTGGATTCTCTGAGCATGGGTAAAACCATTACCGATGCCCGGGAGATTGACGTGCCCGGCGCGGCGGGGGTGTTCAGATGGTATGCCGAAAGCCTGGATAAGCTGTACGGCCAGGTTGCCCCCACCGCGCAGAATGCCGTGGCGACGATCACCCGCTCCCCGCTCGGTGTTATTGCCGCCGTGGTGCCGTGGAACTATCCACTGGATATGGCGGCCTGGAAAGTCGCCCCCGCGCTGGCGGCGGGCAACAGCGTGATACTGAAACCGGCAGAGCAGTCCCCTTTCTCCGCGCTGCGTCTGGCTGAGCTGGCGCTGGAAGCGGGCCTGCCCGCGGGCGTACTGAATGTGGTCACCGGCACGGGCGACGTCACCGGAAAAGCGCTGGGTCTGCACGAAGATATTGATGCCGTGGTGTTTACCGGCTCTACCCAGGTCGGCAAGTACTATATGCAGTACGCCGCCCAGTCGAACCTCAAGCAGGTCTGGCTGGAGTGCGGCGGAAAAAGCCCGAATCTGATCTTTGCCGACTGTCACAACCTGGATTGGGCAGCGGAAAAAGCCGCCAGCGCTATTTTCTTCAACCAGGGCGAAGTCTGCTCGGCCAACTCCCGTCTGCTGGTGGAAAGAAGCATCCACGATGAATTCGTTGAACGTCTGCTGAAGATGGCTCCGCAGTGGCAGCCCGGCGATCCGCTCGATCCCACCAGCCGGGCCGGAGCGATGGTCAGCAGCCGACATACCGATAAGGTGATGAACTATATCCAGCGCGCCCGCGAACAGGGTGCTGAGCTGCGCTGCGGAGG
>Ga0256410_1002471_pt1 | contig 12273 bp, 13 predicted proteins | sample PhyWR1_FD_185983 | JGI IMG/M metagenome (GOLD analysis project Ga0256410, IMG submission 185983) | Leaf surface microbial communities from wheat plants in UC Gill Tract Community Farm, Albany, California, United States - DLSL W.R1 | ecosystem: Host-associated > Plants > Phyllosphere >... | reverse complement strand
GTTGCTTACCAATGTAGGAAAAGAAGTTACCATCCTGAAACCTGAATTTGCCAATATCTTATCCGAAGTTGAAAAACTGGGTAAAGTAATGGCTTTGACGAGAAATGACGAGTGTGTACATGAGAGAAAAGGAATCTACCAGAACGGTGATTTCAGCAGTCCTCATGCGCAGCTTTTCGTAGGGGAAGATATCGATTTAAGAATCTTCATGAATCACTGGAAGCTGGCTTTTGCCGTTGTGGAAGGAGATAAAAAAAGTCTACAGTTTTTTGGAAAAGATGGTTTGGCGCTTCACAAAATCTATTTAACGAAAAGCAGCAATGAAAATGAATTTACTGCGATTGTAGAAAAATTCAAAGCCGAAAACCAGGCTGAAATTTTTGATTTTGAGCCGCTTGCTCCGAAAGCGAAAGACAAAGCAGATTCAGAAATTGATGTTGAAGGTTTCCAAAAAGCATGGACCGACCTGAAAGATACCCATGATTTTTTCATGATGACAAGAAAATTCGGGGTTTCAAGAACTCAGGCTCTGAGGTTGGCTCCGAAAGGTTTTGCTACAAAAATAGAGACTTCAAAAGTAGTCAATGTTCTGGAAGATGCTTCTGAAAAAGAGCTTCCGATCATGATTTTTGTAGGAAACAGAGGCATAATACAAATCCATACCGGTGAAGTAAAAAAAACAATGTGGCATCAGCAATGGTTTAATGTGATGGATCCGGATTTTAATCTGCATTTGGATGTTACAAAAATTGCTGAAGCATGGATCGTGAAAAAACCAACCGAGGACGGAGAAGTTACCGCGATTGAAGTATTCAATAAAGGAGGAGATTTTATCGTTCAGTTTTTTGGAAAAAGAAAGCCGGGAATTCCCGAATTGCAGGAATGGAAAGATCTTGTGGCTCAATTGGAAAAGTAATAGTCAGATAATCAGATTGAGGCCGTTTTGTTTTTTCAAGGCGGCTTTTTTTCTTAAGTTAAATTGTAAATTTGCTTAACACCTGGAATTATTAAATTCTATTTACCCACTTAGTTTGTCATCCCGTAGGGATCTGAACAAAATTATCAGAGATGATTCGGATTCCTGCTGGATGACAAACTAAGTGATTTGTAAAACGATAAAAAAATAAAAATGAAAAATGTTTTCATCGCGATATTGCTGATCAGTTTTTGTTCAATTAATGCACAAAACTTAAAAGCTTTCCAGTTTTATGATCAAAAAGGAAAAGAAATAAAAACCGATAAATTAGTCAGAGAACTTGCGAAATACGACGTCATTTTCTTTGGTGAAAATCATAATAATTCGATCAATCACTGGCTTCAGCTGAAAATTACCGAAGCTTTATACGAAAAGAAAAACGGACAGCTTATTTTGGGAGCGGAAATGTTTGAAAGAGATAATCAGGCTCAGTTAAATCAATATCTGGAAGAAAAAATTGATGCTAAAACCTTGAAAGATTCGGCAAGATTGTGGAATAATTTTTCTACAGATTACAAACCTTTGGTAGATTTTGCTAAAGATAAAAAGCTGAACTTTATTGCGACCAATATTCCGCGAAGATATGCTTCTCAGACCGCAAAAGAAGGTATTGAATCTTTGAATGCATTACCCGAAAAAGAGAAAATGTATATGGCAGAGCTTCCGATCGTGGTAACACTGGAAACTCCCGGTTATCCGGAAATGAAAACAATGATGGGAGAACATGCCGACGGAACCAAAGTAATGAATTTTATCTCTGCACAAGCGGTAAAAGATGCTACAATGGCAGAATCTATCCTGAAAAACCACGAATCAGGAAAAACTTTTATCCATTACAACGGAAATTTTCACAGCAAAGAATTTGGCGGAATTTACTGGTACATCAGACAAAAAAATCCGGATCGGAAAATGGCGGTAATCTCTGTTTTTGAATCCGAAAATCCTGAATTAAAAGTGCCGGAGAAAGAATATATTCCAACGGATTTTAATTTGATTATTCCGGCAGATATGACGAAGACGTATTGAGATTTGAAAATTGTAATATCCACTCTCTTTGTCATCCCGTAGGGATCTCGAGATAGTATTAGAGATTCAATATAAAAAGATTCTCGCTTAGATCCTTTCAGGATGACAAACGGAGCGCTTATCTGTTATTCTTAATTACAGACATTCATAAGTATTTAATCATTGCTTCAATGACTACCGGAATAACAAACTACTGTTTTAAAAAACATTTTTATCTTTGTTCAACATTCTCAGAAAATGAAAAAACTACCCATTCTTTTTATCCTTCTCATCAGTTTCATGAACGCTCAAAAACTGACTTCAAAAGAAATTGCGATCATCAATCAGGGAGATATTAAAACATTATTACCTGTTTTTCAGACGACAGATTCTCATCAACACACCATTTTATTGGCGCAGTCGAAAGAAATTGATCCTACAGATTCCAATACTGCAGTTTTGGTTGCAAGAATGAAAGAATCTCTTTTATCAACGGATGGCGGAGTAGGAATTGCCGCACCACAAGTTGGAATCAACCGAAAAGTAATTTGGGTTCAGCGTTTTGATAAAGCAGGCGAACCGTTGGAATATTTTATCAATCCTGTTATCACCTGGAAGTCTGAACTTCAAAATCTAGGTCCGGAAGGAGATTTGTCGATTCCTGATTTCAGAGATCAGTTGTACAGAAGCAAAGTCATTCAGCTGCAATATGTAGATTTAAAAGGGCAAAAATATTCGGAAATCGTGGAAGGTTCTACCGCAGTTATTTTTCAGCACGAAATTGATCATCTTTTCGGAATTTTAATTTCAGATAAAAAGAAAAAGGAGATGAATGATGAGTATATCAAAGTGGATGCTTACAAGAGAAGTGATTCTGTGGGGAGGTAATTTCAGATAAATAAATTTTAAATTTAAAAGGCAAGCTTTTTATTCATCCGAAAGTTTGATGCTGTATTTTGGTTTGCTTTTGATGCTCATATCCAATACAATATCATAAACTCCGTCATTTTCTATCTTAATATCATAACCATCATAACATAAGTTTTGATCATCATTATTCAGGCCTAAACTGTTATTCCAGTCATTATTCAGTCTGAATTTTAATTCCCCGGCTTTTAACGTGTATTTTTTAAGAAAATAATAATTTGGTTTACCTTTTTTGGTTTCTAAAAGAATGTCTTTTCCGTCCCATCCGCTTGCTGTAGCACTTCCAATAATTGCCCACGGAAAAGTATCAGATATTTTTTGTGCTTTTTTAGTGCCTCGCAAATTGGTTACCGTTATAGAGTTTACTTTCCCATTTTTATCTTCATCAAATTTGAATGTAAAATTTTCTTCCAGCGTATAGAAAGTTTTTGAAACTGGATTCAATGGAATTCTCGGAAGAATATCACCATTAAAAACAACCATATTATCCATACTATTTACATAATAAGTCGCCTCAGATGAAGAATATATTCCTTCAATTTTCTGTAGATCTTCGTTGTTTACTTTACCAATACTGGTTTTCTTGTAAGGTATATCATAAACAATATCTGTAATATCTTCAGCAATTTTATCAACAGGAATCATTTCAGAATTCACCAATACAATAATAGCAATGTCATCTTTAACGTCTCGTACAAACCTACATCTATAACCCGGACCGCCGCCGCTGTGTCCGACTAAAGTTTTATTTGAATTTTGAATTTTATAAATTTCCTGCGCAAATCCGTAATGGTCATTCAGGTAAGGTTTGTACATGTTTTCTACGATCTTTTGATCTAAAATTTTACCCTTGTATAACGCTTCACTAAATTTGTATAAATCTTCTACAGTAGAATACATTGCTCCTGCCGCAAAAGGATGATCGGTTTTAAAACGCAAAGCTTCATTAGAGTTTTCTCCCGAGATAAATTCATAACCCAATGCTTTGTTCTCATTTTTGAATTCATTAAAATGAAAACCAGTATTGGTCATTTGTAAAGGCTTTAAAATAAAATCTTCAATAGCTTTGTCATATTCTTTTCCGGTTACTTTCTGGATGATGTAGCCCAGTAAATAATAATTCGAGTTAGAATAATTCCATCCTTTGTTTGGTGAAAAATCAAGAGGTTTTTTCGCAAGATGCTTTAATAAATCTGCTTCTGAACTGATTTCTTCGGCTTCCGGAATTCCCGAAGTATGTGATAACAGATTTTTGATGCTAATGCTGTCTCCTTTTGGATAGCCGGGAAAATATTTCGAAATTTTATCGTCTGTTGAAAGTTTGCTCTGTTCTTCTAATTTCAGAATAACTGCTGCTGTGAAAATTTTTGTAGTAGAGTAGATGCGGTAAAGACTGCTGTTGGTGTTTTTTTCTTCTTTCGGAGCATTTCTGTAGCCATAACTTTTCTCAAAAATAATCTTTCCTTTTTCGGCAACCAAAACAGATCCGCTAAACTGATTTGCTTTTTCGTATGTCGTTAATAATTCATCTATCTGTTTATTCTTCTGTGAATAAATAGTAGTGCCAGCAAAAGTTAAGAATAAAATTAGTAAAAAGTATTTCATCATTTGTGTATACTTGTGATTATTTAATCGCTGTAAATGTAAAGAATTAAATTTAAAATAAATCAAAAAATATTGATATATAAACAAAAAATCTGCCTCAAAAAAGCAGATTTATATGATGTAAAGAAATGAATTCTTAGTTGTTGGTCACTGAAAGTTTCACTTCCATATTATTTCTCGTAGCATTAGAATACGGACAAATTTCGTGAGCTTTTTCGGTAAGCGATTGCGCTTCTTCAAGAGAAACCCCCGGAATATTCACGGCTAATTCTGCAGCTAATCCGAAACCGCCGTTCTCAATTTGTCCGATGCTTATTTTGGCTTCTACAGAAGTTTCTCCGGTTTCAATTTTAGATTTACTGATAACCAGATTCAGTGCGCTGTCAAAACATGCAGAATATCCTGCTGCGAAAAGCATTTCGGGATTGGTAAAATCGTCGTTGCTTCCGCCTAAAGCTTTTGGCATTCTTACTTCAAGATCCAGAACTCCGTTTTCACTTTTTACGTGTCCGTTTCTTCCGCCTTTTGCGGTAACGTTGGTTGTATATAATGTTTTCATTTTATTTTTGAATTTTATTTAAAATTTTCAGAACCGTTTCTTTCAGTTCTACAATATCTTCTGTTGAAAGATTCAGTTTTTCCTGCATTTTAGAAGGAATTTTGCACGCGTCCTGCTGTAGTTTTTTACCTGCTTCATCCAGAAAAACTTCAACTACTCTTTCGTCTTCTTTTTTTCTTTTTCGGGCGATAAAACCTTTTGCTTCCAGCCTTTTCAGAAGCGGTGTCAAAGTTCCGCTGTCGAGATGCAGCTTTTCGCCAATCTGATTGACAGTCAGTCCATCCTTTTCCCAAAGCACCATCATCACAAGATATTGCGGATAAGTAATGCCAATCTCATCAAGAAACGGGCGGTACAAACCTGTAATTTCTTTCGAGATCACGTAAAGCGGAAAACATAACTGATTTCCTAACTGAGGCGGGTTGTGATTTTCCATAATTTAATAGCTGGTTATTCGTAATCTCTTGTACTTTAAAAAATCCTTGTGATCTTTGCTAAGTGAAACGCCTTTGCAACCTTGAAGCAATTAGTTGTTAAAAAAAGCTTAGCGTGCACTGCGTTAAAATTTAATATTTTGAATAAGCGAAAATCATTTACTAATCAGATCGTAGCGAAAATATTATTTTCTGATGATAAATTCCTCCATAGGAATTCTTACTTTCTTCATGTGAGAAAGATAGTCGTTTTCAATGTCTCTGTAACCAAGATATAAAAGCGTTACACTTTTAAGACCCATTTCTCTCAATCCTAAAATTTCGTCTACCACATCATTACTGAAACCTTCTGCAGGAGTAGAATCCACTTTTAATTCTGCTGCCTGAGCCATTGCCAAACCTAGAGCAATATACGTCTGTCTTGCGGTATGTGCAAAATGCTGCTCAGGAGTTTGATCGCCGTAGATTTCTTTTATTTTATCTGTATAACTGCTGAATCTTCCTCGTGGCAAATCTCTTACATCGGTGTGATGATCGTACACTTTATCAATTTTTTCTTTTGAATAACTGTCCCACGCGGCGAATACCAAAACCTGAGAACAGTCTCGCATCACTTCAGGGTTCAATGCACCTTTTACCATTTTTTCCTTCAATTCCTGATTTTCTACCACAATCACACGGAAAGGCTGAAGTCCGGAAGAAGTAGGAGCCAGTCTTGCAGCTTCTAAAATTTTGTTTACATCTTCTTCAGATACTTTTTTTGTTGCATCATATGCTTTTACAGCATGTCTCCAGTTTAAATCTTCTATTAATGACATTGTTTATTTTTTTTATGAATTAAAATATTTGATTCTAAAATTTGTTTTGAATCAAATTAACAATGCAAAGATACGGAACAATTAAATTGCGCGCAATTTAATTTGGTAAAATATATTTTAGATGAAATCTATGAAAGGTAAACTTCACAAGTTTCGGATTTTTTAAATGGTCATAAATCTTAATCTTTGTCAGAATTTTAAATATAAAATAATGGAAAGATTTAAAAACAAATTTGCCTTAATTACAGGCGGAACAGATGGAATGGGTTTCGCAACTGCCCAGCAATTCATCAACGAAGGTGGAAAAGTAATAATTACCGGACGAAGTAAGGAAAAAGTAAATAAAGCTGTTGAAAAATTGGGCGAGAATGCTTTTGGAATTATCTCTAATGCAGGAAACATGAAAGATTTGATGAACTTGCAAAGTGAGATCAGAAAATATACAGACACTATTGATTTGGTTTTTGCTAACGCTGGTTACGGAAAATTTGCTCCTATTGAATACATTGATGAAACACTTTTTGATGAACTCTTCAATGTTTTAGTAAAAGGAACTTTTTTCACTGTTCAGCAAGTTTTGCCATTAATGAAAAGCGGAAGTTGTGTAATTTTCAATACGTCTGTGGCTACTGAAATTATAATCCCTAATTTCTCAATATATTCGTCTGCAAAATCGTCTGTGCAATCTTTTATTAAGACTTTTGCGGCTGAATTAACAGATCGAAAAATACGTGTGAATGGTGTGAGTCCGGGTCATATTAAAACAAATATTTTTAACAATACAGGATTAAATTCAGAACAAATTGAGGAGGCCGTGAAAAATATTATCACAACAATTCCTTTTAAAAGACAAGGTGAACCATCAGAAGTCGCGAATGCTGTGCTTTTCCTTGCTTCGAAAGAGGCATCATATATTCATGGCACTGAAATAATTGTAGATGCAGGGATTTCTGCTATGAAATAATTTTATTACGAAACCTTATAGGTTTTCAAAACCTATAAGGTTTAAAAATGCGGTTGAAAATCAATATATTATATTTAATGTGATACTTGATTTTCAACTTCAAAATCTCCAGATCCACATTAGATGACACTATCTGAAAACTTCATATTTATCTTCTGCAGGAATTTATTTTATCTGGAAATATATTGATCAAGATTCATTACAAGATGAGAATAATGTGTTCATTTTAAATTATTTACTCACCATTTCAGCCTCAAAAACATCTGCAAAATGCTTTTGAATTTTTATTTTAATATCTTCCATTTCTTCAGGTGTCAAATCTCTTTCAAGTTCTCTTTTTATCGAAGTTACCTGTTTATCTTTAATTCCACATGGGATAATGTACTCAAAATACCGCATATCGGTGTTTACATTCAGGGCAAAACCGTGCAAAGTTACCCAACGTGAAGCTTTTACGCCCATGGCGCAGATTTTTCTGGCATAAGGTTTTCCCACATCCAGCCAGACTCCTGTTTCTCCGGGAGAACGTTCTCCTTTTAAACCATATTCTGCAATAGTCCGGATGATGACTTCTTCCAGATTTCTCATATATTTATGAATGTCTGTAAAGAAGTTTTCTAAATCTAAAATAGGGTAGCCTACGATCTGTCCGAAACCATGATAAGTAATATCTCCGCCACGGTTTACTTTTACAAAAGTGGCTTCAATTTCTTTTAATTTATCAATTCCTGCCAACATATTTTCTTCGTGGCCGCTTTTTCCTAAAGTATACACATGAGAATGCTCTACCAGAAGAAAATGATTGGGTGTTGTAAGATGCTCTTCAGCAGGTAAATCACGGTTTTTGATTTTCGTATCAATGATTTCTTTCATCAGTTTTTCCTGATAATCCCAGGAAGACTGATAATCTCTGATTCCTAAATCTTCAAACTCTATTACTTTATTCTGATGTGTATTCATACCGTTTATTGACAGACAAATTTAGTGAAATTTATGCTTTTACAGAATTTATAAAATCTATAGCATTTATCCGCCAATCTTTATTCTGAAGCAGAACATTAACGAAAGCAGTTCCTATGATTCCGCCGTCTGCTTTTTCGGTCACGGTTTCAAAATCTTCTTTAGATTTGATTCCAAAACCGATCATGACAGGATTTTTCAGAGGTAAAGCATGGATTCTGTTCAGATAATCTTCATTTTTTAAAGTCGTGTTTTCACTTCCTGTGGTGGAAGACGAACTGACGGCATATAAAAAACCGGAACTTAAAGAATCCAGATACAATATTCTTTTATCCGAAGTTTCGGGCGTAATTAAAAAAGTGAAATTAAGATGGTATTGTTTCAAAATTTTCTGATAATTCTGTTCAAATTCAATCGGTGGAAGATCAGGAATAATTAATCCAGTTACGCCGCTTTCCGAACATTCTCTGCAGAAATTTTCAAAGCCGAAACTCAAGACAGGATTGATGTATCCCATTAAAATAATCGGAATACTGATCTCGTTTTTTACGGATTTCAGCTGTGAGAACAGTTTTTCAATGGTCATGCCGTTTTTCAGCGCCAGTTCGTGCGCTTTCTGAATGACCGGTCCGTCCGCAACAGGATCAGAATAAGGCATCCCGATTTCCATCATGTCTGCTTCGGAATTTTGAATGAGTTTTATAATTTCTGCTGTATCTTCCAGTTGTGGAATTCCGGCAGTGAAGTAGATGTTTAGTTTTTTCATAATTAAATTTCAATAGATGTAAGAGGTAGAGTTTTTGTACTCATGACAAAGGCTGTTTTGATCACCCATTTGCGATCCGGCTTGAACGGAGCTCTTTTTTTGTTGGCGGAGCGAAGCGAAGCCAACAAAAAAAAGCGGGAGTGGAAGACGGAATATATCGCCCAAAAGAGTCTATAAATTTTTCAGATACGTTTCCATATCCTTATCGCCGCGACCGCTGAGACAAATAACCATGATGTCATTTTCATTAAATTTCTTTTTTTCTAAAACCGCCAAAGCATGAGCGCTTTCCAAAGCCGGAATAATACCTTCAATTTTTGTTAGGTCAAATGCAGATTTCAAAGCTTCTTCATCTGTAATGCTGAAAAATTCTGCACGGTTTTGGGTAAATAAATTCGCATGAAAAGGCCCGATTCCCGGATAATCTAATCCCGCAGAAATGGAGTGAGGCTCAATCACCTGTCCGTCATCGGTCTGCATCACGAGACTTTTGCTTCCGTGTAAAACGCCTAATGTTCCCAGAAAAGTTGTCGCCGCAGATTTTCCCGATTGTACACCTAAACCGCCTGCTTCAGCAGCAATGATCTTTACCTCTTTTTCATCTACGAAATGATAAAAAGTTCCTGCTGCATTGCTTCCGCCACCAACACAGGCAATGATGTAATCAGGATTTTCTCTTCCGATGTGTTCGTGAAGTTGCACTTTAATTTCCTTTGAAATAACACTTTGAAATCTCGCTACCAAATCCGGAAAAGGATGAGGTCCTACAACGCTTCCGATGACATAATGAGTAGTTGTAGAATTGTTAATCCAGTCTCTTAGTGCCTCATTTACAGCATCTTTCAGTGTTTTTGAACCAGAAGTTGCAGGAATCACTGTTGCGCCCAACATTTTCATTCTTCCAACATTTGGAGCTTGTCTTGCAATATCGACTTCTCCCATGTAAACGATACATTCTAAACCTAATAATGCACATGCTGTAGCTGTTGCCACACCGTGTTGTCCGGCTCCGGTTTCTGCAATAATCCTGTTTTTGCCAAGACGTTTTGCCAATAAAACCTGCCCCAATGCATTGTTGATTTTGTGCGCTCCTGTGTGATTGAGGTCTTCTCTTTTTAAATAGATTTGGGTGTTGTATTTTTCGCTTAAATTTTTAGCAAAATAGAGTGGAGTAGCACGACCTACATAGTTTTTCAGTAAATCCTGATATTCTTTCTGAAATTCTTCAGATTCTATGATTTCAAGATAATTATTTTGTAATTCTTCTACATTGGGATACAGCATTTCCGGTACAAAAGCACCGCCAAACTCGCCGTAATAGCCATTTTGATCTGGGTTTTTATAATTTTTCATATAATTTTTATTTATAATTAAAGAGTCCCGAAGGGACGATTTATTAAAGGATAGGACAAAGTCCTATTTATTTTATGTAATATGTCTCATATTGATTAGTCCCAAAGATATTTTTCATTATAATCTGTTTGATGTTTATCTAAAATCGATATCAATTCCGTTTTAAAATCTTCATTTTTATGATGTTCCCTTTGATTTTTGATATAATTAACAGTTGGAAAAATATCTTTTTGACTCACAGAAAATGCTCCGTAGCCATCCTGCCAAAAGAAATTAACATATTTTTCACCTTTTGTTTTTATCCATTTTGATGAGTGTGCCTTTATTTCCTGAACGAGTTTCATCAATGCTATTTTTTTTGAAAGTGTACAAAGAATATGGATATGATTATCAGTTCCGCCTATTTGTAAAGCATTGCTTTCAAAATCTTTGCACAAGCCCGCAATATATGAGAATAACTCTTTTTCAATTTTTTCATCAATAAAATTTTCTCTATGCTTTGTACTGAAAACAATGTGAATATAATTTTTAACTAATGATTGTGACATATTTCGTGTTTTTTTATTAAATCGGACTAGCATCCGATCCTATTTTAAGTCGTCCCGTTGGGACTTTTTAAAGTGTATATAAATTTTTTTATTTTTTCTACATCTTTAATTCCGGGTTCCGTTTCAAATTTTGAATTGACGTCTATTGCAAATGGTTGTTTCTGTATCGATGACGTTTGATGAATGTTTTCTAAAGAAATTCCGCCACTTAGAAAATAAGGCTTATTCATTGTTACCTGATCTAAAATTTGCCAATCAAATGTATTTCCTGTTCCTCCAAAAGCTTTGGAATCGGTGTCGAATAGGAGATAGTTGTTGGTTATTGGTTGTTGGTTGATGGTATTTCGTAGTTCTTCAATGGTTTGATTTCCTATTCTGATTACTTTTATAATTTGAATTTTTTCATTTAAACTTTGCCTTAGCTTTAAAATGTATTCTTGATTTTCGTCGCCGTGAAGTTGAATTAAATTCAAATCTGCTTTTTCCGAAATATCGATAATGTTTTCTATCGTTTCATTGACAAAAACACCAACTTTTCCACTATGGTTTATTTTTGAGATCTCTTCCAAAGTCAGATGATTCAATGCAGATCTTGGCGACCTTTCGTAGAATATAAAACCTAGAAAATCAATTTTTAATGCCACTAATTCACGAATCTGGCTCAGTTGGGTTAAACCGCAGACTTTGAGTTTCAGCTGATTATTTTTGTCTTTTTGTTGAGTAATTTCAGTCATTGCTAAAGTGGTAAACTGTTATATTGTTACATTGGAAATAAATTCAGAGAATTTATTTCCAGGGTTTTCATTTTTCATGAAATATTCTCCCATCAAAAATCCGCTAAACCCTTTTTCTTTTAAAAGCCTGAAATCTTCTTCACTGTAGATTCCGCTTTCTGCGATGGATACAATATCAAAAGGAAGCTGATTTTTCAGATTCACAGAATGTTGCAGATCGACTCTGAAATCTTTTAAATTCCGGTTGTTGATTCCCACAAAATCGATGTTTTTGTTGATGTGAAATAGTTCTTCCTCCGTATGAATTTCTAATAAAACTTCTAAATCTAATTGGTGAGCAAGCTCTGTAAACTCAGAAACCTGATTGGGTGAAAGGCAAGCTGCAATCAGTAAAATAACATCTGCGCCCATGCTTTTTGCTTCAAAAAACTGATATTCATCCATCATAAAATCTTTTCGCAAAATGGGAATATTCACAGATTTTCTTACCTTCAGAATATCATCAAAACTTCCTCCGAAAAAATCATGATCCGTCAAAATAGAAACAGCGCTTGCCCCGAATTTTTCATATTCTGAAACAACTTCCAAGGGAGAAATTTTGTCATTAATGATTCCTTTTGAAGG
>Ga0256410_1002462_pt1 | contig 12312 bp, 10 predicted proteins | sample PhyWR1_FD_185983 | JGI IMG/M metagenome (GOLD analysis project Ga0256410, IMG submission 185983) | Leaf surface microbial communities from wheat plants in UC Gill Tract Community Farm, Albany, California, United States - DLSL W.R1 | ecosystem: Host-associated > Plants > Phyllosphere >... | reverse complement strand
CGAATCCTGCAAGCTGGAAAACATCAAGTACCTGGCCCAGGGCACCATCTACCCGGACGTGATCGAGTCGGCTGGCGCCAAGAGCGGCAAGGCTCACGTGATCAAGTCGCACCACAACGTGGGCGGCCTGCCGGATGAAATGAACCTCAAGCTGGTTGAACCGCTGCGTGAGCTGTTCAAGGACGAAGTCCGTCGTCTGGGCTTGGAACTGGGCCTGCCGTACGACATGGTCTACCGTCACCCGTTCCCGGGCCCGGGCCTGGGCGTGCGCATCCTGGGTGAAGTGAAAAAGGAATACGCCGACATCCTGCGTCGTGCTGACCATATCTTTATCGAAGAGCTGCGCAAGGCCGACTGGTATCACAAAGTCAGCCAGGCATTCGTGGTGTTCCAGCCGGTTAAATCGGTTGGTGTTGTAGGCGATGGCCGTCGTTACGCCTGGGTTGTTGCCCTGCGTGCCGTAGAAACCATCGACTTCATGACCGCACGTTGGGCGCACCTGCCTTACGAGCTGCTGGAAACCGTCAGCGGCCGGATCATCAACGAAATCGAAGGCATCTCCCGCGTGACTTACGACGTGTCGAGCAAGCCGCCGGCAACGATCGAGTGGGAATAATCGGTAGGCCGGCATAGTCCGGCACCCGTTAGCAAGAACACCCTGAAGCCCGCTTAATTGCGGGCTTTTGGCTTTTTGGGCCTGGCAAATCCTGGCAGCTTTGGGCATTGCCAGGCACTGTGTTTAGGTGGCTTGGTATGGAGCCGCGCTGATTACGGGCTAGAAGTTATCCATCGCGTTACACATCGGCACCTTGCCCTCAGGCTTCGGCTCGACAGCTACCCATTGCTTGCCGTCAGCTGAAAGCTCATCCAGCAGGAATGAACAGTCTGCCGACATCGATGCCTGCACCCGGTAATCCACCCCGGGCCGAGGTACGAAGGTCATGGTTTTGGCACACTGACGGGCATATTGCAGGCGCCCCAGGTAATGGAGCGCAATCGGTTTGTTCGCCGGCACTACCAGCTCTGACGAGACCGAACCTGCCAACGAATAGATCGGCCCGCCAATGCCGAGGTTTTCGCCGTTATGGTCGGGGAAACCGGATTTCGCCGACGCCATCACCCCCGCACCCGGCAGATTCCAGTCCAGGCAGTCACGCCCCGGCACGGCGCGCACCAGGCCGTCGGTGAGCAGGCGAATACGGGCCGTCTCGCCGCTCTGCGGGGGGATGTAGCCGGTGGACAGCGAACGCACGTTTGCCACTTGGCCGCAGCCGCTGAGCGCCAGCAGAACGGCGGGGATTACAGTGAACAGTCTCATCAGGCAATCGACTCGCAGGGGCAGGTTAAGGCTGGCGGCAGTTCTGGCTGACCGACAGGTGCGGCGCGGGTTCATAGCTCACGCGCTGCAAACCATCGCCGTCCTGGAACAGGAAGTACTTGGTGCGACAGTCCTTGAACATTGCCGAGTAACCCTCGGCCCGGAAGCCTTGACCCTCCACCTGCTTGGTCACGGTATTGTTGCGGCTGACCACTTCAAGCACCTTTTGATAGCTGTCCCCCATGTTGACACCGGGTTCGCCGGTGATGGCGGTCGAGGAGGCGCAGCCGCCCAGTGCTGTTGCCGCCAGGGCCAATGCGGCACCATACAGTCCGTTGCGTAGATTGTTCATTCCCTGTGTCCTTTTGGTGACGGATTAACGGCGGCCGTCGCACACCGGCGATTCTCCAATACGACCGAGCTTGCACATGTCCAAATTATCTTTGCGTTTGTAGCCTGCGTCTTTCATGCAATAGAAGTTCAGTAACCTCACATCGATTGGCGACCTGTCTCCTGCACCATCAACATTGGTATATCCGCACGCCCGCATCGCAGCAATGATCCCGGTCTGCGATACGCCCTCCTTGTACCATTTTGTGTAATCCGGAGCCGGCGGTTGAAAGCCCCTTCCCGTGCAGCCAACCAGTAACACAGCGCAAACACTCAGCAGCAGGCTCTTGGTGTACATGGCGTTATTCCTTGGGATTTGACGCGGGTAGAGAGCGATGCGCCGATATCGTATAGGGAACTTTCGTTCAACCAATGGTTCCATACGATCCCTCTCATAGACTGTTCAAGGATCGAATGAAAACATATCTGGCAGTTCCGTTAGCAATCACACTCGCCCTTGTGATGACCGGTTGCAGTAGCCGTAAGGCGGGAGATCTCACTTCAACGCCGGTAGTGCCACTGGTCATGAATGACCATCAAGCCAGCTTGACCTTCCGTACCATCGGCGGGGAGGGTGATCACCCTGTCAGTTACATGTACGGGTATTCTGACGGTCGAATGGATGACGCGGGTGATCGTGTTTATGACACTGCTTACTTCAAACGCATACCCGCCTATCTGAAGAGAATTGGCGGCGGCACTGACAGCATCAGCAAGCTGGTCGATGCAGACAAAGTGGTGCACGTGGAAGGCACGGTCAAGGCCAAGCAGTTCACCTTCAACGGTATTCCAATGCCTACGCCGTTCGACAAAGAGCAGCCTGTTGCGCAGCAATTCACGCCACAAGCCAAGAAGAATTACGTAGTTGAAACCGTGATCGCCGACACTTGGGTCATGAACGTGTATGAAGTCAGCGCAACCGGTGAGCGCAAAAACGTTGGCGTTGGAAAAAATGAGGCGGCCGCAAACTGACTGCGCTGAAAAAAGCCTGAGTCCGGTGTGATGTGAAAAAGGCGATCAGCCCCTGGGGTTGATCGTTTTTTTTGTGGCTGGTGTTCGACACCCACGAACTTCCGGCGCCAATTTTTTGGAACTTCAAATTGATCGAAAAGCGATTGAGCCTAGTTCGATTGATTCATACGCGTTATTAAAACCTCATCCATAAATAATACAGCGCCTTGCGAAAACAACTGCTTAGGTGCGCTGTTTTTGCCGTAGTCAAAATACTGACAAGCACAGCCAGTTACATTCATCCTATAAGACGGTGACTTCTCATGATCAAGATCATGGCCTTCTTGTTAATAGGAGTTGTTACTGCAGGATGCAATGGATTCGTGAAGCCCGACTTGTCGGGGCCGCTCAATGATGCGTATTTCTCGGTCTTTTCAGGCTTTCCCTTGCCATTGATGTACATGGCTTCGGCTGTGCAGTGGAATGAAGATTACGCCGTCACCACAGGGCATACTCCGTTTATTCCCAATGTGGCCTACCGTTGCAGCACCCACTGCGATCTGGTCTTTATCAAGCACAAAGCTAACGGCCGCTATCCGGCATGGCGTGCATCGCGCGTGGGCGAGAGCATCACGGCGGTGGGTGTGAGCCCTTACCTTGTGACCACCACGGGTAAGGGGCGGGTGTATAAAACGCCCTTTCGCAACACTGAAGAACACAGTGGCGACCTGTATGCCATCCATGATGCCCCGCTGGTCAAGGGCATGTCGGGTGGGCCGGTGATCGCCAGTGACGGGTGCGTGGTGGGGATCAATGCCGGTTTCTATTCCACCAGCCTGAACAGTGCGATTACCTTGCCTGAGTTGAAGGGTGCGCAGAGGGTGAGCATCTTTATTCCGTACTCGATCATTGCGCGGGAATGGGGGATGTTGCAGGCACAGCTTGATGGAGGGCGTGGTTCGAAGTTTGTGGTCAAGTAATTCAAGAGCCCCTCACCCCAGCCCTCTCCCGGAGGGAGAGGGGGCTAAAAGCCAAAGCAGATCTGTGCAGCACCACCAGCCGGCGCCCCCTCCCTCCGGGAGAGGACTGGGGTGCTTTTGATGTCAGCGCCGCGCCACATCCGAAAAGTAGAACTTGTCCAGCGTATGCCGCGACTCGGTGTACTCGAACTGGCGCCCATCCTGCAAGAACGTCTGGTTGCTCACCACGATCACATGACTCTGACCATCCAGGTCCAGATGCTGCTGGTCGTCTTTACTGCGCGGCACCGCTTCGATGGTGCGCTGGGCATAGCTGATCTGCAGGTTGAGAGTCTGCTCGATATAGGCATAGATCGAGTGCTCGGCAATGGCCTGATCCAGCCCCGGGATCAGGTCGCTGACAAAATGGTTGATGTCCAGAATCACGCGCTTGCCATCTATATGGCGTACCCGCTTGATCCGGGTGATCAGGCTGCCCGCTTCAACATCGAACTTTTCGCACAGCGCGCCTTCGAGCGGAAATCGGGTGAATTCCACCACCTCGGTACTGACGTTGCCACCCAGGCGCGGGTAGGTCTCCTGAAAACTGACGATGCCGCCCAACTGGAACTCGATCGGGCTGGATGACAATACAAAGGTGCCCTTGCCGTGGATTTTCTGGGCAAAGCCACGTTCCTGCAGTTGTTCGATGGCCTTGCGCACCGTGCCGCGGCTGGCCCCGTAGCTGGCCATCAACTCGGTTTCGGACGGCAGGCGGGCACCACGGGCCAGGCGTTCAGTGGTAATGCTGGCAAGCAGATCGGTGTAGATCTGATTGTATTTGGTCATGACGAAGGCTCTATGCCGATTGGGCTCGGGGCCCGGAACCTTAAGGGCTGGAGGGAAGGCAGCGCAAGCCCGCGGAAGAAAAATCACTAACTCGTCTGTACCAGTTGTTGCTTTAACTCGTACAGACGAGTATTTTTTTGCTTCGGCGGTGCTGCCACAGCGACGCTCCATAATAAAAATTCAAGCGGAGACCACGCATGAGCCACGACTACTCCCAGATCGCCAGCGAGTTGCTGCACAGCCTTGGTGGTGCCGCCAACGTTGAGCAGGCCGCACATTGCGTGACGCGTTTGCGCCTGGCGCTCAAAGACCCGAGCCTGGTGGACAGCGCCAGCCTTAACCAGATCGATCTGGTGAAAGGTTCCTTCTTTACCGGCGGCCTGTACCAGGTGGTGATCGGCCCCGGCGAAGTCGAAAAGGTCTACGCTGCCCTGCGCGAGCAGACCGGCCTGGCCGCCGCCACCATCGCCGACGTCAAGCAGCAGGGCGCCGACAAGGCCAACGCCATGCAGCGTCTGGTGCGCGTGTTCTCCGATGTGTTTATGCCTATCCTGCCGGCGCTGATCATTGCCGGCCTGTTGATGGGCGTGAACAACCTGCTCGGCGCCAAGGGCATGTTTATCGACGGCAAAACCCTGCTCGATGCCTATCCGCAACTGGACGGGGTATGGAGCCTGATCAACCTGATGGCCAACACCTCTTTCGTATTCCTGCCTGCCCTGGTGGGCTGGTCGGCGGCCAAGCGCTTTGGTGGCAGCGAAATCCTCGGCATCGTCCTGGGCCTGATGCTGGTTCACCCCGACCTGCTCAATGCCTGGAACTACGGCAAGGCCGTGGCCGGGCTGGAGGGCCAGAGCCTGCCGTACTTCAATATCCTGGGCCTGTTCCAGATCGAGAAAGTGGGCTACCAGGGGCAGATCCTGCCGATCCTGTTGGCCGCCTATGTGATGAGCGTGATCGAAAAATGGCTGCGGGCGCGGGTACCCAATGCCATTCAACTGCTGGTGGTACCCATCACCACCATCGTCATTACCGGCGTGCTGGCGCTGGCGATCATCGGCCCGGTGACCCGTCACCTTGGCATCCTGATTACCGAGGGCGTGGTGCTGTTGTTTGATGTGGCCCCGGTGCTTGGCGGGATGATTTTCGGGCTGTTGTACGCACCGCTGGTGATCACCGGCATGCACCACATGTTTCTTGCCGTGGACCTGCAGCTGATTGCCAACCACGGCGGCACCTTTATCTGGCCAATGATCGTCATGTCCAACCTGGCCCAGGGCAGCGCGGCGCTCGGCGTGTTCTACATGAGCCGCAATGTGCGTGAGCGCAGCATGGCTTCGACCTCTGCGGTATCGGCGTATTTCGGTATCACGGAACCGGCGATGTTCGGGATTAACCTGCGCTACAAGTTTCCGTTTTATGCAGCGCTGGTCGGTTCGGCGCTGGGCAGCATTTTTCTGTCACTGAACAAGGTGCTGGCCTCGGCCATCGGGGTTGGCGGCCTGCCCGGTTTTATCTCGATTATTCCGCAGTACATCCCGATGTTTGTGATCGGCATGCTGATGGCCATTGTCGTGCCGTTTGTCCTGACCTGTGCCCTGAGCCTGAAAATCATTCGTCCCGGTTATCGCGTGGCGTAGCACATCCATTTTCTGTAGCCGCTGCCGAAGGCTGCGATGCAGGCCCCTCTTGATTGAAGGTCCTGCGGCCCTTATCGCAGCCTTCGGCAGCGGCTACAACGTCCAAGCAAGGAACACCCCATGCAAGACTGGCAGCGCTCGGTGATCTATCAGATCTACCCCAAAAGTTTTCACAGCCACGCGGGCAACGCCACTGGTGACTTGCTCGGGGTGGTCGACAAGCTTGATTACCTGCAATGGCTGGGTGTGGACTACCTGTGGCTGACGCCGTTTTTACGCTCGCCCCAGCGTGACAATGGCTATGACATCAGCGATTACTACGCCATCGACCCGAGCTACGGCAGCATGGCCGATTGCGAGTTGCTGATCCGCGAAGCCGGTGCCCGCGGCCTCAAGCTGATGCTCGATATCGTGGTCAACCACACCTCCATCGAGCACGAATGGTTCCAGCAGGCGCGCAGCAGCCTCGACAACCCGTACCGCGACTTCTACATCTGGCGCGACCAGCCAAACAACTGGGAATCCAAGTTCGGTGGCTCGGCCTGGGAATACGAGGCGCAAACCGGCCAGTACTACCTGCACCTGTTTGACCACACCCAGGCCGACCTCAACTGGGACAACCCCAAGGTGCGCGCCGAGGTCTACAAACTGATGTGTTTTTGGCGGGACAAGGGCGTGGGCGGTTTCCGCCTGGACGTGATCAACCTGATCTCGAAACCGGCGCACTTCCCCCAGGACGACAGCGACGGCCGCCGCTTCTATACCGACGGCCCCAACGTGCATGAGTACTTGCAGGAAATGCACCGCGAAGTGTTTGCCGGCCACGATCTGGTCAGCGTCGGCGAGATGTCGTCCACCAGCCTTGAGCACTGCATCCGTTATTCGCGGCCCGACAGTGAGGAGCTGTCGATGACCTTCAACTTTCATCACCTGAAGGTCGATTACCCGAACATGCAAAAGTGGCAGCGGGCTGATTTCGACTTCCTGCAGCTCAAGGGCATCCTGTCGCACTGGCAAACCGGCATGCAGGCGGGTGGCGGCTGGAACGCGCTGTTTTGGTGTAACCACGACCAGCCCCGTGTGGTCTCGCGTTTTGGTGATGACGGCGAACACCGCGTGGTCTCGGCCAAGATGCTGGCCACCGCGTTGCACTTTCTGCAAGGCACGCCCTATGTCTACCAGGGCGAAGAAATCGGCATGACCAACCCGGGGTTCGAACATATCGAGCAGTACCGCGATGTCGAAACCCTGAATATCTATCGCCTCAAGCGTGAAGCGGGTGTGCCTCACGACGAATGCATGGCTGCGATCAAGCAAAAGTCGCGGGATAACGGCCGCACGCCGATGCAATGGGACCATCAGCTCAACGCCGGTTTCAGCAGCGCCGAGCCGTGGCTTGGCATCCCCGCCAACGCGGCTTTTATCAACGTTGAAGACCAGCGCAATGACCCGGCTTCAGTGCTGCATCACTACCGTCACTTGATCGCCTTGCGTCGCGCAGAGCCGTTGCTGAAACACGGTGAATACCGTCTGTTGTTGCCCGAGCACAAGCAGGTGTGGGTCTATGTGCGTGAGGGCGCTGGCGAGCGTCTGCTGGTGATCAATAACTTCTACGGCACGCCCTGCGACTTCGAATTACCGGAAGGGGTGATTGCCGCGGACATGAGCCAGCGGCTGCTGATCAGCAACTACGACGACTGCCCGGTGCGCAGCAACAGGATCTCGCTGCGGCCCTATGAGTCTTTCGTGCTGCACCTGAACACCTGAAGCCCGCTCCCACAGAAATATGGCTGTAATCACATAACAATAAAAAAGGTCGTGCAATGAAATCTTCACTCAACCACAGCATTTGTATCGCCAGCCTGTGCCTGCTGGCGCCACTTTCCGTCAATGCCCTGGAGTTTGCCGGGTACCTGCGCAGTGGCGTGGGCAACTCGCTCAACGGCGGCAAGCAATCCTGCTTCAAGCTGCCCGGCGCCGAGGCCAAATACCGGTTGGGCAACGAGTGCGAACAATACGCCGAGCTGGAACTGCGCCAGGATGTCTACAGCTTCGACGATGGCTCGGTGCTGAGCGTCGATGGCATGGCCTCGCTGTACAACCAGTACGATCGCCAGCTGACGTTTCAGGGGGACAACGGTTCGGCACGCCTGCCGCAGTTGTATGCGCAATGGTCCAATCTACCGAGCCTCAACGGCGGTTCGCTGTGGGCCGGGCGTCGTTACTACAAGCGTAACGATATCCATATTTCCGACTTCTACTACTGGAACCAGAGTGCGACCGGTGCCGGTATCGAGGACGTGTTGATCGGCGGCCTCAAGTACAGCTACGCCCTGTCGCGCAAGGACAACCTCTACCAGGAAAACTACGTCACCCGTCACGACTTCAACGTCGCCGGTTTCAACACCAACCCTGGCGGTCAGCTGGAGTTGGGCCTCAGTTATCTGGACAAGCCCGAGCGCACCGATGCCCACAGTGGCTGGGCCATTACCGCGCAGCATGTGCAAAGCGAGTTCCTGGGGGGCAAGAACAAATTTGCCGTGCAGTACGGCGAAGGGTCGGGCACCGGCCTGGGTTATACCGGCGACTTTCGTCTGGATAACAGCAGCAAGCGCTACCGGATTGTCGAGTTTTTCGACTGGCAAGTGACGCCGCGTTTCGGCGGGCAGGTCGAGGCGGTGTACCAGAAGGATTTTCGCCCCGACGGCGGCAATCAGGAGTGGCTGTCGTTGGGCGTGCGCCCCACCTATGCGATCAGCGAGCAGTTCAAGCTGGTTACCGAGCTGGGCCATGACCAGGTCAAGGCCGCAGACGGTACGCGCAAGCTGAGCAAGTTCACCTTTGCGCCCACCTGGTCACCCAAGGGCCCGGGTTTCTGGACGCGCCCGGAAGTGCGCCTGTATTACACCTATGCCAGCTGGAACGCTGCCGCGCAACGTGCGGCCAATGAGTTCGACGCCGGCTCGGCGCTGTCCGACAGCGGTGCATTTGGCTCGGCCCGACACGGTTCCAACGCCGGTTTGCAAGTCGAGTACTGGTGGAAGTAAGCGAGCTGTCGGGGCTCGCGCTCCATCGGCATTTAACTGAATCAACTGCAGGTGAAGTCATGGTCACATCCCCACAAGTGGAATTGCTGGCACCGTTGTCCGGTGTGTTGATGGCGCTGGATAACGTGCCCGACCCGGTGTTTGCCAGTCGCCTGATTGGCGACGGCCTGTGTATCGACCCGACATCGCAGGTGCTCTGCGCGCCGCTGGCCGGGGTGGTCAGCAACCTGCAGCACACCGGCCACGCCATCAGCATCACGGCGGCCGGCGGTGTGCAGGTGTTGCTGCATATCGGTCTGGATACGGTAAATTTGGGCGGCAAGGGCTTCACGGCGCTGGTCGAGGAGGGCCAGCAGGTGACCGCGGGGCAGGCGTTGATCGAGTTCGATGCAGACTACATCGCCCTGCATGCCCGCAGTTTGTTGACCCTGATGCTGGTGGTGAGCGGCGAACCCTTTGTGGCCCCGTCAGCGGGTAGCGTTCTGGTCGAAACCGGCCAGCCGCTGCTGCGCCTGCAACTGCAGCAGGCCCCGGCGCAAGCCGAGGTGCAAACCGGCAGCGCACAGCACTCGCCGCCGCAGCTTCTGCCCAATCCCAACGGCTTGCATGCCCGACCTGCAGCAGTATTGGCCCAGGCGGCGAAAGGCTTTGCGGCCACCATCCAATTGAACAAGCAGGGCGAGAGCGCCAATGCCAAGTCGCTGGTAGCGATCATGGCCCTGCAGACGGTGTGCGGGGACAGCGTTCACCTCAGTGCCACCGGCCCTGATGCCGGGCAAGCACTCAAGGTACTGGGCGAACTGCTGGCGAGCGGCTGCGGTGAGACGGTCGCCGTTGTGGCGGTCGAAACCGCGCCGGTGGCAGCGCCTGAACCTGAAGCCAGTGACGAGTTGCGTGGGGTCTGTGCATCACCTGGCTCGGCATTCGGGCATGTGGTGCAACTGACCACAAGCGCGTTGCAGATCAGCGAGCTGGCAACCGACCAGCCCCGCGAGCGCGAGCAGTTGCAACAGGCGTTGGCAAGTGCTTCGGCGCAGTTGCAAGTGTTATGTGACAACGCCGCGGGCAAGGCGCAAGGCGAGATTTTCAAGGCTCACCAGGAGTTGCTGGAAGACCCGGGCTTGCTGGAACAGGCCTTCGGGTTGATCGCGCAAGGCAAGAGCGCAGCCTTCGCCTGGCAAAGCGCTGCCCATGAGACGGCGACCCTGTTCAAGGGCCTGGGCAACCGCCTGTTGGCCGAGCGGGCGCTGGATCTGGAGGACGTTGGCCAGCGTGTGCTCAAACTGATCCTCGGGGTGCAGGACAGCGCGCTGGAGTTGCCGGAACAGGCCATCCTGATTGCCGAACAACTGACCCCGTCACAAACCGCAACGCTGGATACGCGCAAGGTCGCAGGCTTTGCCACGGTCGGTGGCGGTGCCACCAGTCATGTGGCGATTCTGGCCCGGGCGCTGGGCTTGCCGGCGCTTTGCGGTATGTCACCGCAGGTGCTGGCGCTGGCTAACGGTACGGCGGTGTTGCTTGATGCGGATCAGGGGCAGTTGCATCTGCAACCGGATCCGCAACGGGTCCAGCAGCTTACAGCCCGGCGTGCCTTTGAGCACCAGCGCCAGCAGCAGGATTTGCAACAGGCGGCACTGCCGGCCTGTACCCTGGACGGGGTGCGCATCGAAGTCAGCGCCAATATCGCCTCCCTGGCCGAAGCCGAACAAGCGATGAACCTGGGCGCAGAAGGGGTTGGTTTACTGCGCTCCGAGTTTCTCTATCTGGAGCGCAGCAGCGCCCCCGGCCATGCCGAGCAGGTTGCCACCTACAGTGCCATAGCCCGCGCCGTGGGTACCGGGCACAACCTGGTGGTGCGCACCCTGGATGTGGGCGGTGACAAACCCCTGGCCTATGTGCCGATGGAGCATGAGGCCAACCCGTTTTTGGGCCTGCGCGGAATTCGCCTGTGCCTGGATCGCCCGCAACTGTTGCGTGAGCAGTTCAGCGCGATTCTGGCCAGCGCCGACCTGACTCGCCTGCATATCATGTTGCCGATGGTCACGCAGTTGTCCGAGTTGCGCATGGCCCGCCAGTTGCTCGAAGAGCAGGCGCTGGCGCTGGGGATCACGACCCTGCCCAAGCTGGGGATCATGATCGAAGTACCGGCAGCGGCGTTGATGGCGGACCTGTTTGCCCCCGAGGTCGACTTTTTCTCCATTGGCACCAACGACCTGACCCAGTACACCCTGGCGATGGACCGTGACCATCCGCGTCTGGCCAGCCAGGCCGACAGCTTGCACCCGGCGGTGTTACGCCTGATCGCCAGCACGGTCAAGGCCGCCCATGCCCACGGCAAATGGGTGGGGGTATGTGGCGCGCTGGCCTCCGAGACGCTGGCGGTGCCAGTGTTGCTGGGGCTGGGGGTGGATGAGTTATCGGTGAGCGTGCCCTTGGTCCCGAGTATCAAGGCGCGGGTTCGGCAGCTGGATTATGCCGAATGCCAGGCCCTGACGCAGCGTGTGCTCGGCCTGGAGTGTGCAGGGCAGGTGCGGGCTGCATTGCAGTCAATGGTGCAACCCATGACCGAGTTGGAGTATTGAACATGTTCGATAAAGTGCTCAAAGCCTTCTGGAAGGCCCTGACCCCCGATCTGGTGGCGGATGAACCGGGCAAACCGGCGTCGACCCTGGATAAAACAGTGCTGGCCGCGCTGGGCGGTGCCGGCAATATCAAGACCGAACAGCGGGTGGCCTTGACCCGGATCCGTGTGGAGCTGGCCGATATCACCCGTCTGGATCCGCAAGCCCTGCGTGTGGCGGGGGTGCCGGGCATCTTGAGCCTGCCGGGCGGGGTGGTGCATTTGGTGGTGGGGGTGTAGACCCAGTCCAACGGCCCTTGGGTGGGAGCGGGCTTGCTCGCGATAACAGCGCTGCGGTGTACCTGTAACACCGCAGTGATCCCATCGCGAGCAAGCCCGCTCCCACAGGGGGGTGTGTTTGCCTGCCGACTGTGACCCTTCGCCACCCCGCCCTTACTGTTTCGCAACTGCAGGTGTATCGTATTCGCCTTTTGCGGGCCCAACGCCCGCGCCGGATACGAGAGGTAGTTGAATCCATGTCCTTTACCCGTCGACAAATACTCGGTGGTCTGGCCGGCCTGGTAGTGGTGGGTGT
>Ga0256410_1002458_pt1 | contig 12323 bp, 10 predicted proteins | sample PhyWR1_FD_185983 | JGI IMG/M metagenome (GOLD analysis project Ga0256410, IMG submission 185983) | Leaf surface microbial communities from wheat plants in UC Gill Tract Community Farm, Albany, California, United States - DLSL W.R1 | ecosystem: Host-associated > Plants > Phyllosphere >... | reverse complement strand
GAAGCCAGGCGGGGGCAATGTAACGACACGACATCACTCTGCTGCAAAAGCGCCCCCAGTTCGCAGCCTGTTGCGCCCCGTTGATTGATCTGGTCGCTTGTCAATAACGGATCATGGGCGATGACCCGCATGCCCAGGGCCTGGGCGATACGCGCTACCCGTGTACCTATCTCACCGATACCGACCAGACCCAGCGTTTTCCCTGAGAGTTCGAAGCCCATCAAATCTTCGCGAGAGAAACCTCGGTCCCTGCGCAACCGCCGATCCGATTCACTGATGCGCCGCGCACTGTCGAGCATCAGTCCGATGGTTGCCTCCGCTACCGATTGGGCATTGGCACCGGACTGGTTCACCACCAAAACTCCGGCACGGGTGCAGGCATCGACGTCGACGGTGTCATAACCGGCCCCATTGGTTGAGACACAGAGCAGGTTTGGCAGTTGGTTGAGTAAACGTTCAGTCACATGCCATGCAGGTGGCAGCTCATCGCGTGCGGATGGCACCTGGTAGACCTGGCAACTGCGCAGCGCTTGCATGATCAGCGCGGGCGCCTGGTCACGAGGTACGGTTTGCAACACCACATCGGCTGAGGCTTCGAGCGTCTGGGCCATCACCGGGTGGTACCAGACGTCGAAGCGTACGATCTTCTTCACTTCGCTATTCATGCTCGCCTCATCTCAATGGCTGATGTGGGATGGCGTGGATTTGCGTCCCATGAATTTGCGAACCCCAATGTTCTCCTCGACCTTGCCATCGCCATCCAGGTATCCATGTCTGGAGAGGTCTGGCATCAACAGGGAGGAAACAAGGGTGATGGCACCGATGGCTGCGACATACAGATAGAAGTACTGCTCCATGCCCAGCGAGCGGAAGCTCAGCGCCACGTATTCAGCGGAACCCCCGAACATTGCAGCACCTACCGCATAAGGCAGCCCTACACCAAGGGCCCGAACGGTTGGCGGGTAGAAGTCTGCTTTCAGCACGCCAGTAACCGGCGTATAGAAAGCTGCAATGAGCAACCCGGCGACCACCAGCGCGAATGCACTCAGCGGGTCCTGAACAGACTTGATCGCTGACAACAGGGGTATGACCAGGAACGTGGACAGCAGACCGAAAATTATCATGTTGCGGCGTACGCCGATCTTGTCCGCAAGCATGCCGAAAACCGGCTGGGCAACCATGAAGATCACCAGCGCCGAAGCCATGATGATGCTCACTGTCGGTGCCGGAATACCGACACTCACCACCAGGAATTTCTGCATGTAGGCCGTGAAGGTATAGAAGTACAGAGAACAACCGATGGTAATGGTGAAGGTCAGCAGTACAGCGCGCTTGTGTTGCATGAGGCCCCTGAGCGAACCCGCCTCCTTGCTCTTCATACCTTGCGCAGTGGCTGTTTCGCGCATGGTCCGGCGCAGGTACACCACCACGATCGAGGCCAGCGCGCCGATCAGGAACGGCACTCGCCAACCCCAGGCTTTCAGGTCCTGTTCGGACAGCACCAGTTGCAGCACTGCCACCGTCAACAGCGCCAGCAGTTGCCCTGCGATAATGGTCATGTACTGGAACGAGCCATAGAACGAGCGGCGCCCAGCGCGTGATACCTCACTGATGTAGGTCGCGCCGGTGCCATACTCTGCACCGACCGATAGCCCTTGCATCAAGCGGGCGACCACCAACAGGACCGGCGCCGCGACACCGACAGTGGCGTAGGTAGGCATGACAGCGATCATCAACGACCCACCGCACATCATGAACACGGAGATGATCATCGATATCTTGCGACCACGCGTATCGGCGATATAACCGAATATCCAGCCACCCAGCGGGCGCATGAAGAACCCGACCGCAAAAATACCGGCGGTGGCTAATAGCTGGCTGGTCTGATCGCCCGCCGGAAAGAACAGTGAGGCGAAATAGATTGATGTGTAGGCATAGATGAAGAAGTCGTACCACTCCACCAGGTTGCCGGAACAGACACCTACAATTGCAGTTGTACGCTCTTTGCGAGTCAACGGACGTGCCGTGCCCATATCTGCATTCATGATCGCTACCCTTGTTGTTATTGTTTTGCCAACTCGGGTACAGCTTTGCACAGCGATGGTGTGACGGAAGACCTGCCAAAGATCTAACAGCTATGCCTAGAGGGCATGGCCGTCTACTTCAAACAAACTAAGCCGGGGTGAGATCAGGGCAAGCTTGTGCTGGCCACTCACCACACGGCCGAACGCCTGCTCGCTCTACCACGTGTTGCAGGAAGCCCTGCCCCTTACAGGCAATAGAATTCGCTGACCTCTGCAACCACCTCCCCCTTCGCGTCGTACAAACGCGCCTCAGGAGTTAGCGCCATCGACCTCCCCTCCAGCACATAGCGCTGGCCTGCCTGGAAGTTGGCGTAAGGGACCGTCAGGTAGCATTCGCGCACAGTAGTGCCGCCCATCAGGCTCAGCCCCCCGCCACCGCCCACTTCATAATCGAACCTGACGATCAGCTCATGGCTGCCCGGGCTCACTTGAAAGAAGCGCCCGTCGCTCAACCGTTGCTTATCCAGCCGTTCGGCCATCAGTAACCTGTCATTGGGAAATGGCACCGAGAAATCGACCCAGGCCATCTGCGGATTGGCGCTTGGCAGCGGCGACTGGCAACCGGTAACTGCCGTGATTGCCAATAAAAGCATCATTGTGCGCATGATCGGTGCACCTGGGGCTGGGGCTTTCAGGATACCGCCAACCAGCACTCCATACCGTGCCAAATAGGTCCGTTCTGCCATTTCACAGGTAAACACGGCCGCAGGCACGCAAGTGGGCTGCACAATTTCGGCTGCGCCGGTATGGTCAGGGTTCTGATATCGAACTGCATCGGAGGCAGTCATGACAACCCTCTTTCGCATCAGCGTGCTGGTGTTGGTCGCAGGCATGTTGCTGGGCGATATCCTGCTTGCCAGTGTCGGCCTGGCTTGCGTGTGCGGGGTTGCCGTGTACAGCAACATCCAGCAGGACAAGCAGCCGGCTTGCCCTGCTGATTCGGAGTTTCTGGCCTGACGGCTCACGCCCTGCGCAGATGCACCTTTGCTGCCATACCCGTCTAAGCTTGTGCCGAACTTTCCAGCTATCGAGGGACGAGGCGTACTCATGAGCAAGGTGCTGTCATCGCGTATCGGCCTGCGTGGCCTGGTTCTTGGCTTTGTCCTGCTCGCCGTGCTGAGTACCCTCTGCAACAGCCTGATCACGGCCTACAGTGTGCAACGCGATGCCCTGGTGCACTCGGCACTGGAGGCCAACCGTGCCTATGCCTTCAAGGTCGCATCGAGCATCGATCAGTTTCTGTACACGGTCAATGAACGCCTGAAGTACAGCAGCCAACGCCTGGGCAGCGACTTTGCCAATCGAGCGTTGCTCGAGGAAGAAGCACGCCGCCTGCAGGCCCAGGACTCGGAGTTGAACACCGTGCTGATCACCGACCCTGCGGGCAAGGTATTGCAGGCTTACCCGCCTGCGGTACCGATCGGTTCGACCGTCGGCTCCGATGAACTGCACCAGGCGCTGAACGTGCGTCGCCCCATGGTCAGCCAGGCGTTTACCTCAACCAGCGGCAAGCTGATCGTCTTCGTCTCCCAACCTGTCTTCAGCCCCACAGGCGAGTATCTCGGGCTGGTCGGCGGCTCCGTGTTCTTGCAACAGCGTGGTGTGATGCATTCGTTGATTGGTGAACACCACCTCGATGGGGCCTTCGCCTTCGTCGCCGATGGCAACCGCCGGTTGCTCTACCACCCCGATCAGCAGCGAATCGGTGAAGTGCTCGGCTGGAGCGAGACGGTGGACAAGGCCTTGCTCGGAGACAACGGCCCGCTGGAGACGGTCAACTACCATGGGGTGCCCATGCTCGCCGGCTTCGCGCACGTGCAGGGTTCCAACTGGGCCGTGGTCGTCCAGCAACCCCGGGAGCAGGCACTGGCGCCACTGGGCAAGCTGATGCGCGACATGCTGGTCAGGATCATCCCGGCAGGGGTGATCGGTCTGGTCCTGATACTGCTCGGCGTCATGCTGATCACCCGCCCACTGCGCGCCCTGGCCGGCCATGCCATCGACCTTTCGACGCCGAATGCCACCGCTGAACTGTCTGCGATCAACGCCTGGTACGCCGAAGCGGCGGCGATCCGCCAGGCGCTGGTAGTGCAGTCGCAGCAACTGCAACAGAAGATCGGCAGCCTGAACGCCGCAGCCGACACCGACCCGTTGACCGGCCTGGCCAACCGGCGTGCGATGAACGCGGCACTCCAGGCACTCGACGCAACTCAACAGACGTATTCGGCACTGGCATTGGACGTCGACCACTTCAAGCGGGTGAACGACAACTTTGGTCACGATGTGGGTGACCTGGCGTTGCAAAGGGTCGCGCAAGTGATCCGCGACTGCACCCGGGCCGGGGACCTGCCGTGCCGGGCCGGTGGCGAAGAGTTCTGCCTGCTGCTGCCGAACACCGCGCTGAGCACGGCCTGCGAAGTCGCCGAGCGGATCCGCACCACGCTCAGCGCTACAGCGGTGGCACAGATCGGCACCTTGACCATCTCAATCGGTGTGGCCTGTCGGGACGCAGACACTCCCAGTGCCGCGGCCATCCTCAAGCGCGCCGACGAGCGCTTGTACCTGGCCAAACATAATGGACGTAACCGTATAGTGGCCGAAGATCGGGTAACGCTCTGATGCCTCTGGGGAGGCGGTGCTTGCGTGTCTTATACATCATCAATGCTTAAGTAACGCATTTACGTTCAACGTCAACGCTTCGAGTGTGAAAGGTTTCGTCAGCACAGCCGTGTTGGGCTCTAGCTGGGCGTTGTCCAATATATTGGGTTGCGCATACCCGGTCATGAACAAGACCGGAAGGCCCGGCCTGAAACTGCGGCCGGTATTGGCCATTTGCCTGCCGTCGATTCCTCCTGGCAGGCCAATGTCTGTGACAAGCAGATCGATGCGGGTATCGGAGCGGAGTAACTGAAGCCCCGCAAGGCTATCGGTCGCCTCAATGACGATGTATCCGCAGCTGCCCAGTGACTCACTCACAAACATGCGGACGGAGGGTTCATCATCGACAACCAAAACCGTTTCGCCTGACGAGGTCAGTTCTGATTCAGGCAATGGCTCGGCACGACCTGCAGCATCGACCTCAACCTCATGGCTGGGTAGCTGCAGATATACGCGGGCGCCTTGGCCCACCTCTGACTCGATCCGAACCTGCCCGCCTGACTGCTTGGCGAAACCATAGATCATGGACAGGCCGAGCCCGGTACCCGCCCCCACAGGCTTGGTGGTAAAGAATGGCTCGAATGCACGCGTTAACGTCTCGGTGCTCATGCCGACACCGTCATCGGCGACACAGATCGTGAAGTACGTGCCGGGTGACAGTTCAGGGTCAAGATCTGCCCCTTGTACCAGCTCCTCGTTGTACGTCCTGATGGCGATCGACCCTCCGCCTTCCAGTGCGTCACGCGCGTTGATACACAGGTTTAGCAGCGAGTTCTCTACTTGGGCCGGATCCACCAGGCAGGTACTTGAGGTTGCATGGAGCTCCACCTTGAGTTGGATTGCCGGCCCTACTGTCCGACGTATCAGCTCCTCCATTTCGCTGATCAGGGTGTTCACATCGGTATGAACAGGCATCAGCGTCTGCCGGCGAGAGAACGCCAGGAGTCGATGGGTCAGGGATGCTGCCCTTTGTGCGGCGCCCTGTGCCACCATCAGGTAACGCTCCACGTCAGCAATGCGCCCCTGCTTCAAGCGGAGCTTGATCAGTTCAAGGCTTCCCGTGATGCCCGCGAGCAAATTGTTGAAGTCGTGAGCGATACCCCCGGTCAGCTGACCGACCGCTTCCATCTTCTGCGATTGCCGTAGCGCCGCCTGAGCCGCTTCCCGCTCGGCCACGGCTTGTTCGATTTTCGCTTCCAGGGTGCGGTTAAGCTCAAGCAACTGCGCCTCGGCATTTCTTCGCGCGGTGACATCGATGGACGAGCCGATCAGCCCGATGACCTCGCCTGCTTCGTCGCACAGGGGTGCCTTGACGGAAAGCCAGTAGGTGGCCGTGCCATCCGGCATGTCGACACGCTCTTCGATCTGCAGCGCGCCCTTCCCGCCATGCATGACATGACGATCGGTTTCCATGATCTGGCGTGCCTGGGCCTTGTCTTCCAGAAACTCCAGGTCGGTTTTGCCCAGGTACAGTTCTGGTGGTTTACCAACCAGTCGAGTGACACCGTCATTTGCAACAATCAGCCGCCCCTCGAGATCCTTTGCGTAGACAACACCCGGAACGGCAGCCGTGAAGGTGCGCAGCAACGCTGACATCCTGTCGCGTTCAGCCTCTGCTGACCGGCGTGACTCAATGTCCATGAGGATGCCAGGGAACCGAACAGCCTCGCCCCCCTCGTCAAGCTCAGCTCTGCCATTGGCCTCAATCCAGCGGTAGCTGCCGTCATCCTGTCTGACGCGGTATTCACACCGGTAGGCGCCGCCACGGCTCATCGCCTCCTGAATACCGGCAGAGACACGATCACGGTCGTCAGGGTGAATCGAGGCAAAAGCTTCCTCGATCGGAATACCCGCCAGGCATTTATCTGCAGGAAGCCCGAACGATCGCGAGAACCGCTCATCCGCGGTCACCTGATTGTGCCGAATATCCCACACCCACGTTCCAATGATCGCGCCCGCATCGAGCGCCAACTGCAGGCGCTCCAGAGCGGTTGTCGGAAACGCGGACTCCTGACTGGGTAATGCGGGAGCATCCAGCTCTCCTGAAAAGCCGGCGCCTTCGCGATCCATATATTGCCTCTTTTGCTTACGCACATGAACGACAAGCCAATGGATAAGATTCTAGAGTGTGATGCCGAGCTATGGCGAGCAAAGCCCTTCACCTGATCTGTTCAGCGCAGCCCAAAGCCCATCCGGCTCAATTCCCCCAGCAGCTCCTCGCGCCCATGCAGGCTAGAAACGTTCCGCAGCCTGCTGACCACTTGCTCCGACCAGCCTGAAGCCTTCATGCCTTCGCCTTGATAGAAAGCACCCAGGCGCTTGTCGTATTCCGCTAGAACGCCCTGCTCGTCGGCAGCCGAGTACGTTTCGTGATGAAGCACTGCTGCCTGTGGCAGCCTCGGCTTCACCTTGGCTGGCCGATCAGGCGACGGATAGCCAACGCACAGGCCGAAGACCGGATAGACCTGAGGCGGCAGTTGCAGTTCCTTGGCAACGGCTTCGATGTCGTTACGAATACCGCCGATGTACACGCTTCCAAGCCCAAGCGACTCCAACGCAACAACCGCATTCTGGGCCGCAAGCGCTGCGTCGATGGTGCCGAGCAACAGGCTTTCCAGGTATGGCAAAGCCTCCAGCTCTATCCCATGCTGGTCTGCGATGCGCGAGACGCGGGACAAATCGGCAAGCCAGACCAGGAACAGTGGCGCTTGATGGATGTAGGGCTGGTTGCCGGCCAGCGCCGAGAGGCGGCCTTTGCGATCCCCCTCTTGCACCGCAACCACACTCCAGACCTGGAGGTTGGATGATGTGGACGCGGATTGCGCGGCAGCAACCAAGGTCTCGAGCGTACCCTCGGGCAGAGGCTGATCAGTAAACGCCCTGACGCTGCGGTGTTCGAGCAGTTGGTCGATGGTGTCATTCCATTGTTGCAGCGCAGAAATGTTCGGTGCGCCATAGCGTGCAGCGAGTTTTGCCTGAGCGTTGGATGTCATGAGAAGCCTCCAAAATGTTAGGAGGCTATCAAAATTCGGCGGTTACCACACAGCTACCCCGAAATTTTTCATTTTCCGCCCCTGCCGCCTGCGTCTCGACCAGCCTCACCACCACGCTGCGTGTCAGCCATCATGCCTGCATACCCACTGCACAGCCAGTGCCCGCGCCCTGCAAACGTTGCGCCAGCAGCCAGGTAAACGCCAGCACCGGGATCAGCGCACAGCCAGCCGCCAGCCACAGCAGCATGCCGAAGCCCTCACCGACCAGTTGCCCGGCCAAGGCCGGACCTGCCATGGAGCTCAGGGCAAAGGCCCCTGGAATCAGCATGATCGAGCGGCCGCTGCGGTCCAGCCGCGCAATCGCTGCGGTCTGGTAGACGCAGCCCCAGGTAAAGCCGACCTCCCAGATCCAGGCGCCCGCGGCATACATCAAAAAGCCTTCGGCGTTGCCCAGTAACAACAGCCCGGTACCCAGTACCGCGAGCACGACAAGATGGGGCACGCGTACGCCCAGGCGGTCACCCACCACCGCCAAGGCCAGCGCGGCTGCGCCGCCCAGCAGTTTCAGCACGGCGAAGACGACACCCAGTTCCGCCGGCTGCAACGCCAGGCCATGGCCCAAGCGCTCAAGGAACGCCCAGAGGCCAATCTGCCCGGCGCCGAACAGGAAGAAAAATGCCAACGCTGCATAAGCCGCCGGCGGGAACCTGAAGCGTGCCAGCAACGAGTCGGTTTGCGCCTGCTGCGCTTCGTGAATGAAGTCCTGACGCCTGGGCAAGGCCAGCGCGCTTAGGCTCAACAGCAAAATGATCGCGGCCAGCATCAAGGCCGCGCCGGCATAGTGGAAATAGGCAATCACTAGCGACGGCAAGGCGAACAGCACTGCCGCCACCACCCCCAGTTCAATACCCAGACGCATGCCCAAGGCGCGTTCCTTGTTGGCCATTTCACCCATGATGCGCATGCCCAGGCAGGTCATGAGCGCAGCAAAAAAGCCGATCACCGCCCACAGCGGCAGCTGGGCCGTGGCCGGCAGCCAGGACGACATCCCATACGCCGCCGCAGCGCCAAACGCACAACCCAGGGTCAACCAGCGCCAGTTCATGCGGTCGATCAGCACCACTGCCAGCAGCGTGCCGAGCAGGTAGCCGGCAAAACACACCGAGCCCAGCAGGCCGATCTGTTCGACAGTAAAGCCCAGGCTGTCGACCATCGACCCGAGCAGGATAGGCAAGGTATTGAACGGCAAGCCGCCAATCGTCGAAGCGAAGCTGGCGGCCAGCATGATCGCCAGTGTATTACGGCCACTCATGTTCATTGCTCTCTCCTGCTCGGGTGGCTTTCAGCGCTGGCCGACGGTAATGATTTCGCGGCGCTCGGCCATGGCGCCCGGTACGCTGGCTTCGTCCATGAAAAACTGCTCGTACCATTCGCGCAGTTGATAGACCGGGCCATCGCCTTCGGCCAGGACCGGGTTGTTCACCCGAATCTTGTGCGCCCAGATATCCACGTCCTGATAAAAGGATTCGCGGTTGCGCATCACATAGTCCTTGGCCATTTCCCGATTTTGTTCTTCGCTCCACCCCGGCACTTTCTTCACCATGCAGCCAAAACGCAGCTCAAAACTGTTGGCGGTGATCGGTACATGGCAGTTGAGCAGGATCGAGTGGATCTCCATGCCCTCGAACACCGCGCGCATCCGGGTAAAGTGCGTGGCCGGCCCGTAGTACGCCGACTCGGCCACCAGATCACCGCCCAGGCGCTCGGAGTCGCCATGGAAAATCTGCTGGGCAATGTGCCCTTCGAAGACGTTGGCGAAATACTTGGTTGGCGTGCCATGAACCGGCCCGAAGTGCTGGGCATCTGCCAGGTTATCGACCAGTTCGCGTGGGTTGGTTTCGATAATCAGCTTGTCCATGTGCCAGTCGTGCAGCCATTCGTCACTGTCCTGTTCCGGCAGATGAGGAATCACCACGCCGTCTGCCGGCGCCTTGCCTTCCGGGTTGTTCCAGACAAACAGCAGGTTGTTTTCTTCACAGGTCAGCCAGCTGCGGGTCTTGGCCTTCGGAGGGATGCGCTTGCAGTACGGGATCTCCACGCACTTGCCGCTGGCGTCGTACTGCCAGTGATGAAACGGGCATACCACCCGGTCGTTTTCCAGGGTGCCGCGCGAGAGGTCGGCGCCCATGTGCGGGCAATGCGCATCAATGACGCTGATCTGGCCGCTGGAAGTGGCAAATGCCAGCAAGCGCGTGCCGAAGATATTCAGGGTGTGCAGCTGGCCATCACGGTAGTCGGCCGCTTCACCCAGGCAGTGCCAGCCTCGGCCGAAGCGCGGGGCCAGAGCAGTTTCGACATTGATTGCTGCGAGCTTGGTCATTGTTATTGTTCCTCGTGTGGAAATCCCCGGTAACTTGCCCGGTCAATCTTCACCGAGCAGCAGCCGGTGCTCATCCTCCGCATGGACTAGATGAGCACCACGAGTACTTCTTCAGCCAGTGTTCATTACCAGCTGGCGACGATGCCGTGCTCCAGCGCAAACGCCTGCGCGGCGATGGTGCGCCGCTGAAAGCGCGCAGCCTGATCGTGGGTGGCCAGCCATACCATCACCTCTGCCGGCACCTGGGGAGGCGCAGTGCCGATGCGCAGGGCCAGCAGGCCGTTTTCGCCGATGGTAGCCTTCAGCGCGTCGGTGGTGACCACCCCCGGGTTAAGCGTAAAGGCGCGAATCCCCTGCTCGCCCAGTTCGGCTGCAAGCACCCCCGAAACCCTGGAGACCGCAGCCTTGCCCGCACCGTAGGCATACCCCCAGCCACCGTCGACGGCAGCCACGGGCGGGTCGCCTTCACCGGCACCGGAGGTGACGTTGATCACCACCCCGTCGGCCCGTTCGAGCATGCCGGGCAACACGGTCTGGGTAAGCAACAGCGGCGCCAGCACATAGCCCTGGAATACCCGCTGCATGGTCTGCGGCTGCAGCGACATGAATGCGCTGTTAAGGTCGCGGCCCTGATAGATGGCGTTGTTTATCAGCACATCAATGCGCCCGAACGCGGCCAGTACTGCCTGGCCGGCGGCCAATACCGAGGCGCTGTCGAGCAGATCCATAGGCACCACCAGCGCTCTGCGCCCCAAGGCGCGGATCGCGGCTGCCGTACTGTTGAGGCTGCCCGCCAGCGGCACCCCCTGGGCATCGCACAGCCGATGCGCGGTGCTTTCGCCCTCCTCTACAGTGCGGGCACTGATCGCCACATCGAACCCGGCCCGGGCAAAGGCCAATGCCGTCTCGCGCCCGATACCGCGGCTTGCCCCGGTAATGAATGCCACTTTGGTCATTGTTGTTCTCACGTGGACATAGGCTAGAAACGTGCCGGACGAACCATGGCATCCATACCGCCATCTACAAACATCACAGTGCCGTGCACAAAACTGGCTTGAGTCGACTGCAAGAATGCCACGACCTGGGCGATCTCCTCAGGGTTGCCGGCGCGCCCCAGCGGTGCGACAAACTCACGGACCGCCTTGGCAAAGCGTGGATCGTTCAGCGACGCCTGGTGCAGCGGCGTCTCGACTGCCCCAGGCGCCACCACATTCAGGCGTATGCCTTGTTTTGCCCAGGCAACCGCCTTGCTACGGGCATTGCAGGTCACGGCGTATTTGGAGCTGGCATAGGCCACATGGGACTGCCCCAAGGTATTGGCGTGTTCCAGTGCCAACGCTTCGTTGCCGGCGAGCATGGCCGCAATCATCGGCTGCTGATCGGGGCTGACGTGGGTGGCCGCAATCGATCCGATCACTACAGCGGCTGGCCGCTCGCCCTTGGCCAACGCATCGGCCAGGCCGTCAAGCAGCTCACAGACGCCAAAGTAGTTGACCGACACGATGGTATCGGACACCGCGCTGGAGCCTACCCCGGCGCAGCACACCAGGCCGTCGAGCACCCCGTCGCAGTGCTCGAGCACCGCACTGATGGCGGCCTGGCGCCCGCTTGCGCTGGACAGGTCGGCAATCACCTCGGCATTTGCCCGGTCGATGCCGATGATGCGGTGCCCGGCGGCACGTAGCGCCTGGCAGACTGCCGCGCCGATACCGGATGCAGAACCGCTGACCGCTGTAACTGGCATAACGTTGCTCCTTGTTGAATGGTGGTGCTGGCTAGTATTGGTGCCGCGCAAACCCCACAACATCGTCCGCACGGACTAAAACGCCCCGGCCTTGCAAGCAGGACCGGGGCGTTCGGGTAAGCCGGGCGAAGGTCAGGCGCTATTGCGCGCCGGGGTGGCCAGCTTCAACACTGGTTTTTCCGGCTTATCGTTTGGCAGTGCTGCCAGTTTGGGCTTTCCCAAGGCAACCACACTGTTGAGAATGATGCGCACCAACTCCGTCTGGCGGCGCACACCCGTCTTTGAAAAGATCGAGCGCAAATGCGCCCGTGCGGTGTTGCGGCGCACATTCAATACTTCGGCGGCCTCTTCAAGCGACAGGCCGTTAGCCAGCTCCATGGCCAGTGCGGTTTCGGCCCGCGTCAGGTTGAACAGCTGCTTGGTTACCGTTTCGCTAGCCATGGAGCGGCCAACCGCGTCGCGGC
>Ga0256410_1002448_pt1 | contig 12347 bp, 14 predicted proteins | sample PhyWR1_FD_185983 | JGI IMG/M metagenome (GOLD analysis project Ga0256410, IMG submission 185983) | Leaf surface microbial communities from wheat plants in UC Gill Tract Community Farm, Albany, California, United States - DLSL W.R1 | ecosystem: Host-associated > Plants > Phyllosphere >... | reverse complement strand
CGCGTATTGCAAGAGCGCGAAGTGGTGCGGCTGGGGTCGCGCAAGAGCATCCCTATCGATGTGCGCGTGCTCGCGGCCACCAATGTACAACTGGAAAAAGCCATCAACGCCGGACATTTTCGCGAGGATCTTTATTACCGACTGGACGTGGTCAGCCTGGAACTCAGCCCATTGCGCGAGCGCCCCGGCGACATCATGCCGCTGGTGCGACACTTTATCGAAGCCTACAGCCGGCGCCTGGGCTACGGCTCGATCAGCATCAGCCGCGAGGCCGAGCAGAAACTTCAAGGCTATAGCTGGCCGGGCAATATCCGCGAGCTGGAAAACGTCATCCACCACACCCTGCTGATCTGCCGTAACCGCGTGATTGAACGCGACGACCTGCGTCTGTCAAACCTGCGCATCGAACGCCAGGACGACAGCCCGCACATCGACAACAGTGCCGAAGCCCTGCTCGCCCGTGCGTTTCAAAAACTGTTCGAAGAACAGGCCGGCGCCCTGCATGAAAAAGTCGAAGACGCGCTGCTGCGCGCCGCCTACCGCTTCAGCCATTACAACCAGGTGCATACGGCCAATCTGCTGGGCCTGAGCCGTAATGTAACGCGCACACGCCTGATCAAGATCGGCGAGCTGGCGGTAAACAAACGGCGGCCCGGCGCAAACATGCAAGGCGAGCGTGTACTGCACCTATCCGTTTAGGCGGCAGTGCAAGGCATCGTCATGGCTACGCTCAAAACTGCGCAGCACCTGGAATGAACCAAAGGTCACAGCCCGAGCCTGGTGCGCACGGATCAGCGCCCAGAAGCTCTCTTCGCCCTGCTCAAAACGCTGGAACGCCGCTTCTCCCTCCTCGCGGGTCCGCCATTGCAGGCAGTTGAGCACGCGCCGACCATCGTCACTTACCTGCACGCTGGCACTCAAAAAACCACCATGGGCCTCGGCCAGGCGCTCGCTTTGAGTACACAGAGCGGCCACCAGCGGCCCCTGCTGCCGGGGCTCGATCTGAAACTCGATCAGTTGAGTGAAGCTGCGATTTTTCTCTAATACCTGCATGAACACTCCCCTCTCTCTGTAGGCAGAATCTTGCGATTCAATGCCATGCAGGTTAAAACCTCGAGTTAAGTCAAGGTCAAGCCTCATCCAGGGAGTTTTTTCATGCTCAACAAGGCACTCACCGTCGGCCAACTTGCCGCCCGCAGCGGCGTAGCGGTCACGGCTCTGCATTTCTACGAGACCAAGGGGCTGATCCAGAGCAATCGCAATGCTGGCAACCAGCGGCGTTACCCGCGGGATGTGCTGCGGCGCGTGGTGGTGATCAAGATTGCCCAGCGCCTGGGCATTCCACTGGCGGCCATCGGCGAGGCATTGCAGGCGCTGCCGGACGGCCGCACGCCGGATGCCCGGGATTGGGAGCGCCTGTCGGCGCAATGGCGGGAAGACCTGGATGAACGCATCAATAAGCTGACGCTGCTGCGCGACAAGCTCAACGGCTGCATCGGCTGCGGATGCCTGTCGCTGGAGGCGTGTCCGCTGCGCAACCAGAACGATGAACTCGGTGAGCGCGGGCCGGGGGCGCAGTTGCTGGAACCCACCCCACCCCCCTGATACGGCGCTCGTTCGATCTACGAGAACTCATTTGGGAGCAGGCTTGCCGCTCCCACAAGAGCACGATACGACCACCTGAAACATTTTCTTTCATTTGCGCCTTGGGGATTTCTCATCCTCATCCGTCTTAACTTAGATACAGCCTGTCGCGTCAGCAAAAGCTACGACCGGCCTTTCCCGGGCCTGCAGCGCCCTCTCCCATCAAGACCCGCATTGACATGTCGAAGAAGTCACGCTCAAAACTCTGGTTTCTCGTACACAGCTGGCTGGCGTTGCCCATCTGGTTCTTCGTGCTGATCGTCTGCGTCACCGGCACCCTGGCAGTGGTCAGCCAGGAAATCGTGTGGCTGGCCAACCCGGATATCCGCGCGAGCAAACCGTCGGATGATGCCGAACCGCTGAGCTTCGACCAGGTGATCGCCGCCATCAGGCGCGACGAGCCCAAGGCAATCGTGCGATCGATCATCCGTCCCGATGAATCACACTTTGCCCTGACCGTCGGCCTCAGCTACCCCGATGGCCGCACGGTTGAGGCCTACGCCAACCCTTATACCGGCGCCATCCAGGGCATCAGTCCGTCGTTCAACTTCCAGCAATTCACCCGCGCCCTTCACGGCTGGTGGCTGGTGCCGTTCACCAATGGCTACAGTTGGGGCTGGTACCTGGTGTCGCTGCTAGGTCTGCCGCTGCTGGCATCGTTGGTCACCGGGTTGGTTGTGTACAAACGCTTCTGGAAAGGCTTCCTGCGTCCGACCCTGCGCATCCGCCACGGCGCGCGCATTTTCTGGGGCGACTTTCACCGCCTGAGCGGGATCTGGTCGATCTGGTTCATCGCCGTGATTTCCATCACCGGCACCTGGTTCCTGATCCAGGCGATTCTGGGCGACAACCAGATCTCCATCTCCAGCGAGCCCATCGTGCCGGTGATAGCCCGCGACAAGGTGCCGTTGTCGGCCCCTGGCGTGCCGGCGCCCATGATTGCGCTGGACGAGGCGATCGAAATCGCCACCCAGCGCATTCCCGGGCTGGACGCCACCTTCGCCTTCCTGCCGCTCAATGCCTACAGCCATCTGCAGATCGGCGGCCGGGGCTGGTACCCGTTGATGTTCCAGACCGCGCAACTGAACCCCTATAACGGTGAAATCGCCGTGTCGCACCTGTTGTCCGACCGCAGCACGCTGGAGTTCGTCACCGAATCCATGCGTCCACTGCACACCGGTGATTTTGGCGGGCTGTGGATCAAGCTGATCTGGGCCTTCTTCGGCCTGGTGCTGAGCATGATGGTGTTGAGCGGCCTGTTGATCTGGACCAAGCGCACGGCGCTGGCCACGCTCAATGCCCTCAAGCGCGAAGCCAAAGTTCAGCGGGCGCCGATTGCGAAACTGGCCGAGACCTCGGAGGCCCACTCATGAGCAAGGTTGCCGCTGTACCGGCGTCGCCACTGCGCGCCTTCTGGCGCAAATGGCGCTTTCATATCAATGTCCTGCTGCTGTTGATCCCCCTGGGTTTCATGCCCAAATACTTTGCCGACGCCGCGCTGTTTCGCGGTGACACCGGCCTGGGCGAGCGGGTGGCCGGCCAGGTGCAGGTCGGGCCCTGGAGCCTGACCCTCGCTGAATTTCGCAACGAAGGTCCAAGCCCCGACCCGGCGGGCCCGATGAAGTTTTTCAACGCCGCCCTGTGCGACAGCTGCACCGAACAGGTCAAGGCCACCTACCTGCGTATCGGCAAACCCCGCAGCCTGCGCGCCGCCGGGGTGATCTTCTTCGGTACACCGTATCGCATGGGCGCCGCCCTGCCCGTGCCGGAACGCACGCCGGCCGACGCCGAACTGTGGGTCACCATGGAAGGCTGGGACGGCACGATGCACCAGGGTTCCATCCCGCTGAGCCAGGCCTCGCCTGCCACCATTGCCTGGCTGAACAAGCAAGGAGTCAAACCATGAACATGATGCGCCTGACCCGAGTCGCCGCAGCCCTGCTGCTGTGCGCCGGCCTCAGTACCCCAGCGCTGGCCCACAACCCGATGTGCGAATGCAAGGAAATCCCCGGCGAGCAGATCCAGTGCAAGGGCGGCTTTTCCGACGGCAGCGGCGCACCCGGCGTGACCCTCGACGTGATCGGCTACGACGAGACCATCCTGGTGCCAGGCAAGCTTGGCGAGGATTCGACCCTGACCTTCAAGAAGCCTTCGGCCGAGTTCTACGTGCTGTTCGATGCGGGCCCTGGCCATGTGGTGGAAATCGACCAAGCGGATATCCAGCCGCAATGAGTACCCCACAGGTTGTACGCCCTGCCGGGGCCGGCCACGAAACCCTCTACGTGTTGCTGCTGTGCCTGATCATCCTCGCGGTAGCGGGCAGCGTGGTGGCGTTGCACGGTGAATCCCGGGAAGTGGCCGCCGTGCCCAGCCATCAGTTGGACGCCCGCCGCGATCTGAGCGCCGCCGAGCAAGGCATCTACGCCGACCTGCGGGTGACGCTGGATGAAATCCATCTGCTGCAGCAGGAACAAAACGCGTTGCCAACGCCTGAGCAACTGGCCGCAGAAGGGTTCGCGCCATTTGCCCAGGACGCCAGCTCGGTCAGCCGTGGCGACCATCGTTGGCAATTGCTGGCGCCGGCGACCTACCTGGGCCTGAGCCAGGCACCGGCCACCAGCGGTTCACTACTGATGCGCGTGCAGGGCAGCGAGCCGGATATCTGGCTCAACCGCAGCGCCCATGTCGCCGCCCCCTCCGACCTTACTGACCAGGCACTGATGGCCGCCGGCTGGCGGCAGGTAGTCGCGCAATTCGATGCCGGCGTCACCCGCCAGCACCGTCACTGAACGAGAAGACCGATTGCTTATGCCCATTTCATCTCCCCTGTTGCGCCTGTTACTGGTTGGCCTGCTCAGCCTGCTACTGGCTCCCCTCGCCAACGCCGAGGCGGCCAAACGCCTGCGCATCGGTATCACCCTGCACCCTTATTACAGCTACGTGGCCAACATTGTCGGCGACAAGGCCGACGTGGTGCCGTTGATCCCGGCCGGCTTCAACCCCCACGCCTACGAACCGCGCGCCGAAGACATCAAACGCATCGGCACCCTCGACGTGATCGTGCTCAACGGCGTCGGCCATGACGACTTCGCCGACCGCATGATCGCCACCAGCGAGCGCCCGGACATACCTGTGATCGAAGCCAACGCCAACGTGCCACTGCTGGCCGCCACCGGCAATGCCGCGCGCGGTGCGGGCAAAGTGGTCAACCCGCACACGTTCCTGTCGATCAGCGCGTCGATAGCCCAGGTCAACAACATTGCCCGCGAACTGGGCAAGCTCGACCCGGACAACGCCAGTGCCTACACCCGCAACGCCCGCGCCTACGGCAAGCGCCTGCGCCAGATGCGCGCCGACGCTCTGGCCAAGCTCACCCGCGCGCCCAACCCGGACTTGCGCGTGGCCACTGTGCACGCAGCCTACGACTACCTGCTGCGCGAGTTCGGCCTGGAAGTCACCGCCGTGGTCGAACCGGCCCATGGGATCGAACCGAGCCCCAGCCAGTTGAAGAAGACCATCGATGAGCTGCGTGCACTGGACGTGAAGGTGATCTTCTCGGAGATGGATTTCCCGTCCACCTATGTCGACACCATCCAGCGTGAGTCAGGCGTCAAGCTGTACCCGCTGTCGCACATTTCCTACGGTGACTACAGCGCTGAAAAGTATGAAGTGGAAATGACCGGCAACCTCAACACGGTCGTGCGCGCAATTCAGGAGTCGGGGGCATGACGGCGGCTCAACACCTCAACCTCGCCAGCGTCGGCCCGACCATCGACTTCGACAAGGTGTCTCTCACCCTGGGCCGCACGCTGATTCTGGACAGCGTGGGTTTCCAGGTACAGCCAGGCAGCATCCATGCCCTGGTGGGCCCCAACGGCGGCGGCAAAAGCTCGTTGATCAAGACCCTGCTGGGGCAAACGCCGCACCAGGGCCGCTTGAGCCTGACATGGCCGCACAGCCCCGGCACCATCGGCTATGTGCCCCAGGCGCTGGAATTCGACCGTGGCCTGCCGATGACGGTGGACGATTTCATGGCCGCCATGTGCCAGCGCCGTCCGGCATTTCTCGGCCTGTCGCGGCATTACGCGGCAGCGATTGGCGAGGCGCTGGCACGTGTCGGCATGCAGGACAAACGCAAGCGCCGCATGGGCGCGCTGTCCGGTGGTGAACGCCAACGCGTGCTGCTGGCCCAGGGCCTGATCCCGGCCCCGCATTTGCTGGTGCTGGACGAACCGATGTCGGCCCTCGATGAGGCGGGTATCCAGGTGTTCGAGCGATTGCTGCACGACTGGCGCGCGTCCGGCATCACCGTGCTGTGGATCGAGCACGACCTGGAAGCCGTCGGCCGCCTGGCAGACCGCGTCACCGGCCTGAACCGCCGCGTGCTGTTCGACGCCACCCCGAAAGAAGCGCTCACCCCGGATCGCCTGCTGACCCTGTTCTCCACCCACCCTCGGAGCCCGGCGCAATGAGTTATGAAGCGTTTCGCCTGATGGTCCAGGGCTGGGCCTCGTCTGGTTATTTGCCAGAAGCACTGGCCTACGGTTTTGTGGTCAACGCCCTGCTCGCCGGCCTGCTGATCGGTCCGGTGCTGGGCGGCCTGGGCACGCTGGTGGTGGTCAAGCGCTTTGCGTTTTTCTCCGAGGCGGTCGGTCACGCCGCGCTGACCGGCGTGGCCATGGGCATCCTGCTCGGCGAGCCCTACACCGGCCCCTATGGCAGCCTGTTCGGCTACTGCCTGTTGTTCGGCATCCTGCTCAACTACCTGCGCAACCGCACCGGTCTGGCGCCGGACACCTTGATCGGCGTGTTCCTGTCGGTGTCACTGGCGCTGGGGGCGAGCCTGCTGCTGATCCTGGCCGGCAAAATCAACGTGCACATCCTCGAGAACGTGCTGTTCGGCTCGGTGCTGACCGTCAACGGCAATGATCTGCTGGTGCTGGCGATTGTCGGTGCGCTGGTGATGGCCCTCGCGTTGCCGCTGTACAACCGCATCATGCTGGCCAGCTTCAACCCGCAGCTGGCGGTGGTGCGCGGGGTGGCGGTGAAGAGCCTGGATTACCTGTTCGTGATTCTGGTGACGCTGATCACCGTGGCGGCGGTCAAGGTGATCGGTGCCATTCTGGTGGGTGCTCTGCTGGTGATTCCGGCGGCGGCGGCGCGCCTGTTGAGCCAGTCGCTCAAGGGCTTTTTTTGGATCTCGGTGCTGATCGCCACCGTCAGTACCCTGTGCGGCATTCTGCTGCCAATCATCTTCGACCTGCCTGTTCCGTCCGGCGCCGCGATCATACTGGTAGCCGGCATCGCTTTCGCCGTGGCCGCCATCGCGCGCGGCACCGTGCCCAGCCTCAAAGGGAATCTTGGATAATGCGCCCTGTATGTCGCCCATTGGCTCTGACCATCGCTTGCTTGCTCAGTACACCGGCGCTGGCCGTGGTGGATGGTTTCCACACAAAGGATTTCGTCGCCAATCACGGGCTCGGCCATGCCGCGCTGATCAAGGCCAAATCCGTCAAGCCGATCAAGGTGCTGGCTTCGCTGCCCATCACCTACGGCCTGGCCGAGGTGCTGCTCAACGGCACCGATGTGCTATTGGAACGCGCCGCGCCGGCCAACCTGCCCGGCTCGCGGCAGGTGTCCTACTTCACCGGGCGCGGCGCCCAGGCGCTGGGTACCCTGGCCCAGGACGCCGACGCGGCCATCGGGCTGCGCTCACTGTGGCCGGACGACCCGCTTTATCCAGTGGCGCGCCGCAGCAACATCCGCATCGTTGAGGTCGATGCAGCGCGCCCGGTGGATGGAGGCTTGCCGGGCATCGCCCTGCAGCCAGGCGCCGCCGATGGGCTGAACAGCCAGCCGTGGCAGTCCAGCAACAACATGGGACGCATGGCCGATGTGATGGCCGCCGACCTCAGTCGCCTGGCGCCCGGCGCCAAGGTGAAGATCGACGCCAATCTGGCCGCACTCAAACACCGCCTGCTCAACCTCAGCGCCGACAGCGAGGCACGGCTGGCCAAGGCGGACAACCTGAGCGTGGTGAGCCTGAGCGATCACTTCGCTTATCTGGTCAGCAGCCTGAACCTGGAAGCATTGCGCACAGACGCCCGCCCTGACGCCCAGTGGACGCCCGAGGATTTGCAAAAGCTCAGTGCTGAGCTGAAGGAAAACGATGTGGCGGTGGTGCTGCATCATCGCCAGCCGAGTGAGGCGGTCAAGGCAGCCATCACCGAAGCCGGCGCGAAGCTGCTGGTGCTTAACGTCGACGGTGCCGACCCGGTGGCAGAGCTGGAAACCAACGTGGATCAGGTGATCAAGGCCCTCGCCACTGACTGACACTCAGCCTGTGGGAGCATCCCCCCTCCCACACGTTGTTTCTCACACCACATCAACCCCGACATGAATCGCATCATGTCGCCAGAACTCCAGGTCGCAGTCGATCAACCGCTGGTGCTGGTCATAATTGACCCGGGCAATCCGCAAGCCCGGGCTGCCCGCCGACACGCGCAATGCAGCGGCGGCCTCGACCGGCAGTGAGGTCGGCACAATCTCGAAGCGCACGCGACCGTAATGCAGGTCGTAAATGCGCGCATACAACTCGGTCATCGATTGATTCAGGTCGCACTCAAGAATCCCCGGAAAGTACTGCGGGTTCAGGTAGTGCTCCACGTACAGCACCAGCCGGCCATCGATCCGCCGGCTGCGGCAAATCTGGATCACGCTGGACAACGCCGGCAATTGCAACCACGCGCACACCGCCGCCGATGCCGGTTGCAGCCGTGCGCAAATCACTTCGGTGGAGGCTACCCGCCCCTGCTCGGCCACCATCGCGTGAAAGTGGCTGCGCTGTATGAGGTTGTAGGCCAATCGTGGCGGCGAGACAAACCAGCCACGGCGCTCCTCGCGGTAAATCTGCCCTTGCGCCTCCAGTTGCAACAAGGCTTCGCGCACCGTGATGCGCGTGGTGCCGAACAGCTCGCTGAGCTTGCGCTCGGCCGGCAGTTTGCTCGCCGGCGCCAGCAGCCCGTGGTTGATCTGCTCCTGCAGCGCCAGGCCAATGGAGGTTACCGCCTTGATTGCCTCATCCCGCATCAACGTTACCTATCTGGACTAGACCAGCACCATTGGAGGGCACAAAACCCTGCATAACCGCTCCTGTTTCTTGCCGTGTCAGCCTAGGCAGTACAGATGACCGACAGATGACAGCCGCTGCCCGACTCACGCGAAAACCTTGCAATACATCGGCCAAGTCCCTGGCCTGCGGGCACTTGAGCATGGTCTACGCTAAGTCAGCGCCAGACGACATTGGCGTTTCAAAAACGACATCGACACGAAACTGTCATCCACCGCGTCTAGATTGGCTCAGGTATTGCTCTGACCTAGACCAACAACACAGCCCGCTAAAACGCCGCGTTGAAAACGCCCAAAGGAGCTTCGGATGAAACAGCTTTTCCTGGCATCACTGTTAGGCTCGACCATTGCCCTGTGCACTACCGCCATGGCCGCTGATACCGATTTGAAAACCCTTGAAGCGGCCGCCAGGAGTGAAGGCGCCGTCAACAGCCTCGGCATGCCCGACGATTGGGCCAACTGGGGAGGCATCTGGGCGGACATGACCCGGCTCTACGGCCTCAAGCACATCGACACCGACATGAGCTCGGCCCAGGAAATTGCCAAGTTCAAAGCCGAAAAAGACAACGCCAGCGGGGATATAGGCGACGTGGGCGCAGCCTTCGGCCCGCTCGCGGTCAAGCAGGGCGTGACGCAGCCGTACAAGCCGTCCAACTGGGCTTCGATACCGGATTGGGCGAAGGACAAGGACGGTCACTGGGCTTTGGCCTACACCGGCACCATCGCGTTTGTCGTCAACAAAAAACTGCTGCACGGCTCCGAAGTGCCGACCCGTTGGTCAGACCTGCAAACCGGCAAGTACAAGGTGTCGGTGGGTGACGTGAGCACGGCGGCCCAGGCCTCCAACGCCGTACTGGCCGCTGCCATCGCCAACAAGGGCGATGAAAAGAACATCGCACCCGGTCTGCAGTTCTTCACCAAGATTGCCCAGCAAGGTCGCCTGTCACTGTCCAACCCGACCATCGCCACCATGGAAAAGGGCGAAGTCGAAGTGGGCATCGTCTGGGACTTCAACGGTCTGAGCTACAAAGCCAAGATGGCCAACCCGGATGACTACGTGGTGCTGATCCCGTCGGACGGCTCGGTGAAGTCCGGCTACACCACCATCATCAACAAATACGCCAAGCACCCCAACGCCGCCAAGCTGACCCGCGAATACGTGTTCAGCGATGCCGGCCAACTGGCCCTGGCCAAGGGTAATGCGCGTCCGATCCGTGCCGAAACCGACCTGAAACTGCCGGCCGACATCGCCAAGAACCTGGTCCCTGCCGAGCAGTACACCAAGGCCAACCCGCAGCCGATCAAGGACGCGGATGCCTGGGAAGCAACCTCCAAGAAGCTGCCGCAACTGTGGAACGAGCAGGTCATCGTAGAGATGAAGTAATCGCAGTTTCTGCCAGAAATACAGCCAGTGTGGGAGCTGGCTTGCCTGCTCCCACAGTTGATCCAGTTTCAATTCAGTATCGAGTCAACCCCTCTGTTGCGGAGCGCCAGCCCCCATGAAGCACACTGTCATCCTTGTCGTGCTCGACGGCCTGAACTTCGAGGTTGCGAGACACGCCATGGGACACTTGCAGGCCTATGTCGGCGCAGGACGCGCAGCCCTCTACACAGTGGAATGTGAACTGCCCGCCCTGTCCCGCCCGCTGTATGAATGCATCCTCACCGGTGTGCCGCCGATCCAGAGCGGCATCGTGCACAACCAGGTCGCGCGCCTGTCCAACCAGCGCAGCATTTTCCACTATGCCACCGACGCCGGCCTGACCACGGCTGCGGCGGCTTATCACTGGATCAGCGAACTGTATAACCGCACGCCCTTCCTCGCCGCCCGCGACCGCCACACCGATGACGAGACGCTGGCGATCCAGCACGGGCATTTCTACTGGAATGACCACTACCCCGATTCCCACCTGTTCGCCGACGCAGAGAGCCTGCGGCTCAAGCACACACCGGACTTTCTGCTGATACACCCGATGAACATCGACGACGCCGGCCACAAGCACGGCCTCGACACCGCGCAATACCGCAACAGCGCGCGCTCGGCCGACATCATCCTGGCCGATTATCTGCAAGGCTGGCTCGACGCGGGCTACCAGGTGCTGGTCACCGCCGATCACGGCATGAACAATGACCGTTCCCACAACGGCCTGCTGCCGGAAGAGCGCGAAGTGCCGCTGTTTGTCCTCGGCAATGCCTTCAGCCTCAACCCTGACGCTGCGCCAAAGCAGACCGAACTGTGCGGCACGGTCTGCGAACTGCTCGGCGTGCCCCACGACAAACCGGTGTGCCGGGAGTTGCTCACGTGAACTCAATGACCCGCGGCAAATGGCTGGCCCTGCTCTGCCTGGTGCCCTTCGCGTTGTTCTTCATGGTGTTTGAGATCGCCCCACTGGTGTGGGTGCTGATCAACAGCGTGCAAACCGAAGACGCCGGCTGGAGCCTGGAAAATTTCACACGGATCTTCAGCTCGAAGTTTTACTTGCAAGCGATCCAGCTCAGCCTGGAAATCAGCTTCTACTCCAGCGTGTTCGGCATCCTCATCGCCACCCTGGGCAGCTACTCGTTGCGCCGGGTGGACTCGCCGCTGCGCAACTTCGTCACCGCCTTCACCAATATGACCAGCAACTTCGCCGGCGTGCCCCTGGCCTTCGCGTTCATCATCCTGCTCGGTTTCAACGGCAGCATCACCATCATGCTCAAGCAGGCCGGGATCATTCAGGATTTCAACCTCTACTCCAAGACCGGCCTGATCATCCTCTATACCTACTTCCAGATTCCTCTGGGCGTGCTGCTGCTGTACCCGGCCTTCGATGCATTGCGCGAAGACTGGCGTGAATCGGCGGCGCTGCTGGGGGCCAATGGCTGGCAGTTCTGGCGGCATATCGGCCTGCCGGTGCTCACGCCCGCGCTGCTCGGCACCTTCGTGATCCTGCTGGCCAACGCCCTCGGTGCATACGCCACGGTCTACGCGCTGACCACTGGCAACTTCAACGTGCTGCCCATCCGCATTGCAGGCCTGGTGTCCGGTGATGTTTCACTCGACCCGAACATGGCCAGTGCCCTGGCCGTGGTGCTGGTGGCACTGATGACCGTGGTCACGGCGGTCCATCAACTGCTGCTCAAGAGGAGCTACCATGTCTCGCGCTGAAGCCGGCCCGGCCTCCCTCTACCACCGCGCAGTGGTGTATCTGCTGTTTGCGATCCTGGTGCTGCCGCTGCTCGGCACCTTTGTCTATTCCATTGCCAGCAGTTGGTCGGCAACCATCCTGCCCGCCGGCTTTACCCTGAAATGGTACGTGCAACTGTGGAGTGACCCGCGCTTTCTGATGGCCTTCGGGCAGTCGCTGCTGGTGTGCGTGGGCGCGCTGGTGCTGTCGGTGGTGCTGATTCTGCCGCTGCTGTTTGTGGTGCACTACCACTTCCCACGGCTCGATGCGCTGATGAACATTCTGATCCTGCTGCCCTTCGCGGTGCCGCCGGTGGTGTCGTCGGTGGGGCTGTTGCAACTCTACGGCTCCGGGCCGCTGGCGATGGTGGGCACGCCGTGGATCCTGATCGGCTGCTACTTCACCGTG
>Ga0256410_1002445_pt1 | contig 12354 bp, 8 predicted proteins | sample PhyWR1_FD_185983 | JGI IMG/M metagenome (GOLD analysis project Ga0256410, IMG submission 185983) | Leaf surface microbial communities from wheat plants in UC Gill Tract Community Farm, Albany, California, United States - DLSL W.R1 | ecosystem: Host-associated > Plants > Phyllosphere >... | reverse complement strand
TGGTGCCTTCGTAGATCATCGCAATGCGGCTGTCGCGCAGCGTTTGCTCGATGGCGAACTCGCAGGTATAGCCATAGCCGCCAAACACCTGCAGCGCCTTGCTGGCCAGGTTGAAACCGAGGTCGGTGAACACGGCCTTGATGATGGGCGTCAACAGCGCTGCCAGCTTCGAGGCCTTGGCCCGTTGTGCGAGGTCAGCTGATGCATCGGCAATATCCAGCCAGTGGGCTGCCCAGTAGCCCAGGGCCCGCATGCCTTCGGTGCGCACACGCAGCTCCAGCAAGATGCGGCGCATGGCAGGGTGCAGGTGAATGGGGTCGGCAGCGCCCTTGGGCTGCCCCGGTGCATTCATCTGCCGGCGCTCCAGGGCGTACTCCCTGGCGTACTGCCAAGCCGCCTGCGCATGCGCCAGCCCCTGCAGGCCGACATGCAGCCTGGCCGAGTTCATCATCACGAACATCGCGGCCAGGCCACCGTGCGCCTGCCCCACCAGCCAGCCGCTGGCCCTTTCGAAACGCAGCGCGCAGGTGGCGCTGCCGCGAATGCCCAGCTTGTGCTCAAGGCCATCGCAGTGCACGGCATTGCGCTGGCCATCATCCAGCCATTTCGGCACCAGCACCAGCGACAAACCACGGCTGCCCGCCGGCGCGTCCGTTAGCCGCGCCAGCACCAGATGCACGATGTCGTGTGTCAGGTCGTGGTCGCCACCAGAAATGAACAACTTGTTGCCGGTGACTGCGTAGCGGCCGTCGCCCATGGGTTCGGCGCGACAACGCAGCAAGCCGAGGTCACTGCCGGCCTGAGGCTCGGTCAGGCACATGGTCGGCAGGGCCTCGCCGCTGACGATGCCGGGCAGATAGCGCGCCTGCAGTTCGTCAGACGCATGGGCTTTCAGGCACAGGTAGGCGCCATGGGCGATGCCGGTGTACATGGCCCAGGCGTGATTGCTGGCGAACAGCATCTCCTGCAAGGCAGCGTCCAGCACCATCGGCAGCCCTTGCCCGCCGAGTTCCGGGGCACAGGCCAGTGCCGGCCAGCCACCCTCGACATAGGCACGATAGGCCGCCGCAAAACCCTCCGGCGTGCGTACATTACCGTTGTCCAGGCGGCAGCCTTGGCGATCGCCCGGTGCATTCAGCGGGGCCAGCACCTGTTCACTGAAGCGGGCGGCCTCTTCCAGCACCTGAGTGGCCAGGTCGAGATCGATATCTGCATAGGGTGGCATTGCCTGCCAGGCCTGCTCGGCCCCCAGCCAGTGTTGCAGTACGAATTGCATGTCCGCCAATGGCGCCTTCCAAGGCATGGGCTACCTCGCGTTCAAGCCGTGAATTGTGGGTTTTCGATCAGCAGCGCCATGCCTTGGCCACCGCCGATGCAGGCGGCGGCGATACCGTAGCGCAGGCCGTCCCGGCGCAGTTGCCGAGCTAGGGTGTGCACCAGCCGCAGGCCGGTGGCGGCCAAGGGATGACCCAGGGCGATGGCACCACCATGAACGTTGAGCTTCTCCACATCGAGCTGCAACGCCCGGGCCACGGCCAGCACCTGGGCAGCCTGGGCCTCGTTGATTTCGAAACGGTCGATCTGCTCCAGGCGCAGGCCGCTGCGTTCCAGCAGCAACGCGATGGCCGGGGCAGGCCCGATGCCCATGGTGTGCGGCGACACGCCAACCGCCGTGGCCATCAGCAAGCGCGCCAGCGGCAGCCGGGTACAGGCTGAGTAGCGCGCCACCACAGCTGCGGCAGCGCCATCGACCACTGCACAACTGTTGCCCGCCGTTTGTACGCCGTCAGGGTGCACGGCACGCAGCCGGGCCAACGCTGCAGCATCAGTAGGCCGTGGATGGCTGTCCCGTCTGACTTCGCTCACACCACGCGGCAAGTCGATGCCGCGTGGCAGGCAGCCTTCAACGTCGAATGCCTGCGCCGTGACGCCGACGATTTCCTCATCGAACCAGCCCTGCTGCTGGGCGTGCAAGGCACGTTGATGGCTGCGCAAGGCCCAGGCATCCACTTTTTCACGGTGCAGGCCGTATTCACGCGCCAGGTTATCCGCAGTACCGATCATGTCCACGCCGGCAGCGGGGTCGTACAGCGCCTCCCAGAGAAAGTCCTTGAACCCGACCGGCGCTCCCAGCCGAAAACCGTTTCGGTGTTCGTAGGCCGCAATCGGGTTGCGCGACATGGACTCGGCGCCCACGCACAGCACCTGCTGCGCGCCACTGCGCAATTGCTCGCCAGCCTGGCGCAACAGCTCAAGCCCGGTGCCGCAGATACGCTGCACCGCCAGCGCCGGGACGGCCTGCGGCACGCCGCAGTACAAGCCCACATGGCGCGGCAGGAAGTAGGCATCGAAACTGGCCTGGGCCATGCTGCCGGCAAGCACGCTGTCCACCGCCTGCGGGGCGATACCTGCCCGCGCCAGCACCGCACGCCCGGCCTTGATTCCCAGGTCGATGGGCGACACAGCGGAGAGTGCGCCGCCCAGGTCTACCCAGGGGGTACGCACCATGTCCACAATGGCGGCGTCATCGAACGCTGTACACAGGCCGGCACTGCTCATGACCGACCCTGCGCGTGCAGTTGAGTCGGGCCTTCACCGCGGTACAGCGCGTCCACCTGCCCGGCCCGCCGCTGCAGCACCGCACGCTGGTTGATCGAACCCTTGTCGGTGATTTCGCCCGCGTCGATCGACGGCGGCTCTTCGAGCAGCGCCAGCCACTCGATGCGGCTGGCGTTGCCCTGGGCGTCACGGTTCAGGCGCGCAAGCCAGGCGGCAAACCAGTTGCGTACCGTTTCGCTGCCCAGCACCTCGGCATCACTGGCATCGGCCGCCAGGCCAGCAAGTGCCCGGCACTCGGGCAAACGCGGGAACACCAGCAACCCCAGGCACTCGCGGTCCGGCGCGGTTACCACGATGTCCTGCACATAGGGCGAGCCTTCCAGCACCGCTCGGTTACGCAGCGGGCCGACACTGACGAATACCCCGGACGACAGCTTGAAGTCCTCGGCGATACGGCCATCGAACATCAGGCCCTGCTCGGGCTGCTGCAGGTCGGCCAGCTTCAGCGCATCGCCCGAGCAGTAGAAGCCCTCCTCGTCAAAGGCCTCGGCGGTTTGCTGCGGCGAACGCCAGTACCCCGGCATGATGTGCGGGCCACGGAAGCGCGCCTCCAGCTTGCCGGCCTGGGGCACCAGCTTCACTTCGCAACCCGGCGCCGGCAGCCCCACACAACCGGCCATCGACAACGGCCCGGTGGTGAAGGTGCAGGACGGCGCCGCTTCGGTCATGCCCAGGCCAGCCATCATGCGGATACGCTCGCCACAGTGCTGCTCGGCGATGCGGTCCAGGCGGTCCCACACGCTTTGCGACAGGCCTGCGGCGGCGAAGAAAAACAGCTTGATGCGGGCGAAGAACACCTCACGCAACTGGGCGTCCTGTTCCAGGGCCTTGGCCAGTTCTTCCCAGCCCTTGGGCACGGTCAGGTAGGCCGTTGGCGAGATTTCGCTCAGGTTGCGCAAGGTTTCGCCGAAGCCTTGCGGGGTGGGTTTGCCGGCATCCAGATAGAAGCTGCCACCGTTGTACAGCACGATGCCAAGGTTGTGGCTGCCGCCAAAGGTGTGGTTCCAGGGCAGCCAGTCCACCAGCACCGGCGGCTCTTCAGCGAACACCGGGAAAGTTTGGAGCAGCATCTGCTGGTTGGCGCAGAGCATGCGCTGGGTAGTGATCACCGCCTTGGGCAGTTTGGTGGAGCCCGACGTGAAGAGGAACTTGGCGATGGTGTCGGGCCCGGTGGCGGCAAACGCTGCATCGCCAGCAGCGGTGTCGCAGGGTTGCAGCAGGCTGTCGAAGCTAAAGTGCCCACGCCCCGGCGCTTCGCCGCGCATGCTGACCACGGGTACCGACGCATCAAGCACGGCATCGAAGGCGCGCAAAAACGGCTGAGTATCGGTGGTGAACACCAGCCCGGGGGTCAACACCTGGCACACATGCCGCAGCTTGGCAAAGTCCTGCGACAGCAGCGCGTAGGCCGGTGATACCGGGCAATACGGGATGCCGGCATACATGGCACCCAGCGCAATCTGCAGATGCTCGATGTCATTGCCGGAAAACAGCGCCAGCGGCCGCTCGGCGCTCAGGCCAAAGCCCAGCAGGTGGGTTGCGATGGTGCGCACCTGGCTGAGCATTTGCGCATAGGTGATCTCGCGCCAGGCGCCGTCAGGCTCACGCGCGGCAATAAAAACTGTATCGGGGCGCAGCTGCGCCCAGTGCAGCAGCCGGTCGAGCAAACGCGCAGGCAGCGGCGCCAGGGGCTCGACCGGCTGCATGCGCAGGATGCCGTCGGCTTCACTGACCTGCACCTGAGGGTGCCCGATGGACACCTGCCGGTAGGACGGGCATTGGCCAAGGTCGGATGACCGTAAGCGGGCTTCGGTATTCACGCAGGTTGCTCCTTGTTCTTGTTTTACATCCGCCGCCGCCCGGCGCTGCCGGTGGCGGCCAATCGCGTGTTGCTCAGATGGGATAATGCCGCGGGCCATGCTGCAGGGTGACCCAGCGCAACTGGGTGAACTGGTCGATGGCCGTGCGGCTGCCGAAGCTGCCGTAGCCACTCGACTTGACCCCGCCAAACGGCATCTGCGCCTCGTCGTGCACGGTCGGGCCATTGATATGGCAAATGCCCGACTCCACCCGTTGGGCCAGGGCCAGCGCACGGCTGGTGTCGCGACTGAAGATGGCCGACGACAGGCCGAATTCGGAGTCGTTGGCCAGTTTCAGCAAGGCCTCGTCACCCTCAGCGCGCAACACCACCGCCACCGGCCCGAAGGACTCCTCGCGGTACAGGCGCATGCTGCTGTCGACGTGGTCGAGCAGGGTTGGCTGCAGGATGCTGCCCTCCAGCTGGCCACCGCATACCAGGCGTGCGCCCTTGGCCACCGCATCATCGATCAAGGCTTTGATGCGCTCACCGGCCGCGACGCTGACCAGCGAGCCGAGCACTGACGTGCTGGCCTGTGGATCCCCGGCGCGCAACCCGGCCACCTTCACCGCCAGCTTGTCGACGAAGGCGTCGGCGATGCGGCTGTCCACCACCAGCCGCTCCGTGGACATGCAGATCTGCCCCTGGTTGAAGTAGGCACCAAACGCCGCGGCTTCGACGGTAGCGTCAAGGTCGGCGTCGTCCAGTACCATCAACGGGGCTTTGCCGCCCAACTCCAGCAAAGCGGGTTTGAGGTGCCGGGCGGCCAGCTCACCGACAATGCGCCCGACGTGGGTAGAACCGGTGAAATTCACGCGGCGGACGGCCGGGTTGGCGATCAGCCGCTCGACGATGGCCGGTGCGTCTTCCGGGGCATTGCTGACCACGTTGACCACACCGTCGCCAAGGCCTGCATCGTGCAGCACCTGGCCGATCAGGCGGTGCACGGCCGGGCTCAGCTCCGAGGCCTTGAGCACCACCGTGTTGCCGCACGCCAGCGGCATGGCGATGGCGCGGGTGGCCAGGATGACCGGGGCGTTCCACGGCGCGATGCCCAGCACCACGCCACAGGGCGCACGCAGGGCCATGGCGAAACTGCCAGGCACATCCGAGGGGATCACTTCGCCGGTAATCTGCGTAGTCATCGAGGCGGCTTCGCGCAGCATGTTGGCGGCCAGCTTCACATTGAAGCCATACCAGTTGGCCATGGCCCCAGTTTCACCCGCCACCGCGATAAATTCGTTTGCCCGCGCCTGCAGCAGGTCTGCGCCGGCCAGCAAACGGCTGCGGCGCTCACCCGGCGCCAAGGCGGCCCAGGCCGGAAACGCTGCACTGGCAGCGGCCACCGCCGCATCGGCATCGGCCAGCGTGGCAGCGGCAGCTTGCGACACCACTTCACCGGTGACCGGATTGCAGCGTTCGAAGGTACGTCCATCGCTGGCGGAGCACGACCGCCCGCCTATCAGCAAAGGCACCTGCAACATGCTTATTCCTCTTGTTGTACTTATGGGGAATATCCGCAGGCTGTGGCCGGTAATGGCCCAGCCCGCTTGAACTCAACGCTTGTAGGCCTGCAGGCCTGGCTTGATGCTCTTGTCGTCGAGGAACTGCTTCATGCCCTGCTCGCGCCCACCTTCGGTGTCCAGCAGGCGAGACTGGTCGAGCTTGGCGTACAGGTAGTCTTCGTTCTGCTCCCAGGTCAGCTCGCGGCAGCGCTTGAAACCGTTCTTGGCCGCACGCAGCACCACCGGGTTCTTTTCCAGCAGGTTGAGCGCCAGTTCGCGGGTAACGTCACGCAATTGCGCCAGTGGCACGCTTTCGTTAACCAGCCCCATCTCGGCAGCTTTAGGCCCGCCGAACGTCTTGCCGGTCATGATGTAGTACAGCGACTGGCGGTGGCCAACGGTATCGGCCATGGCTTTGCTGACCAGGTTGCCCGGTGGGATGCCCCAGTTGATTTCCGACAGGCCAAAGGTGGCCTCGTCGGCACAGATGGCCAGGTCGCAAGCCACCAACGGGCTGAAGCCGCCGCCAAAGCACCAGCCGTTGACCATGGCGATAGTCGGCTTGGCGTACATGCGCAGCAGCCTCCATTGCCATTGCGAGGCATCGCGGCGGATTTTTTCCTGGAGGATTTCCGGGCCAGCGTCCACCTCACGGAAGTATTCCTTCAGGTCCATGCCTGCCGTCCACGATTCACCCGCGCCGGTCAGCACAAGCACGCCGGCTTCGCCGTCCTGTTCCAGGGTTTCCAGCACGTCGACCATTTCCCGGTTCAGCGTGGGGCTCATTGCATTGCGCTTTTCCGGGCGGTTGAGGGTGACCCAGGCAATGCCCGACTCCAGTTCGACCTTCACGGTAGCCCAGCGGCCTTCGTATTTGCTCATGGTTCTGCACTCTTGTTGTTCGAGGTGGTGAACACCAAGCTAAGCGAGCGAATTAGTTATGTCAATTAACTATTATGAAAATTATCTTTTCTGTGGAGCCTGTGTGCCGGTTGTTTCCCAGTCACTCCCCTAGCCGGATAGCGCCAAGGCAGGCAGACTGGGTAACTTTCTTATCCATGAGCCAGGAGCCTGTACCCAAATGGCAAGGTCTGCCCGCACTACTGAAACCGCTTCCATGCCCGCTGCAGCTGCGGATGGGGTGCTTGAAGACTTGATCGGGTACGCCCTGCGCCGCGCCCAATTGAAGCTGTTTCAGAACCTTATTGGCCGGCTCTCGGCTCACGACCTGCGCCCGGCGCAGTTCTCGGCGCTGGCGGTGATCGAGCAGAACCCTGGGCTGATGCAGGCAGACCTGGCGCGGTCGCTGGCAATTGAGCCACCGCAGGTTGTGCCCCTGCTGAACAAGCTGGAAGAACGAGCCTTGGCCGTGCGCGTGCGGTGCAAGCCGGACAAGCGGTCTTACGGAATCTTCTTGAGCAAGGCGGGAGAAGCGCTGCTCAAGGAACTGAAGCAGATCGCCAAGGACAGCGACCGCGAGGCGACCTCGGCGCTGGATGATGAGGAGCGGGACCAGTTGTTGCGGTTGTTGACCAAGATTTACCTGGAGTGACGCTCAGGCGCAGGGGTGCGAACCGGAGACAGCTAGCCCCTGCGTTAGCCAAAGAGGTTTGCTTTTCATCCTTGAGGCTTACGAACCTTGGCCCGCAGCGATTCGAAGTAACCCACCAGCTTCGTGGATGTGGAGGTTTAGTCCTGACTGACCACTCGGCGCCTGAAAAACCACCTCTACATCAACCATAAAATGCATTTATTGAATTTTAAGAATTTTTATTAATTCATATTAATAATATTAGCTTAGACGCAAAAAGTATTTCAAAACGTTTTTTCATAGAGATATGTTCTCACCAGACCGACCCCTGACTGGCGGAGGCAAAGGAACCTAATACCTCCTTGCGCCTCAGGTCATCACACCCGGCTGCGGTATCCAGGTATCCGAAATCCCACTCGATGCTGGTTATCTGGAAGCTGCAGCATGAAGCCTTTGCCCTACCCTGTACGCCCTCACCTGTCCGCCGCCGTTGCGTTCGCCCTGTTCACGCCCACGGCCTTCGCCGAGCCTGCCCAAACGCCAGGCGACAAGCTGCCAACAGTCACCGTCACAGCGGAGCACCGTGAAGAGAACCTGCAGAAAACCCCGCTGGCGATCAGCGCTTTCGACGAGCGCACCCTGCAGGATGCGCAGATCAACAACATCCGCGACCTGTCCGGTCGGGTGCCCAACCTCACCCTGAACCGCCAGTCCATTTCCTACAGCGCACAAACCTACGGCATACGCGGTATTGGCGAGACCGACCCGATTCAGGAAGCGGCCGTTGCGGTATACGCCGACGACCTGTACATCCCGCGGGCGATTTCTTCGATGCTGGACTTCAACGACGTGGAGCGCGTTGAAGTGCTGCGCGGCCCACAAGGCACCCTGTACGGGCGCAACAGTGCAGCCGGCGCGATACGGGTAATCACCCGCGACCCGACCCAGCAGGCCCGCGCCTTCGTCGAGCTGGGTGCCGGCAACTTCAACGCACAGAACGGCCGCCTGCTGGTCAGCGGGCCATTGGTGGACAACACCCTGTTCGGCAGCTTCTCGGCCATACGCCTGACCCGCGACGGCACCCTGTACAACCGCACCCGTGACAAGGACGTCAACAACATCGACATCCAGTCCTACCGCGGCAAGCTGCGCCTGGCCCCGCAGGATTCGCCCTGGGATGTGCAACTGACCCTGGCCGGCACCTTCGACCGCGGCGATACCACCAGCTATACCCCCTTCAACCCGGCCAACGGCCATTTCGACAAGTTCAAGACCTACAGCAGCCTCGACCCGAAGAACAAGCTGGACCAGGGCAGTGCGGTGCTGCGCGCGATCTACAGCATCGATGACCACCTGAACTTCAAGTCGGTCACGGCCTGGTCCGAGTTCGACCAGCCGGTGGACTACGACAACTCCGGCCAGGCCAACAGCGGCACCGCGTCGCCGATCCAGAACAACCTGATCACCTACAAGCAGCGCTACGCCACCCAGGAGTTCCAGCTCAACGGCGAATACGACAGGTTCAGCTACACCCTCGGTGTGTACCTGTACAAGGAGCGCTTTCGCGCCGAGCGCGACAGCCTGACCTTTTCGGTGGCGCAAAACCGGGTCAATGCCAGCGGCCAATACAGCACCACCGATACTGAAAGCTACGCGTTGTACGGCCAGAGCAATTACAAGCTCACCCCTCGCCTGTCGCTGACCACCGGCCTGCGCTTCACCCACGAGCACAAGAATTTCGATTACAGCAACTACGCCATCACCACCGACCGGGTAATCACCGGCACCAACTTCGCTGCCGAAACCAGTGATTCCTGGGCATCCCTCAGCCCCAAGATCGGCCTGGAGTACGCCTGGAGCGATAACCTGGTGCAGTACGGCTATGTGGCCCGGGGCTTCAAGGCCGGCGGCTTCGACAACCGCGCGCCAACCCGCGCCGCTGCCGAGCAGGGCTTTGATCCGGAAAACGTCACCACCTATGAGGTGGGCTTCAAGGGCGACTTTGCCGATGGCCGCCTGCGCAGCAACATCGCCTTCTTCTATAACGACTACGACGACCTGCAGACCAATGCCTGGGACCCGGCCATCAGCGCCAACCTGCGTACCAACGTCGGCAGTGCCCACACCTACGGCGTGGAGCTGGAAAACACCGTGCTACTGGCACGCGACCTGCGCCTGACTGCCAATCTGGGCTACCTGAAAAGCCAGTACGATGACTTCCAGAATGCCAGTGGCCCAGGCGTGAGTGCCGACGGCAAGGAAATGATCTTTGCACCGGAATGGAACGCCAGCCTTGGCCTGAACTGGACGGTGCCCGTCAACCTGCCGGGTGAGCTGGTGGCCAACACCGACTACCAGTACCAGACCCGCTCCTACGCCAACCCGCTGAACGCCGACATCTACGAAGTACCTGCCCAGGGCTTCTGGAATGCCAGCACCAGTTATGCCAGCGCGGACGGCCACTGGACCACCACCTTGTCGGTCAAGAACCTGCTCGACCGCGCCTACCCGCAAAGCATTGCCTACTCGGCCGCCAGCCGCACCGCCTATTACTCGGTCAACGACCCACGCACCGTGCTGCTGAGTGTGCGCTACGAGCTGTAGCGCCACGCTGAACGGAATCACTTTCCACTTGCAAGGAGAACACACCATGGGCTTGACCCGTAGAGACCTTATTGCCCACCTGGTGGCCGCTGGCAGCTACGGCGCCGCGCTTGGCAGCCTGTCCGCGCTGGGCCTGTTGCCTACTGCGGCCACGGCCAGCACCTTCCAGCCGCTGGGCCTGCCGACCACGTCCGGCAACGGCAAGCGCGTGCTGGTGGTGGGGGCTGGCATCAGCGGCCTGGTGGCAGCCTATGAACTTGGCAAAGCCGGTTTTGAGGTGCGCGTGCTGGAAGCCCGCGAGCGAATCGGCGGGCGTGCCTGGACGCTGCGCAACGGCGACGAGGTACTGCACAATGACGGCAGCCGCCAGCAGGTGCGTTTCGACAACGGCCACTATTTCAATGCAGGGCCCGCACGCCTGCCCAGCCATCACCTGACCATCCTCGGCTACTGCCGCGAGCTGGGCGTCCCGCTGGAAGTGCTGGTCAACAGCAGCCGCAACGCCCTCGCCCAACCGGACCTTGCGCAGCCACCGTTACTGCTGCGCCAGGCGGTGAATGACACCCGTGGGCACCTCAGCGAACTGCTGTCGCGCAGCATCAGCGGCAAAGCGCTGGACAAGGAACTGGACACCGGCGACCAGAAGGCCCTGTTGGACTTTCTAAAGGTATACGGCGACCTCGACGAGCAGCGCCATTACAAGGGCTCGGTCCGCGCCGGCTATACCCGCTTCGCCGGGGCGGGCGACCAGACCCCGATCCAGCGCCAGCCCGTGGCACTCAGGCAACTGCTAAACCCTAACCTGATGCTGCCGCTCGTGTTCGACGAGATCCCGGAGTTTTCCGCCACCATGTTCCAGCCGGTCGGCGGCATGGACCAGATTGCCAAAGCCCTGTACGCCAAGGTGCGGGACAAGGTGCAGCTGCACGCCGAAGTGCAGGCGATCCGCACCGGCGACAAGTCCAGCCAGGTCACTTGGCGCGACCGGCGCAGCGGCAAGACCCAGGTAGAAACGGCCGACTACGCCATCGTCACCATTCCCCTGCCACTGCTGGCCCGGGTCGACCACAACTTTGGCAAGACGACCCAGGCGGCCATCGCCCAGGCCAAGCCAGACCTGGCCAACAAGGTGGCATGGCAGGCGCCTCGTTTCTGGGAAAGCGAGTTCCAGATCTACGGCGGGCTCTCCTACATCAACCACGAAGCGCGGCTGCTGTGGTACCCCAGCGACCACCTGAACAGTGCGCAAGGCATCCTGGTGGGCACCTACAACACCGGCGAAGTGGCGCGCACATTTGCCACGCGTTCGACAGAGCAGCAACTGGCGTCGTCGCGCCAGGCCGTGGAGTCGCTGCACCCGGGCCATGCCGGCAAGTTGCAGCGCGGGGTGGCGGTGAACTGGTCCAAGGTGCCGTTCAGCGAAAGCCCATGGATTGTCCATGACGTGCTTGCCGAACCCGGCTACTCGCACCTCAACCAGCCCCAGGGCCGCACCTGGCTGGCCAGCGATGCACTGGCCCATGGCGGGGTGGGCATCTGGCAGAACAGCGCTGCGGACTCGGCACGCCATGTGGTCGGGCAGATCGCCCGGCACGCCCTGCAACAGCAACGCGGCGTCGCCGCCTGAACAAGGAAGCCCAATCATGAACAAAACTGCCCTGCTGCTTGGAGCCTTCATGTCACTGTCCGCACTTACCGCCCAGGCCGACACCATCAAGCGTGTCGACCCGCCAGGCTCGAAGTTCCCCATTTCGCAACTGGTCACCGTACCCGCCGGCACCTCGCTGACCTTCGTCAGCGGCACCTTGCCCGACGTTGCCGACCCCAAGGCACCACCACAGACCATTGCCGCCTATGGCAACACCGAAACCCAGACCCGCTCAGTGCTGAAAAAGATCCAGGCTGCGCTGCAAAGCCAGGGTCTGGGCCTGGGTGACGTAGTACAGCTGAGGGTGTTTTTGGTAGGTGACCCGGCCACCGAGGGCAAGCTGGATTTTGCCGGGCTGCAAGCCGCCTACACCGAATTTTTCGCCACTGCCGAGCAGCCGAGAAAGCCAACCCGCACCGCCTTGCAGGTGGTGGCCCTGCCCCTGCCGGGCGCCCTGGTCGAGATCGAAGCGGTCGCTGCAAAAGCGCCCTGATACGCCGCTAGCCAATTTCCCCTATTGCTTGCCTGCCGGGGCCACCCGGCGGGCGGCCCCTGTGCACCCGCTGTTCGACAGCGCTCATGGAGAGCG
>Ga0256410_1002438_pt1 | contig 12369 bp, 10 predicted proteins | sample PhyWR1_FD_185983 | JGI IMG/M metagenome (GOLD analysis project Ga0256410, IMG submission 185983) | Leaf surface microbial communities from wheat plants in UC Gill Tract Community Farm, Albany, California, United States - DLSL W.R1 | ecosystem: Host-associated > Plants > Phyllosphere >... | reverse complement strand
CCTGAACAATCAGCGTATCACCATCGCGCAGTACGCGAACGTCCTCGAAGTTGCCAGTGGCAAACAAGGCACGGATGGTATTACCGATATCATCATCAGAGACGGTATCGCCTACGCGAACCGGCATGTTGAGTAACGCCGCACCGACGGCGACTCGTTGCAGGCCTTCGAAATGAATATCCTTCACTACGAACCCGTCTGCACCGTATACGGTGGCGCTGCCAAACAGCAGCGACGCTATGAGCAACTTTTTCATCGCCATCGTTGTTATGCGTTCTTCCTAACCTGTCCCCGCCCCTAAAGACGAGAAAAATCATTGAAAAGTGCAAGACCCATCAGCAGTACCAACAAGATCGAACCAATGCGGTAGCTGTAGTCCTGTACTCGCTCAGAAACTGGCCCCCCCTTCAGCTTTTCTATCGCCAGGAAGAGGAGATGCCCACCATCTAATACCGGTAATGGGAAGAGGTTGATGATCCCTAAGTTGACGCTAATCAACGCCAGAAACATCATATAATACACAAAACCCACCTCTGCTGATGCCCCTGCTCCCTGTGCAATGGAAATCGGGCCACTCAGGTTGTTCAGCTTCACATCACCGGTAATCAATTTACCTATCATGCTGACCGTAAGGTGCATCAGCTGCCAGGTTTTGTCCCCCGCCTGATACAGCGCAGAGAACGGCCCATATTGACGGATGGTCTTGTACTCATCCGGCAGAGGGATAACTTTAGGTATAATCCCGGCAAACCCCACCGCTTTGTCTTTTCCCACCGGCTTTGTATCTGGTATCAGCGTTAAAGACAAGGGGGCGCCGTTTCTTTCTATCTCTAAAACCAGCGGTTGCCCCGGTGCGTTGTGGATACGTTTAACCAACGTAACCCAACGGCCAAGTGGCTGACCATCGACTTTAACGATCCTGTCCCCCGCTTGTAAACCTGCCTTTTGCGCAGCTGACCCGGACTGGACTTCTGCCAGCACGGATTCAATCTGTGGGCCACGCGGGATCATGCCTAAAGAACGCACGGGATCTTCTTTGTCCGGCTCAAAGCTCCAGTGGCGCAAATCAAGGGTCTTGCTCACCTTTTGTGAAGAACCAAACGGAGCAATTTCCACCTCGGTTTGCATATCACCGATTTTGGTCACCAACGCCAGACGAACAGATTCCCAATCAGGCGTTTCGATACCGTCAACGGACTTAAGTTCCATTCCCGGAGAAATTTCGGCATGGGCGGCAATGGATTGCGGAGTAATTTCACCGATGACCGGGCGGTAACTCGGCACGCCGATGATAAAGACGATCCAATAGGCAAGAATGGCAAACAGGAAATTGGCAATGGGGCCCGCGCTGACAATCGCCGCGCGCTGCCAGACGGTTTTATTGTTGAACGCCTCATGACGCAGCTCGGGAGCTACCGTTTCTACACGCTCATCGAGCATTTTGACATAACCGCCAAGGGGGATCATGGCGACGACATATTCGGTGCCCTGACGATCGGTGCGGCGCCATAGCGCACGGCCAAAGCCGATAGAGAAACGCTCCACACGGACGCCACAGCGGCGGGCCACCCAAAAGTGCCCGAACTCATGCACGGTGATCAATATACCCAGAGCGATAATAAACGCGACCAAGTTCCAGAGTACGCTGACCATAGAATCCTTTTACTCCCCCCGCCGATGACGGATTAAAACACTAACAGCATCAAGCAGGCAAATACCGGTACCGCTGCGGTCAGGCTATCGATACGATCCAGAATGCCACCGTGCCCCGGGATCAGATGACCACTGTCCTTGATACCGGCTTCACGTTTGAACATGCTTTCCGTCAGATCGCCCAACACCGAAGCCAGGGCCGCAATCACCGAACAGACCAATAGGGTCATAGGCACCACGTTTAGCGGCGCATAGCGGCCAAACAGCCACGAAATCACGGCAGACGTGACCAGCCCGCCGACCAGCCCTTCCCAGGTTTTGCCCGGGGAGACCTTCGGGGCCAGCTTGTGTTTGCCAAACAGCTTGCCGAACATGTAGGCGCCAGAATCTGCGCCCCAGACCAGCAGCATAACGTACAGCAACCACCAGGCACCGGTAAAATGATTCTCTTCATAGCCGAACTGACGCAGTGCCAGCATGCCCCAGAAAAACGGCACGATAGTCAACAGGCCAAAGATCAGCCGCAAGGTGCGCGAATTACGCCACAGCGCCGCCGAGCCTGGATAGAACAGCACCAGAAGCAGAGCCACCAGCCACCAGCCTAGCGATAACCACAGCGGGCCAGCGATCTGCAATTGGTGAACAGACTGATGGTAGGCAGGCACGCTGAGCATCATCAGCGCCAATAGGAAACCGCACAATATCGCCAACCAGATACGTTGGGGGCGGGCAGCAAAGCCAGCCAACTGCCCCCACTCCCAGGCGGCTAACATGCACACAGCGAGTGTTACCAGGGCAAAGCCCATCGGCGGCAGCAAGAACAGCGCTGCGATAACAATCGGAATTAAAATCAGAGCAGTTATGATGCGAGACTTCAGCAAAAGTTCCCCCTAGGACGCATTGGCGTCGATAGGTGTTGTTCCTCCGAAGCGACGCTCGCGTTGTGCAAATGCATTCAGCGCACCTTCAAAGACAAGTTCATCAAAATCTGGCCAGAGTACATCAGTAAAGTAAAGCTCGGCGTAAGCAATTTGCCATAACAAAAAGTTACTGATGCGATGTTCGCCCCCGGTACGGATCACCAGATCCACCGGAGACAAATCACTCATGCAGACGCGCTCGCCCAGTAACTCTTCGCTGATCTGATCTACGCACAGCGTACCTTGCTGCACTTGCTCGGCCAGATCCTTCACTCCCTGAATAATATCCCAACGGCCACCGTAATTGGCGGCAACGTTAAGCGTCAGGCCATCGTTATTTTCTGTCAGTTGCTCCGAGCGCCGGATACGCTCTTGCAAACGTGCGCTGAATCGGCTGACATCGCCGATGACACGCAATCTGACATTATGTTTATGCAGGCTTTTTACTTCGCTGTCCAGTGCGCGGACAAAAAGCTCCATCAACGCGGAGACTTCCTGCGCCGGGCGGTTCCAGTTTTCGCTGCTGAAGGCATAAAGCGTGAGTGCATCTAAATGGTGACTGGCGGCAAAACTGACCGCACGGCGTACCGATTTCACCCCTGCTTTATGACCGAAGACACGTAACTTGCCCTGGCGTTTAGCCCAACGCCCATTGCCGTCCATAATGATCGCGACATGACGTGGCCCATGAGCAGAAAGATTAGCTTCTTGTTGGTTTGCGGACGACATAACTCGTACTTATTTCCTCGGTAGAAACACCACAGCCTTGCCGGAATATCGGACCTTACGCGCAAAAAAAGCCGTGTGCCTGACACAGCTTTTCAGTCTGCCTGCCTGATGCTCCAAGGAGCTCCCGACAAAGATTGGCGTAAGTTTTCCCCGTCTTCTGGCTTGGCACTGCCCTATTGGCCGCGTTTGTCAGGTAAAAAGGTCTGCCAATCCGGCCATTATTCAACGGTATAACCGGTGATTATAGCGCAGACTATAACACCTCCGTGAAGCCTGAACAAACGGCCACACGGCGGCCTGGCGAGTTTACCAGCAAATTCAGACAATGTAGCAGAGCCGAATTTACCCACAGCATAACCCGCTCAAGTGATTAAACCCGCAGGTTACGAACCAGACCGCCAGCCACCTCACGCGCCTGACGATCGATCTCCAGCACCATCTCAATGCTGTTGGGCTCCGCCAGCGCCATACATTCAACAACCTTTTGGTTCACGGCTGAAATATCAGTGAAACGAATTTGTTGCTGCAAAAATGCCGCTACGGCAATTTCATTGGCCGCGTTGAGTGCAGTGGTCGCAGCCTGGCCTGCATCGAAGGCTTCGATCGCCAAATACAGGCAAGGATAGCGCTCACGTTCCGGCTCTGAGAAGGTCAGCGCCCCGATACGGCAGAAATCGAGCGCTGCCACCCCAGAGTGGACCCTCTGCGGATAAGCCATGGCATGGGCGATAGGCGTGCGCATATCCGGCGTACCCAGTTGGGCCAGCACGCTACCATCGACATAGCGCACCATGGAGTGGATCACCGACTGCGGGTGGAGGATCACTTCCATCTGCTCTGCCGAGGCGTTGAACAGCCAGCGAGCCTCGATATACTCCAGCCCCTTGTTCATCATGGTGGCGGAATCCACCGAGATCTTGCGCCCCATCGACCAGTTGGGATGCGCACAGGCCTGATCCGGCGTCATAGTGGCGAACTGTTCCATCGGCGTGGTACGGAACGGGCCACCGGAACCGGTCAGCACGATGCGCGAAACGCCGTGGGCTTCCAGAGAGCTATACCCCAGTTGGCGTTGGATGCTTTCTGGCAGGCTCTGGAAGATAGCGTTGTGCTCACTGTCCAGCGGCAGCAGCTGTGCCTGGCTCTTTTGCACCGCGTCCATAAACAAGCGGCCACAGGTGACCAGAGACTCTTTGTTCGCCAGCAGTACCTGCTTACCGGCACGAATAGCCGCCAGGGTGGGCAACAGCCCAGCGGCCCCGACAATGGCGGCCGTCACCTGGTCGACATCGTCTAATGCGGCCAGCTCGCAGGCAGCCTTTTCACCTGCCAAAACTTCGGTTTTCACACCGTTTTCTGCCAGCACGACGCGTAACTCATTGGCGGCCTGCTCATCGGCCATTGCCGCATAGCTCGGGCGGAACGCTATGCACTGCTGCGCCATGACCGCCACATTACGGCCAGCTACCAGTGCCTTGATCGCGAAAAGGTCGGGATTTTCCCTGACCACGGCCAGGGTGCTGGTGCCCACGGAACCGGTGGAACCCAGAATTGTCAGTTGCTTCATGAGATCGCTCTGAATCTACTGCGTGATGTGATCGGAAGTACACCACAGTGTAACTTGCATCACGGCTGGTTTACGCTTTGTGCGTACGATAAAACGAGATCTGCACCGCAAAAAATAAAGCGCCGCCAAGGCGACGCTCTATTTCAAGGCGATGGAGATTAGAAATCCATCAGTTCTTTTTCTTTATCGGCCAATGCCGCATCAAGCAGTTTGATGTAGGCATCGGTCATTTTCTGGATGTCGTCTTGTGAACGGCGATCTTCATCTTCGCTGATTTCTTTGTCTTTCAGCAGTGCCTTCACTTTATCGTTGGCATCGCGGCGCACGTTACGCACGGCCACACGGCCCTGCTCGGCTTCGCCACGTACGACCTTGATCAGATCCTTACGGCGCTCTTCCGTCAGCGGAGGAAGCGGAACGCGGATCACGGTGCCAGCCGAGCTTGGGTTCAGGCCCAGATCGGAAGACATAATGGCTTTTTCTACCGCCGACCCCAAAGAACGGTCAAACAGGTTGATCGCCAGCGTACGGGAATCTTCTACCGTGACGTTGGCCAGTTGGCGCAGCGGCGTTGCTGCACCGTAGTATTCCACCATGATGCCGTCCAGGATGCTTGGAGAAGCACGGCCAGTACGGATCTTGCTGATTTGGTTTTTGAATGCTTCTACGCTTTTTTCCATGCGTGAATCAGCATCTTTTCTGATTTCATTAATCACGTTGCGAACCCTTGGAAGCTGGTTACTTGGCAGGCTGTACTGAAAAGTATAGCCCGTGAATTTTACTTTTCAGAAGCACACAACGCCTGGCGTTACCCGCTCCTGCGAAATTTGGCCAAACAGCCGTTATTTGGTGATCAGAGTACCTTCGTTCTCACCCATCACCACGCGACGCAGTGCGCCCGGCTTGTTCATGTTGAATACGCGGATCGGCAAGCCATGATCGCGGGCCAGCGTAAACGCCGCCAGATCCATCACTTTTAACTCACGCTCCAACACGTCCTGGTAGGTGATCTGTTCGTACAGCGTTGCGTCCGGGTTTTTCACCGGGTCAGCGGAGTATACACCATCCACTTTAGTCGCTTTCAATACCACATCGGCTTCAATTTCGATGCCGCGTAGGCAGGCCGCAGAATCCGTGGTAAAGAACGGGTTACCCGTACCGGCGGAGAAAATCACCACGCGGTTGTTACGCAGCAGGCTGATCGCCTCTGCCCAGCTGTAGTTGTCACATACGCCATTCAACGGAATGGCAGACATCAGGCGGGCGTTCACATAGGCACGGTGCAGTGCATCACGCATAGCCAGGCCGTTCATCACGGTAGCCAGCATTCCCATGTGGTCGCCCACTACGCGGTTCATGCCGGCTTGTGCCAGACCTGCACCACGGAAAAGATTGCCACCGCCAATAACTACACCGACCTGGATGCCCAGTTCGACCAGCTCTTTTACTTCCTGAGCCATGCGATCCAAAACGCTAGCGTCGATCCCAAAGCCTTCTGCACCTTGCAGGGCTTCACCACTCAGTTTGAGCAGGATACGCTGATAAACGGGTTTTGCATTGGTTGCCATGGTGTTCTGTCCTAAGAAGCAGTAGTAATAGTATTGGGGTTTTCAACCGATTAGCCTGGGCACGCGGGGCCCACCATCGGCGTTTCTCTGGCTGGATAAAATGGAGCCGCCTCGCGGCGGCTCCATTAACAGCATTAAGACTGTTTGCTCATTGCTGCAACTTCAGCAGCAAAGTCAGCTTCAACTTTCTCGATGCCTTCACCCACTTCAAAGCGGATGAAATTGGTTACGTCAGTGTTGTGCTCTTTCAGCACCTGAGCAACGCTCTTGCTTGGTTCGATCACGAAAGGCTGACCGGTCAGAGAGACTTCGCCGGTGAATTTCTTCATACGGCCTTCAACCATCTTCTCTGCGATTTCTTTCGGCTTGCCAGACTGCATGGCGATGTCCAACTGAACTTGGTACTCTTTCTCTACCACTTCAGCAGACACGTCTTCAGGCTTGACGAATTCAGGCTTGCTAGCGGCAACGTGCATTGCCAGCTGCTTAACCAGCTCTTCATCCGCGCCTTTGGTAGCGGCAACCAGAACACCGATGCGAGCACCGTGCAGGTAGCTACCCAACACGTCGCCTTCCAGGGAAGCAATGCGGCGAATGTTGATGTTCTCACCGATTTTTGCCACCAGCGCAACACGCTCTTCTTCGAACTGCGCTTTCAGCACGTCAACGTCAGTGATTTTGCCAGCAAAAGCCGCATCCAACACTTTGTCAGCGAAAGCCTGGAAACCACCGTCTTTAGCAACGAAGTCGGTCTGGCAGTTAACTTCCACGATCATGCCGAAGTTGCCTTCGATCTTGGTTTTGATCACGCCGTCAGCAGCTACGTTGCCTGCTTTTTTCGCCGCTTTGATCGCGCCAGATTTACGCATGTTCTCGATTGCCAGCTCGATGTCGCCGTTAGATTCGATCAGCGCTTTTTTGCAATCCATCATACCTGCGCTGGTACGCTCACGCAGTTCTTTTACCAGGGCAGCGGTAATATCAGCCATTTCTTTTTCCTCGGTTATCTCGCTCGGAGATAGTTCTCATTCAGATAAGCAAAGGGGGCCCTTAAAGGCCCCCCTAACCAACATATTCAATACCTGGTTAATAAGGGCTTGACCTTATTATTCAGCTTCTACGAAGCTTTCTTCCGCCTGAACGGCCAGATCTTGAGAACGACCTTCACGGATGGCGGCAGAAACGGCGGTCAGGTACAATTTGATTGCACGGATTGCGTCGTCGTTACCAGGGATGATGAAGTCAACGCCGTCTGGATCGGAGTTGGTATCAACGATAGAGAATACCGGGATACCCAGGTTGTTGGCTTCTTTGATCGCGATGTGTTCGTGATCGGCATCGATAACAAACAGAGCGTCTGGCAGACCACCCATGTCCTTGATACCACCCAGGGAGTTTTCCAGCTTGGCCAGTTCACGAGTGCGCATCAGCGCTTCTTTCTTGGTCAGCTTGTCGAAGGTGCCGTCTTGGGACTGGATTTCCAGATCTTTCAAACGTTTGATTGACTGACGAACGGTTTTCCAGTTAGTCAGCATGCCGCCCAACCAGCGATGGTTCACGAAGAACTGATCGCAGCCGTTAGCATATTCTTTTACCGCTTCGCTTGCTGCGCGCTTGGTACCAACGAACAGGATCTTACCTTTACGGGAAGAGATCTTGGTCAGTTCAGCCAAAGCCAGGTTGGCCATTGGTACGGTTTTTTCCAGGTTGATGATGTGAACCTTGTTACGTGCGCCGAAGATGAAAGGCTTCATTTTCGGGTTCCAGTAACGGGTCTGGTGACCAAAGTGTACACCAGCCTGGAGCATGTCGCGCATGGAAACAGTTGCCATGATTAAAACCTCTATTAGAGTTGATTGGGGTTATGCCTCCACGTATCCCATAACGCCGACCCGGACAATGACGTGAGTCATCTCAAGGCACCCCGGCGGATGTGTCGATACGTGTGTGTTATTTACACAATGTGAGTGCAGTTGAACTACCTCGGTCATTTCCTCACTGGCACTTAAGGCCGAATGCGGATCTGCCGGCGCGCTTTATACCATAAACCCGCCCCAGACACCAACTTTTGTTGCAGTTGGCCTGGCCCTTCACAAATGAAATTTGGCAGCCTCAAGCCGGGCTGATACCATAACTCAATGCCTTATCTTTCTACCTTGTCGACCATAACGACACCTGCGGACTAACTTTCATGGCAATTTCAATTAAAACACCTGATGACATTCAAAAGATGCGCGTTGCGGGCCGTCTGGCCGCAGAAGTGCTGGAAATCATCGAGCCCCACGTTAAACCCGGCGTCACCACCGGCGAGCTGGACAGGATCTGCCACGAGCACATCACCAATACACAGCAGGCGATCTCGGCCTGCCTGGGCTACCACGGCTTCCCAAAATCGGTCTGTATCTCGGTGAACGAAGTGGTGTGCCACGGCATCCCAAGTGACGACAAGGTGCTGAAAGACGGGGATATCGTCAATATCGACGTGACCGTAATCAAAGACGGCTTCCACGGCGACACCTCCAAGATGTTCATCGTCGGTAAACCGACCATTCTGGGCGAGCGCCTGTGTCGCATCACCCAGGAAAGCCTGTATCTGGCGTTGAAGATGGTCAAGCCGGGTATCCGCCTGCGCACTCTGGGTAAAGCCATCCAGCAGTTTGTTGAAGCAGAGAAGTTCTCCGTAGTGCGCGAATATTGCGGCCACGGCATCGGCGAAGGTTTCCACGAAGAGCCGCAGGTGCTGCATTACGATGCCGATGACGGCGGCGTGGTGCTGCAGGCCGGTATGGCCTTCACCATTGAGCCCATGGTCAACGCCGGTGATTACCGCATCCGCACCATGAAAGACGGCTGGACGGTGAAAACCAAAGATCGCAGCTTGTCGGCACAGTATGAGCATACTATTGTGGTGACTGATAACGGCTGCGAGATAATGACGTTGCGCAAGGATGACACCATCCCCAACATCATTACGCACGAGATGTAAGAACCACAGGGTTCTTGTGACAAGCCGGCCTATGCCGGCTTTTTTTATGGGCGGCGAAACATGTCTGAAAATTATCGTGAGCTAGAGACCCCGACCGTACCCAAGAGACCGGATGCTCCCAGTACCTACGGCGATGAAGAGATCAATTGCCTGGCCCTCAAACAGCGGCTTGAGCAGTTTCAGCAGTGGCTGGCAGCGGCCTTCAATGCCGGTGCCAGTGCCGAAAGCCTGGTAGCGGCGCGCAGCAAGTTTATCGATCGGCTATTGCGGCGGCTGTGGCTGTTTTACGGCTTTGATACTATCCCCGAAACGGCGCTGCTGGCCGTCGGCGGCTATGGCCGTGGTGAACTGCACCCGCTGTCTGATATCGACGTGCTGGTGCTCAGCCAGACTCGCTTGACCGATCCCCAGGCCGCTCGCGTCGGTGAGTTCATTACCCTGCTGTGGGATCTCAAGCTGGAAGTCGGCCACAGCGTGCGCACGCTGGAAGAGTGCCTGCTGGAAGGCTTGGCGGACCTGACCGTTGCCACCAACCTGATCGAATCCCGCATGATCTGCGGCGACGTCGCCCTGTTCCTGCAATTGCAAAAGCACATTTTCAGCGACGGCTTCTGGCCTTCGCCCAAATTCTTTGACGCCAAGCTGATCGAGCAGCAACAACGCCACCAGCGCTATCACGGCACCAGCTACAACCTGGAGCCGGATATAAAGAGCAGCCCAGGTGGCTTGCGTGATATCCATACGCTGATGTGGGTGGCCCGCCGCCATTTCGGCGCCACCTCGCTCGATGAGATGGTCGGTTTTGGCTTCCTGACCCAGGCCGAGCGCAACGAATTGAACGAATGCCAAAGCTTCCTGTGGCGTATTCGTTTTGCCCTGCACCTGGCGCTACCGCGTTATGACAACCGCCTGCTGTTCGATCGCCAGCTCAGCGTGGCCCAATTGCTGCGCTACGAGGGGGAAGGCAATGAACCGGTAGAGCACATGATGAAGGATTTCTATCGCATGACGCGCCGCGTCGGCGAACTGAACCACATGCTGCTACAGCTGTTCGATGAAGCGATCCTGGCATTGGACACCACGGAGAAGCCGCGCCCGCTGAATGATGATTTTCAGTTGCGTGGCGATCTGATCGATTTGCGCGACGAAACGCTGTTTATCCGCCAGCCCGAAGCTATCATGCGCATGTTCTACCTGATGGTACGCAACCGCGAAATCAAAGGTATCTACTCCACCACGGTACGCCAGTTGCGCCATGCGCGCCGCCACCTGAAACAGCCACTGTGCAACATTCCCGAGGCCAGAGAGCTGTTTATGGCCATTCTGCGACATCCAGGCGCGGTATCACGGGCGTTGGTGCCAATGCATCGTCACAGCGTGCTGTGGGCCTATATGCCGCAATGGGGCAGCATCGTCGGCCAGATGCAGTTCGACCTGTTCCATGCCTATACCGTCGATGAACATACCGTGCGCGTACTGCAAAAGCTGGAAAGCTTCTCCGATGAGGAAACACGCCCACGCCATCCGTTGTGCGTGGAGCTCTATCCTCGCCTGCCTCACCCAGAATTGCTGTTGCTGGCGGCGCTGTTCCACGATATCGCCAAAGGACGCGGCGGCGATCACTCCATTTTAGGCGCCCAAGACGCCTTGGAGTTTGCCGCATTGCATGGCTTGAACTCACGCGAAGCACAGCTGGTTGCCTGGCTGGTACGCTGCCACCTGCTGATGTCGGTTACCGCGCAACGGCGTGATATTCAGGACCCGACCGTGATCCAGCAGTTCAGCAGCGAAGTGCAAAGCGAAACCCGGCTGCGCTACCTGGTTTGCCTGACGGTCGCCGATATCTGTGCCACCAATGAGACCTTGTGGAACAGTTGGAAGCAGAGCCTGTTGCGCGAGCTGTATTTCGCCACCGAGAAGCAACTGCGCCGTGGCATGCAGAATAGCCCGGATCTGCGCGAGCGGGTGCGCCACCATCGTTTACAGGCGCTGGCACTGTTGCGCATGGACAATATCGATGAAGAGGCGCTGCACCATATTTGGAGCCGCTGCCGCGCCGACTATTTCCTGCGTCACTCGCCGAATCAACTCGCCTGGCACGCCCGCCATCTGCTGGCCCATGACTCAACCAAGCCACTGGTGCTGGTCAGCCACCAGGCAACGCGTGGCGGCACAGAGATCTTTATCTGGAGCCCGGATCGCCCTTACCTGTTTGCCGCCGTTGCCGGTGAGCTGGATCGGCGCAATCTCAGCGTGCATGACGCCCAGATCTTCACCAACCGCGACGGCATGGCCATGGACACCTTTATCGTGCTGGAGCCGGATGGCAGCCCGTTGGCCCAGGATCGCCATGCCGCGATCCGCCATGCGCTGGAGCAAGCCATCACCCAGCGAGATTATCAACCGCCACGCGTTCGGCGTCCGTCGTCCAAGCTACGCCATTTCAGTGTGCCGACCGAGGTCAGCTTCCTGCCAACCCACACCGATCGCCGCAGCTATCTGGAACTGATCGCACTCGATCAGCCCGGCCTGCTGGCGCGCGTGGGTGAAGTTTTCGCCGATCTGGGTCTGTCGCTGCACGGTGCACGTATCTCCACCATCGGCGAGCGGGTCGAGGATTTGTTTATTTTGGCCGATGCCGATCGCCGGGCGCTGGATCCACAAACACGCAGAAAATTAGAACAACGGTTGACAGAGGCACTAAATCCAACCGATAAAATGTGATAAAAGTAACCTTTCGTAAATAAAATCAGGACAGAGAACAGCATGCAGCAATTACAGAACGTTATTGAAAGCGCCTTCGAACGCCGTGCGGACATTACCCCGGCCAACGTAGACACCGTAACGCGTGAAGCGGTAAACCAGGTGATCGCCCTGCTAGACAGCGGCGCCCTGCGCGTTGCCGAGAAGATCGAGGGGCAATGGGTTACCCATCAGTGGCTGAAA
>Ga0256410_1002435_pt1 | contig 12387 bp, 9 predicted proteins | sample PhyWR1_FD_185983 | JGI IMG/M metagenome (GOLD analysis project Ga0256410, IMG submission 185983) | Leaf surface microbial communities from wheat plants in UC Gill Tract Community Farm, Albany, California, United States - DLSL W.R1 | ecosystem: Host-associated > Plants > Phyllosphere >... | reverse complement strand
GCTCGGCTCGCTGGCGGTGTGCACCATCGTCTACATCATCGTCTGCGCGGTGCTGACCGGCATGCTGCCCTACCACCTGCTGGGCACCGACAAGCCGGTAGCCACCGCGCTGGAAGCCTACCCGAGCCTGTCCTGGCTGAAGACCGCGGTGGAAATCGGCGCGATCGCCGGCCTGTCCTCGGTGGTGCTGGTGATGATGATGGGCCAGACCCGCATCGCCTACACCATCTCGCGCGATGGCCTGCTGCCGAAAGTGTTCGGCAAGGTCCACAAGCGCTTCCGCACGCCGTACTGGGCCACGATCGTGGTCGGCGTCATCGCCGCGTCGCTGGCCGGCCTGGTGCCGCTGAACGTGCTGGGCGAACTGGTTTCCATGGGTACCCTGCTGGCCTTCGCCACGGTCTGCATCGGCGTGCTGATCCTGCGCTACACCCGCCCGGAGCTGCACCGTCCGTTCCGCGTGCCGCTGGTGTGGGTGATCTGCCCGCTGGGCGCGCTGTCGTGCCTGTTCCTGTTCTGGCAGGCGTTCGTGGTGCATTGGCACCTGTTCGTAGGCTGGACCGTGCTGGGCCTGCTGATCTACTTCGGCTACGGCATGCGCCACAGCAAGCTGGCCAAGTCGCCCTGATCCTCCCGACGGGCCGGCCCCTGCGCCGGCCCGTCGATATCCGCAAGCATTTCCGCCCGCGCCCGGTCACCGGGCGCATCGCACAAGACCACCACACATGTTCAAGCAACTGTGGGCCACCAAGCATCCGCATGCCGCCCATGAAGACGCCAACGGCCTGAGCCTGCGTCGCCACCTCGGCCCCTGGGGCCTGACCGCACTCGGCATCGGCGCCGTGATCGGCGGCGGCATCTTCGTCATCACCGGCCAGGCCGCCGCCAACCACGCCGGCCCGGCCATCATGCTCTCGTTCGTGCTGGCCGCGATCTGCTGCGCCTTCTGCGCCCTGGCCTATGCCGAGTTCGCGGCGATGGTGCCGGTATCCGGCAGCGCCTATACCTATACCTACGCCACCTTCGGCGAGCTCTCGGCCTGGTTCATCGGCTGGATGCTGGTGCTCGAGTACGGCGTCTCCGCCTCGGCCGTGGCGGTCAGCTGGACCGGGTATTTCCTCAGCCTGCTCAGCCATTTCGACATCCATCTACCGGCGGCGCTGGTCAGCGCCCCCTTGGATGCGCAGCTGCGGCCCACCGGCGCCATCGCCAACATTCCCGCCGCGATCCTGGTGCTGCTGTTGACCTGGCTGTGCTACGTCGGCATCAGCAAATCCTCGGCGATGAACATGGCCATGGTCATCCTCAAGACCGGGCTGATCGTGCTGGTGATCGTGGTCGGCTGGAAGTACGTGGACACCAGCAACTGGACCCCGTTCATCCCGGCCAACGAAGGCCCCGGCAAATACGGCATGGAAGGCGTGCTGCGTGGCGCGGCGATGGTGTTCTTCGCCTACATCGGCTTCGAAGCGGTATCGGTGGCCGCGCAGGAATCACACAAACCGCAGCGCGACATGCCGATCGGCATGATGCTGTCGCTGGTGATCTGCACGGTGCTGTACATCGCGATGGCTGCAGTCATGACCGGCCTGGTGCCTTACCAGCTGCTGGGCACCGATGAGCCGGTGGTGACCGCCGTGGCCGCGCATCCGCAGCTGGGCTGGTTGCGCGTGGTGGTGGAAATCGGTGCGTTGATCGGCCTGTCGTCGGTGGTGCTGGTGATGATCATCGGCCAGCCGCGCATCTTCATGATCATGGGCCGCGACGGCCTGTTGCCGCCGGTGTTCACCAAGATCCACCCGAAGTACCGCACGCCGCATATCAACACCGTCATCACCGGCATCGGCATCGCCCTGCTGGCGGCGCTGTTCCCGCTGGACATCCTCGGCGAGCTGACCTCGATGGGCACGCTGATCGCCTTCGCGGCGGTCTGCGCCGGCGTACTGATCCTGCGCCGCACGCAGCCCGACCTGCCGCGCCCGTTCCGCATTCCGGGTGCATGGCTGGTCTGCAGCCTGGGCGTGATCAGCTGCCTGGCGCTGCTGTCGGCGATGACGTTGCACAACTGGATGCTGATGGGCGTGTGGACGTTTGTCGGCTTCGTGATCTACTTCTTCTACGGCTTCAAACACAGCCGCCTGCGCGGGAAGTAAGGTTTTCTGCATCGCAGGGCCTGCGGCCCTGCACCCGCTGGGGCAACGGCAACAGCAACAGCGGGTCTGAGGGTTTGGCGGGGCGGGTTGGATTCGCGGGGGACGCCGTGAATCCGTCCCTGGAGGCTTGGTCGCGGCATCCATGCCGCGGACACCCCCGCGAACCCAACCCGCCCCACCTCCGACAGTCTCCTGCCCCGTCCGGCAGATCCACGCCATGCGTGGATGAAGCGTTCCGGGAAATGAATGTTCGGGGACGAATCTACTGTAGAGCGGAGCCATGCTCCGCTCCGAGCACGCGCAGCGAAGCGACCCGCTTTCGCTTTTCCTTCTCCACTCCGTGGCTGGCCGCCCGCAGGAACCTGTCAGGGGCGGGTCGGGTGGGCCGTGCAGGGGCGTTGGCGCCATGGATGGCGCCATCGAGCTTACAGGGACGTACTTGCGGCGTCCCCTGCACGGCCCGCCCGACCCGCCCACCCCATGAACCGCTCTACGCGACCAGCCACGAGGGGCTCAGCCGTTGGCCGAATCCAGTAAAATCGCCCCCATGAACACCCCCACCTTCCCCTACGACACCGCGCGCCTGAGCGAACTGGCCCAGCTGCTGATCGACAACGTCCGCGAACTGGCCCAGGCCGGCTGGACCCCGGCCACCAGCAGCAACTTTTCCCACCGCCTGGACGACCGCCACGCCGCGATCACCGTCTCCGGCAAGGACAAGGGCCGCCTGATCGAAGACGACATCATGGTCGTGGATTTCGATGGCAAGGCCGTCGGCCGCCCGCTGCGCCCGTCTGCCGAAACCCTGCTGCATACCCAGCTGTATCGCCGCTTCCCGGAGATCGGCTGCGTGCTGCATACCCATTCGCCGGTGCAGACCATCGCCTCGCGCCTTTATGCACCGCAGGGCCATATCCGGCTGGAAGGCTACGAACTGCTGAAGGCCTTCGCGGGCAACAGCACCCACGAGATGGCCATCGACATCCCGGTGTTTGCCAACACCCAGGACATGGACGTGCTGTCGGCCCAGGTCGACGCCCTGCTCGACACGCAGACCCTCTGGGGCTACCTGATCGACGGCCATGGCCTGTACGCCTGGGGCCGCGACATGGCCGAAGCACGGCGGCACATGGAAGCATTCGAATTCCTGCTGCACTGCGAGCTGGAGCTGAGCAAGCTGCGCCGCTGAAGTTTCCGGCACGGCCAGATGCCGTTCTGGAATCAGGCCATCAATGCCACCCTGCTACCCTGTCCTTCCCCGAGACGTTCAAGCTGCCGCCATGAGCCGACTGCGCATCTACGACGATACCCATCCCGAATCGCCGCTGCTGGACACCCAGGACGGCGCGATCATCGCTGCCGAACTGCAGAAGATCGGCGTCACCTTTGAGCGCTGGCAGGCCACCGCGCCGGTCGCCCCGGGCGCAAGCCAGGACGAAGTGTTCGCCGCCTACCGCGCCGACATCGACCGCCTGGTTGCCGAACGCGGCTTCAAGAGCGTGGACGTGGCCTCGATCGCCCCGGACAACCCGAACCGCGCCGAGCTGAGGAAGAAATTCCTCGACGAACACTTCCACAAGGAAGACGAAGTACGCTTCTTCGTCGCCGGCTCGGGCCTGTTCACCCTGCACGTGGGCGACAAGGTCTATGAGATCGAGTGCGTGAAGGATGACCTGATCGCCGTGCCCGACGGCACCACCCACTGGTTCGACATGGGTGATGAGCCGAGCTTCGTGGCGATCCGCTTCTTCACCGAACCGGATGGCTGGGTCGGTCACTTCACCGGCACCGACATCGCGCAGAAATTCCCCCGTTACATTCCGACCCAGGCGTCCTGATCAATGCAGCCCCGCGTCATCCTGACCGACATCGAAGGCACCACCAGCAGCATCTCGTTCGTCAAGAACGTGCTGTTCCCGTACGCACGCCAGGCGCTGCCCGGCTTCGTCGCCGACCATGGCCAGCAACCGGAGGTGCGTCGCTGGCTGGATGCAGTCGCCACCGAGATCGGCGGCGCCTGCCAGGACAGCCTGGTGGCCGAGACGCTGCAGGGCTGGATCGACCAGGACCGCAAGCACACCGCACTGAAGGCCCTGCAGGGGCTGATCTGGGACGCGGGCTACCGTCGTGGTGACTACACCGCGCACTTCTACCCGGAGGTAGCGCCGGTGTTGAAGGGGTGGCACGCCTCGGGCCTGCCGCTGTATGTGTACTCCTCCGGATCGGTGCCGGCGCAGAAGCTGTTCTTCGGCTTCAGCGACGCCGGTGACCTGAGTTCGCTGGTGTCGGGCTGGTTCGATACCGAAGTCGGTGGCAAGCGCGAGGCCGACAGCTACCGCCACATCGTGCAGGCCATCGGCGTTCCCGCTGGCGAGATCCTGTTCCTGTCCGACGTGGTCGAGGAACTGGACGCCGCCCGCGAAGCCGGCCTGCAGACACGCCTGATCGATCGCCTGGACGACTACCCGATGCCGCGCATCGGCGACGCCGCCAACGGCCATGATCGCGTCGAGAACTTCCAGCAGATCCGGCTGTAAGGCCATCCGCTTTGGTGAATGCCAACCCTGGTTGGCATGCTTCTGATGTGCCAACCAAGGTTGGCACCTACCAATGCAGATCAGCTTCTGCTGTGCCAACCAAGGTTGGCACCTACCAATGCAGATCAGCTTCTGCTGTGCCAACCAAGGTTGGCACCTACCAATGCAGATCAGCTTCTGATGTGCCAACCAAGGTTGGCACCTACCAAGGCGGGTAGACGGCGCTGCTCAACGATCGTTGAGGGTCTTCACCTTCAAGGCCTCGCGCAACGCGGCCAGATCCACCGGGCCACGCACGGCGATGTCGCGGGTTTCGCCCGGCAGCAGGTCCAGCAGGTTGTCTTCCACCTGCACGTCGAGCGCGCCGAAATCGATCCAGGCTGCGCGCACCAGCGCAGCGCTGTGCAGCCGCAGGCGATAGTGGTCACCGTCGATCGCCAGCGTTGACGTCAACTGCTGGCGTGGCAGCACCTGGTCCTTGGCTTCAACGAAGCCGACCACCTGCCGCGCCGTCACCTTGCCATCCTGCAGCAGTTCGAACACCGCCACCGTCCGCGCCGGATCGGCGCCGGCCAGCAGCTCGGCATCCGCGTAGGTGCCGATATCGGTCACCCCGGCGGCAGCCAGGGTCACCGCCTGCTCGCGTCGGCGCAGCACCTTGCCCTCCACGTCCATCACCCGCAGGCGCCAACGTGCATCCAGCGCGGCACCATCGTTGATCAGGCGCACGCGGGTACTGCCTTCATCGCGCAGTGCGGCCACCGTAACCGGCGCGAAGAAGCGCCGCGCGGCATAGTGCAGCGCCTTCCAGCGACCGAAGTAGTCCACGCTCGACCACGATGCTCCCGGCCAGACATCGTTGAGCTGCCAGTACAGCGAGCCCATCGTGTAGGGTCGCGAAGCGCGATGGTGCAGCGCCGCCAGGGCGATGCCATCGGCCTGCATCACCTGGCTCAGGTAGACGAAGTCTTCGAAGTTCTTCGGCGTGCCGTAGCCCAGTTCGATGTAGTGCAGCAGGCGTGTATTGCCCTCGCCGGCCATGAACTTCTGGTGCGCACGGATCACCGGGCTGTCGATGCGCTGTTCGGCACGGGTGGCGATCTGGTCCACCGTCGCCACCGCTGGCCAGGCCTGCAGGCCGTACTCGGACATGAAGCGCGGGGTCTCGCGCAGATACGCCTGCACCGGCAATGCCGGATTGCCCCACACCTGCCAGTAATGCTTGTCGCCACGGGTGGAGTCGTTTGCCTTCTCGTCCAGGTCGTTGCTGGGCGAACTGGACCAGTACGGCACGCCCAACCCATCTTCGTTCACCACCTGGCGCAGGTCGTTGCCGAACAGGTCGACGTAGCCCTGCCAGACCTTCGCTGCGAACGCCGGATCGGCGGACTTCAGGTCACGGCCGTGGCCCCAGTCCTTCCACGCAGTCTCTTCCTCGTTGTTGCCACACCACAGCACGATGCTGGGATGGTGGCGCAGCCGGCGCACGTTGTCGCGCGCCTCGGCCACCACGCTGGCGCGGAATGCCGGATCGTAACCCGGCTGCATGCCACCGCCGAACATGAAGTCCTGCCAGACCAGCAGGCCCAGTTCGTCGGCGATGTCGAAGAACGCATCGTCCTCGTAGTAGCCGCCGCCCCAGTTGCGCAGCATGTTCATGTTGGCATCGCGCGCGGCGACCAGTACCTGGCGCAGGCGCGCAGCATCAACGCGCGCGGGGAAGGCGTCGAAGGGGATCACGTTCGCGCCCTTGGCGAAGATCGGCACCCCGTTGATGACGAAGGCGAAGCCCTGCCCTCCCTTGTCGTCCTGCTCGCGGCGCAGTTCGACGGTGCGCAGGCCGATGCGCTGTTCGCGTGCCAGCACCGGATCGGCACTGCCGTCCAGGCGCGCCTGCACGGTGTAGCGGTCCTGCGCACCATGGCCGACCGGCCACCAGCGCCGCGGCTTGGCCAGTTCAACCGGCACGTCCACGCTGTTCCGGCCGGGCTTCAGTTCGACCGTGCGCTGCACCCGTGCGACGCTGCGGCCGTCGGGATCCCGCACTTCAACGTCCACCGCAATCGGAGCGGCGACCGCATCCTGTTCCACCTGCAGCACTACCGCCAGCTTTGCGTTTTCTGCATCAAGCGAATCAGTGCGTACGGCCACATCGGTCAACCGATGCGCATCCCATGCCTGCAGGTCAACGCCCCGCCAGACGCCGGCAGCAACGTAGCGCGGGCCCCAGTCCCACCCGAAGTGGTACGCCGGCTTGCGCGCGAAGTTGCCGACCATCGCGTCCTTGGGTTCATCACCGTAGGGCGAAGGATAGTTGCCGGCAATCCTGTGCGGCATTGCCTGCACGCCGGGCAGCAGCGTGCGGATCGGCGAACGGAACACGATCTGCAGCTCATTGCCCTTCGCACGCAGGCGACCTTCGACGCGGGCATGCCAAGTGCGGTGGGCATTGTCGGCGCGCAGCAGCGGCTTGCCGTTGAGCGTCACCTCGGCATAGGTGTCCAGGCCGTCGAAGCGCAGCTCGGCATGGGCCTTTGCCAAGCTGGCAGCATCCACATCGAAACGGGCTCGGTACTCCCAGTCGGCCAGACCGATCCACTGCAGCTCGGCTTCGGGCGCACCGACGTAGGGATCGCGGATCAGCTCATGCGCCAGCAGATCGGTGTGCACGCTGCCTGGCACCGTGGCCGCGCGCCACTGCTGCAGGCCAGGATGGGCCGCGCCCTGCGCGTCACCGGGCAGTAGCCGGAACTCCCATTGCGCCTGCAGCGGTGCGGCGCCTGCCGGGAAGGCGCCAAGGGCGATCAACAACAGCAGCAGACGGACAGCGTTGGAAATGCGATGCACGTGATACTCCTGTTTTTCCGCCGGGCATGACCCGGCGCTACCAATGCCACACGCCACGGTAGCGCCGGACCACGTCCGGCGAGCGCGCAGCGCGGCAGACCTCAACGCACGACGTTCAGCACTTCGTAGCAGGCACCCATGGTGTGGTAATCCACCTTGCCGGCCGGGCTCTTCTCATCGCTGTACTTGCGGTTGTCGGCGTCGAGGATGCGGAACCATGCGCCGTATCGATGGTCGACGAAGTGCTCCCACGAGTACGCCCAGATACGGTCGTACCACTGCCAATAGCGGTCATCGCCGGTGCGTGCGGCCATCAGCGCGGCGGTGGCCAGGGTCTCGGCCTGCACCCAGAAATACTTGTCGTCGTCGCAGACGAAACTGTCGCCGCCGATCGGCGCGCCGTCCATGCCCGGCTGCCGGCGCGACTCCGGGGCGAAGCCGTAGTACAGGCCGCCTCGCGTCTCGTCCCAGCTGCGCTCCACGGCCACATCGAACAGATGCTGCGCGGTCGGCACCAGCCAGTCGGCCTGCACGTGACGGTCCAGGATCAGCAGCAGCTTGGCCCACTCGGTCTGGTGCCCCGGCTGGAAGCCCCACGGCCGGAACAGGTGCTTGGGATCGTCCAGGTTGTAGTCCCAGTCGATGTTCCAGTTGACGTCGTAGTGTTCCCAGACCAGACCGCCGGCCTTTGCCGCCTGGCGGCGGGTCATGTTGTCGGCCAGCTGCAGCGCGCGCTCGACATAGCGCTGCTCGCCACTGGCCTCGAACGCGGCCAGCATCGCCTCGCACATGTGCATGTTGGCGTTCTGGCCGCGGTAGCCGGTGAAGTTCCACTGGCCGTCGGCCTCGTCCCTGTACAGGCCGTGCTCGGCCTCCCAGAAGCGCGCCTGCAGCAGCTGCCAGGTTTCGTCCATCCACGTGCGGGCTTCTTCGATGCCTGCCTTCAACGCACAGCTGTAGGCGAGCAGCACGAAGGCCACGCCGTAGCAGTGGTTCATGTCGTCCTCTACCACACCATCGCGCAGGGTCCAGGCGTAGCCGCCGGTGGCCGGGTTGCGATGAACCTCGCGCAGGTAGCGCACCCCGTGCTCGACCGCGTCGCGATACTCGGCGTTGCCGAATTCGCGGTAGGCCATGGCGTAGTTGAAGACGAAGCGGGTGCTGCTCACCAGATGACGATGGCTGGCGTCGTAGATGCTGCCGTCGTCACGGAAGTAATGGAAGAAGCCGCCCTTCGGGTCGATGCAGCGCGGATGGTAGAACGCCATCGTGTCGGCGATGTGGGCGCGCAGGAACGCGGGGGAACGGAAATCGGGCGAGGTGCTCATGCGGGGAGATCCTGTAGCTGCAGCAGCTGCTGCACTTCATCGAACGAGGGCATTGCAGCGAACGCGCCCTTGCGGGTCACCGCCAGTGCGCCAACGGCGGCGCCGAAGCGCAGCGTGGCGGCGATCGCCTGCGGGTCCTGGCAGAACGCGGCAAAGCCCGCACCTGCCCCACCCCGCTCCAGCAGGCCAACCAGCACGCCGCCGACGAAGGCATCACCGGCAGCGGTGGTGTCCACGGTGGCGACGCGGAAACTGCTGACCTTGCCCTGCGTTTCACGGGTATACCAATGCAGCGTGGCGGCGCCGTCGGTGATGATCACCCAGCGTGCCTGCGCGGCCAGCAGGCGGCGCAGCACCAGCGCCTCGCCGTCATCGCCCAGCGGGGCGGCCAGGTAGTCCAGTTCCTCGCGCGACAGCTTGACCAGGTCGGCGCGCTCCAGCGCCTGCCACAGGCGCGGTGTCGGGTCGACATCGGCCGGCCACAGCGCCGGACGCAGGTTGAGATCCAGGCTGACTACCGCGCCGGCCGCACGCGCACGGTCCATGCCGGCGAACGTCGCTTCGGCGATGTCCGCTTCGGTCAGGCTGTTGGAACAGACGTGGAAACACTGCGCGCCATCGAAGCAGCCCGCCTGGAAATCGCTGTCACGGAACAGCAGGTCGGCGGCAGGCGGACGGTAGAAGCTGAAGCTGCGTTCGCCGCCCGCGTCCAGTGCAACGAAGGCCAGCGCGGTTTTGGCCGCGTCGGTACGCACGATGTAGTCGGTGCCGACGCCGTGTTCGCTCAGGCTCTCCGCCAGGAAGTCGCCGAACATGTCGCGGCCGAGCATGCCGACGAACTGGGTCTTCGCGCCCAGCCGCGCGGCGGCCACCGCGACGTTGGCCGGTGCACCTCCGGCGTACTGCAGGAACGCGCGCGGGGTATCGGCCGAGGCCGGCGGCTGCGCTAGTAGATCGATCAAAATTTCGCCGAAGCAGACGATGGAACCCATTTTCGACTCAGCCTCCCTGCGTGCCGGCAGCCGGCGCGCGCGCGCCGACCAGTCCGTAGAAAATGATGTAGCCGTAGCACAGCAGCGGCAGGATGAAGCTGGCCTGCACGCCGATGTGGTCAGCCAGGACGCCCTGCAGGTAAGGCACCACCGCGCCACCGACGATGGCCATGATCAGCAGGCTCGAACCCTTGCTGGTCAGCGGGCCCAGGCGCTCGATGCTGAGCGCGAAGATGGTCGGGAACATGATCGAATTGAACAGGCCGATCGCCACCACCGAGTACAGCGCGACATTGCCGGAGGTCATCATGGTCAGCGTCAGCAGGCCCACGTTGACCAGCGCGAAGATCGCCAGCAGGCGGCTCGGCGAGAAGCGCGCCAGCAGCGCCGAACCGGCGAAGCGACCGATCATCGCCATCGTCCAGTAGGCCGACACATAGTGGGTGGCTTCCTGCTCGCTGAAACCGCCGATGGTGGGCATCGACAGGTAGTTGACCAGGAAGCTGCCGATCGACACTTCGGCACCGACGTAGAAGAAGATGCCGAGCACGCCCAGCAGCAGGTGGCGCTTGCGCAGCGCATCCAGATAGCTGTGCTGATGCCCCTGGTCAGCCTGCTCGGTGGTGTCGTTCAGCGCCGGCAGGCGGAACAGGAACACGAACAGGGCCAGCAGCACCAGCGCCACGGCCAGGCCGACGTAAGGGCCCTGCACTGCGTGTGCCTCGGCGGTACGGTAGGCGAGCTGCTCGGCGGCCGGCAGCGCGGCGATCTGCTCGCCGCTCATGGCCGTGTTGGACAGGATCAGCATGCCGCCGAAGATCGGCGCGATGGCTGTACCCAGCGAGTTCAGCGCCTGCGCCAGGGTCAGGCGGCTGGAACTGGTCTGTTCCGGCCCAAGCAGCGCGACATACGGGTTGGCCGCCACCTGCAGCACGGTGATGCCGGTGGCCAGCACGAACAATGCACCGAGGAAGGCGCCATAGACGCGCAGCTCAGCGGCCGGCCAGAAGCCCAGTGCACCGATGCCGGCGATCACCAGGCCGGCCACGATGCCCTTCTTGTAACCCAGCGCTGCAACCAGCCGCCCTGCCGGCAGCGACATCAGGAAGTAGGTGCCGAAGAAAGTGAACTGCACCAGCATTGCCTTGGCGTAGTTCAGCTCGAACACCGCCTTCAGATGCGGAATCAGGATGTCGTTGAGGCAGGTCAGGAAGCCCCACATGAAGAAGATGGTGGTGACCACGGCCAGCGCCTTGCCGTTGGTGACGGCAGGCTGGTTGCCCGGGGAACCCGATGGGCGGGGCGTTGCGGAGATCGGCATGCGGTACGCGCCTCGATGCGCGAAAGGTCGTTGGTGCGTGGAAGGGTGCAATCAGTTCAGGAGCGAAGCATCAATTCAATTCGGACGTGCGGCGCTGCTTTCGCGGATGCGCAACTGTACCGGGGCGACTGTGCGCCGTGGTGGCGCATCCGGTTCCTCCAGCCGCTGCAGCAGCAGGGATGCCGCCTGCCGCCCGCGTTCGCGCGGGTCGGCCGTCAGTGTGGTCAACGGCGGCACGGCAACCGACGCTTCGGAAATATCGTCGAAGCCGGTCACCGCGAAGTCACCGCCGGGACGGATGCCGCGCGAGTTCAGGCCCAGCATCAGGCCCAGCGCGACGGTGTCGTTGTAGCAGACCGCTGCGCTCGGCCGATGGCCGTCGACGAACAGTTCATCGGTGCGCGCGGCCGCTTCCAGGCGGTTGGGTGCAGATTCGATCATCCAGCCCGGCGGCAATGCCAGCCCGGCCTCGGCCAGGGCCTGCTGGAAACCGGCACGACGCTGGTGGCAGGAACTCGATGCCGCGTGGCCGCCGAAGAACGCAATCTGGCGATGACCGCGCTCGATCAGGTGGCGGGTGGCCAGGTAGGCACCATGCTGGTTGTCCAGGGTCAGGAAGTCCCAGTCGGCGCCGTCCAGTTCGCGATTGAACAGCAGTACGTTGGCATTGGCGCCCAGCACCTGCCGCAGCAGCGTGGCATCGCTGCCTTCGGCCGGCGACAGGATCAGGCCCGCAGGCGTGTGTTCCATCAATGTCGACAGCACCGCCTGCTGCCGCTCGGGCGACTCGCCGGTACTGCCGAGCAGGGTCACGTAGCCGCGCCCGCCCAGTGCCTCGTCCACACCGGAGGCGAATTCGGCGAAGAACGGGTTGGACAGATCGTTGATGACCAGGGCGATGCTGGAGGACGTGCGCCGCCGCAGGTTCGCTGCAGCGCGGTTGTAGACGTAACGCTGGCGGCGCAGCTCAGCCTCGACCCGGGCGCGGGTATCGACGTTGACCAGCGGGCTGCCGCGCAGCACCAGCGACACGGTCGCGCGCGAAACGCCGATGGCACGGGCGATGTCGGTCACCGTCACCGGCTTGCCGGAACGCTTGCTGGAACTGTCGCTGTTGTCGTTCATCGTCTTCCCGCACTCCGATGGATGCTCAAGCCTAATGGATCGCGGCCCTGTCGTGCCGTGCCGTTCGCTGGGTTGCCTCGAACG
>Ga0256410_1002431_pt1 | contig 12403 bp, 5 predicted proteins | sample PhyWR1_FD_185983 | JGI IMG/M metagenome (GOLD analysis project Ga0256410, IMG submission 185983) | Leaf surface microbial communities from wheat plants in UC Gill Tract Community Farm, Albany, California, United States - DLSL W.R1 | ecosystem: Host-associated > Plants > Phyllosphere >... | reverse complement strand
CTGCAAACGCTGCCGGTGCGCCAGATGGGGATGACCCTGGCTCCGTTTGACCAGCCGCTGCCGGTGCTGTCGGTTACTCCGCTGCGAGTCATGGCCAGCGGATCGCTGCCGGATAAGCTGGCTGATATCCCCGCTTTGCCCGTACCGCAGGCCGCGGATACGCGCTGGCTTCAGCTGATGATGGACCCGGAGTTAGATCGCCGCGGTATGCAGGCGCTGATGGATAAATATGGTCATGCGGCTATGGCCGGAATGGATATGTCCGGGCATGGTATGGCCGAGATGAAAAGCGACCCGCCAGCCGCCTCGCACGGCCAGATGCAGGGAATGGACCACGGCTCGATGAAGGGAATGGACCACGGCTCGATGAAGGGGATGGATCACGGAAACATGGCGGGGATGGGCCACGGCGGAAAGCCGGCTTCCACCGGTTCCGCGGGGGGATATGACTATCATAACGGTAACAAGATTAACGGCGTGGCCTTCAATATGGAGAAACCCGCATTTGAAGCGAAGCGGGGCGTCTGGGAGAAGTGGACCGTCTCCGGCGAGGGCGACATGATGCTGCATCCCTTCCACGTACACGGCACCCAGTTCCGCATCCTGTCTGAAAACGGCAAACCGCCGGCTGCCCACCGCAGCGGCTGGAAGGATATGGTGAGAGTCGAGGGCGCGCGCAGCGAAATCCTGGTGCGCTTTAATCATTCTGCGGATAAACCTAATGCCTATATGGCGCACTGTCATCTGCTGGAGCATGAGGATACCGGGATGATGCTGGGCTTTACCGTGGCGTAATATCCGCCGCTTAAACGCCGGAGAAAGGTATCTTTCCGGCGTTTATGTTTTTTGACCCTTTTTTTTCGTTGAGCTGTAAATGATTGATTTTAGACGTCTTAGAAAAGAGTGTAGAAGAAAGGGTTTAGCGTATATAGGGCTGATGAGTGATTATTGATCAGTAGGTTAGGGTAGATTGCTAACAGTTCACTGCCGTACAGGCAGCTTAGAAAATCGCTATTACGGCGCACTTATGGCCATAGAAGTTCACTGCCGTACAGGCAGCTTAGAAAAGTTCCGGCGGGATGGGTGCGCGCGGCACTGTGTTCACTGCCGTACAGGCAGCTTAGAAACTACAACCCGTTAGACGGTCAGGACAATTTTAGTTCACTGCCGTACAGGCAGCTTAGAAACTACAACCCGTTAGACGGTCAGGACAATTTTAGTTCACTGCCGTACAGGCAGCTTAGAAAGTAATAATTCCCCCCCCTGCTAAGCCGGTTTTGTTCACTGCCGTACAGGCAGCTTAGAAATTGATGTGCAGTCGCGGCTCTCCGTCTTTTGGGTTCACTGCCGTACAGGCAGCTTAGAAACGGCTGAATGAGCAGGTGCGGGCGCTAACAGAGTTCACTGCCGTACAGGCAGCTTAGAAAGCCAGCAGCACACCAGCATGGTTAGCGACAGGGTTCACTGCCGTACAGGCAGCTTAGAAAAATTGAAAGCCGCAAGAAAAAAATTTATGGCAGTTCACTGCCGTACAGGCAGCTTAGAAATACCGAATTATCAGGCAGCTGAAGCCGGGGAAGTTCACTGCCGTACAGGCAGCTTAGAAAGCATGTCATTTTCTACTTTTTGTAGTTGATTTGTTCACTGCCGTACAGGCAGCTTAGAAAAGATCAGAATGAGTAAAGAATCGGCACCCGTTGTTCACTGCCGTACAGGCAGCTTAGAAACTCCGTAGATCGCCCCTACCAGACTGGTTGTTTGTTCACTGCCGTACAGGCAGCTTAGAAATTTTCATCAAAATACCCTTAACCTCCGTAGATGTTCACTGCCGTACAGGCAGCTTAGAAAGTCAGGCGCGAGCTCCAGTCTTGCGTGAGCGCGTTCACTGCCGTACAGGCAGCTTAGAAAATTGGTACGGGCAGCTGCACCGCGTGATAAACGTTCACTGCCGTACAGGCAGCTTAGAAACTTTTGACGTAAATGAAATAACGGATTTAGAACGTTCACTGCCGTACAGGCAGCTTAGAAAACTAATACTAACATTCGTTTAAACGTGTCCTGGTTCACTGCCGTACAGGCAGCTTAGAAATTTCAGACGAGCAATTTAGCGAAGCTCCGAATGTTCACTGCCGTACAGGCAGCTTAGAAAATGCCCGGAATGATGTGAGGTCAATATGATTAAGTTCACTGCCGTACAGGCAGCTTAGAAACCAGTAGGTCATCCCCCTGAAAATCGCCGCAAGTTCACTGCCGTACAGGCAGCTTAGAAAACAGTTACGCCTGTGGCCGTTTAGGGATTGGAGTTCACTGCCGTACAGGCAGCTTAGAAATTCGGCGACATGCCTGTGTAATAGATAAGTGAGTTCACTGCCGTACAGGCAGCTTAGAAAGTTGAGGCTGACAAAACATTTATTGCGAGATAGTTCACTGCCGTACAGGCAGCTTAGAAATGAAAGAGCGTGCAATGTGGCTGCTGAGCAAGTTCACTGCCGTACAGGCAGCTTAGAAATTAGCTATGGGGATTTCAGGAATTTACGACACGTTCACTGCCGTACAGGCAGCTTAGAAAAGTTTCATTGCGCAGAATGATTGTGAATCCACGTTCACTGCCGTACAGGCAGCTTAGAAAAAGAGGACTATCCGAAAGCTGTAGAACTATTGGTTCACTGCCGTACAGGCAGCTTAGAAAATGCTTTGGGCAAATGAATGCATGGGTTCACCGTTCACTGCCGTACAGGCAGCTTAGAAACGGAATGATGTGAGGTAAGAGCGTGAAGGATGGTTCACTGCCGTACAGGCAGCTTAGAAAATCGAAAGAGCATACGGAGACATCAACAAAGAGTTCACTGCCGTACAGGCAGCTTAGAAATGACTCTCAAATAACACCGGCTTGCGCTTCGCGTTCACTGCCGTACAGGCAGCTTAGAAACAACTGATTAATAAGACCCGCAGCAACCTCAGGTTCACTGCCGTACAGGCAGCTTAGAAAAAAATCTGCACGGTATGCGGACGCCCGTTTACGTTCACTGCCGTACAGGTAGCTTAGAAAATCTATCAGCCGCGCATCATCGGTATAAACGAGTTCACTGCCGTACAGGCAGCTTAGAAAAGCGAGTACACAGCGCAATTGCGGAACCGTTAGTTCACTGCCGTACAGGCAGCTTAGAAATTCACTTGGTTAACGCCGATATTTACAGTCTTGTTCACTGCCGTACAGGCAGCTTAGAAAAATGCGAAACCAGGGCCGTGTAGAGACGGCATGTTCACTGCCGTACAGGCAGCTTTGAAACGGTTTTGTCTGGCCCGATACAAGGCCGTATCGTTCACTGCCGTACAGGCAGCTTAGAAAGGCTTTCTGGTCAGTGTACTTGTTTGCAGAGTGTTCACTGCCGTACAGGCAGCTTAGAAAATTACCAGTGCCAGTAAGAGCAGAAAAATCAGGTTCACTGCCTTACAGGCAGCTTAGAAAAGATTCAGGGCATTTTGTAATATGGCCTCGATGTTCACTGCCGTACAGGCAGCTTAGAAAGTCAGGCGCGAGCTCCAGTCTTGCGTGAGCGCGTTCACTGCCGTACAGGCAGCTTAGAAATCTGTGACTCCGGCGGGAGCGTCTCGGTAAAGGTTCACTGCCGTACAGGCAGCTTAGAAAACTGACGCGGAAAAATATCCGAACGGCGAGGAGTTCACTGCCGTACAGGCAGCTTAGAAAAGCCCGTGAGCGACATAGAAAGTCTCCCGCAGGTTCACTGCCGTACAGGCAGCTTAGAAAATAAACAGGCCGGCAATCGTTGCTTGGATGATGTTCACTGCCGTACAGGCAGCTTAGAAATCTAACGGGCAATATTTCAGTGTTATTTTGGGGTTCACTGCCGCACAGGCAGCTTAGAAAAGGAGAATCTCTCCATGTCGCCAGTGTGATAAGTTCACTACCCAGCCGCCATCATTGTAATCATCTTCCCCCGGGTACAAAGCCACTTAAATATATCGTCAGAGGACCAGTATGGAAACTATAGGCTCTTCAGATTTGAAAACGATTCTCCATTCCAAACGAAGTAATATCTACTACCTACAGTACTGCCGAGTATTAGTTAACGGCGGGCGGGTGGAATACGTCACCGAAGAGGGTAAACGATCTCTTTACTGGAATATCCCCATTGCCAATACCACGGTTGTTATGCTGGGAACAGGAACATCGGTCACTCAGGCCGCCATGCGTGAGTTCGCCCGTGCCGGGGTGTTGATAGGTTTTTGTGGCGGTGGCGGTACACCGCTGTATGCAGCAAATGAGGTTGAAGTCGACGTATCCTGGCTTAGTTCGCAAAGTGAATATCGTCCCACGGAATATCTGCAACACTGGGTGAGTTTTTGGTTCGATGCGCAGCTGCGGCTAAGTGCAGCCATCGCTTTTCAGCAGGTGCGGATTGATCAGATTCGCCGGGCCTGGCTCGGAAATAAGATGCAGCGTGAAGACAATTTCTCTATTGATGCCGCCCGTCTTACCGGCATTCTTGAGCGTTTTGAAAAAGGTCTTAGCAGCTGTAGCAACAGTAGCGATCTACTGTCACTGGAAGCCGTAATGACCAAAGCGCTGTATAAGCTTGCGGCTGAAACTGTTAAATACGGTGATTTCATTAGGGCAAAGCGTGGCGGTGGAATTGATCGGGCTAATCGTTTTCTCGATCACGGTAACTACCTTGCCTATGGGCTTGCCGCAGTGGCCTGCTGGGTTCTCGGATTGCCTCATGGGTTAGCCGTACTGCATGGTAAAACTCGTCGGGGAGGGTTAGTGTTTGACGTAGCAGATATGATTAAGGATGCGCTGATTTTGCCACAGGCGTTTATTGCCGCAATGGCTGGAGAGGAAGATCAGGCTTTTCGACAGCGCTGCCTTAACAGTCTGCAAAATGCGGGTGCGCTGGATACCATGATTGAGTCGCTGGAGTCAGTTGCACAGCGGCTAAACAGGGCAGAAAAATGAATATTTTGTTGATCTCTCAATGCAATAAACGCGCACTGGTTGAAAGTCGACGCATTCTCGATCTGTTCGCTGAGCGCAAAGGGGATCGCTGCTGGCAGACGGCGATAACCTGGCAGGGTCAGCAGACCTTACGTAAGCTACTGCGTAAAACCGCCCGCAGAAATACCGCTGTGGCCTGTCACTGGATAAAGAGTGATGGACAGAGTGAGCTGTTGTGGATTGTGGGTAATCTTCGTTGTTTTAATGAGCAGGGTGTGGTGCCAACTAATGTCACGGCAGGAGATGTGCTGAAAAGTCGGGATGAAAACAGCTGGGAGAGTATTGCCTCCGTTGGTTTGCTGGCCTCGATTGCTGGATTGTTCCATGACTTTGGCAAAGCGAACGATCTTTTTCAAAAGATGCTTTCTGGGGATAAGGGAATTAAAACGTTTCAGCCGTACCGACACGAATGGGTTTCACTGCGGTTGTTTTGTGCCTGGGTTGGTAATCGCAACGACAGTGAATGGCTGGCCGCGCTGTGTAATGTTGAAGCAGCTGATGAACAGGCGATGCTGGCCAATGTGGTTAAAGATGGGCCGATCAATAAAACAATTAATCCGTTTGATGCACTGCCTCCGATTGCGCGGGTCGTTGCATGGCTAATCCTTTCCCATCACCGGCTACCCTGCTATGTGCGGCGTAAAGGCGCTACCAGTTTATCTCCGGAACTGGAGTTGAGCGATAGCTGGCTGACCCACCATCTTGATGCATTATGGAATGCTGAAAACCATTTAAGCCCGGACTGGTCGGCAGAAGAGTTAAAGATGCAGTGGCAATTTTCACAGGGAACGCCGATGCGCAGCGAAGTGTGGTGTGCAAAGGCCCGAAAATTCGCTCAGCGACTGCTGAATCAATCTGCCGGGATGATTCATATCGATCTTAACCAACGCTTCACCTGTCATTTGGCTCGTCTTGTCTTGATGTTTGCCGATCACGTCTACTCTTCTCAGCCAGCGACACCGGGCTGGCAATCAGCGGATTACTTATCTTTTGCAAACACTGACCGTGCAACCGGCAAGCCTCATCAGCGGCTGGATGAACACAACATTGGTGTCGCCCAAAATGCGTTACTGATGGCCCGTAGCCTGCCGAACTTACGCCGAAGTCTGCCTGCAATTACCCGACACAAAGGCTTTAAAAAACGCAGTGAGCAGCAAAAATACCGCTGGCAGGACCGTGCTTTCGATGCGGTCATTACGATGCGCGAGCACACAGAAAAACAGGGCTTCTTTGGTGTGAATATGGCCTCTACCGGCTGCGGTAAAACTTTCGCTAATGCACGAGTGATGTATGCGCTGGCGGATGAACGGAAGGGGTGTCGATTCTCCGTCGCGCTGGGGCTGCGCACGCTGACGCTGCAAACCGGGGACGCTCTTCGAAAAAAATTGACTCTACAGGATGACGATCTGGCTGTCCTGGTGGGATCGCAGGCGATGATGCAGCTGCATCAAATGAGGATTCAGGAAGAAACATCAAAAACGACGGGCAGCGATTCAGCCGAGCCCTTAATGTCAGAACATCAGTACGTAAGCTACGACGGTAGCCTGGATGACGGTCGCCTGAGCGAGTGGCTGAAAAAAGAGGATAGCGTGCATAAGTTGATCAGTGCGCCTGTACTGGTTACCACTATCGACCACTTAATCTCAGCGACCGAAGGCCTGCGCGGGGGCAGACAAATTGCGCCGATGCTGCGGCTGCTGACATCTGATTTAGTATTGGATGAACCCGATGATTTTGATATCGACGATCTGCCTGCGCTGTGCCGGTTAGTCAACTGGGCCGGGATGCTGGGTTCGCGCGTGCTGCTCTCTTCAGCAACCCTCCCCCCTGCGCTGATACTGGCATTGTTTAATGCTTACCGCAGCGGCAGAGAGGCTTTTAACCGCGCCTGCGGTTCGTCCATTGATAGTCCGGTGTGCTGCGCATGGTTTGATGAAACCGAAACGTTTACCGGCGAATATCAGAATGTAATGGATTTTAAACCACAGCATGAAGCTTTCGTTACCCGGCGGATAAACAGGTTGGCTGAGGCAGAGATCCTGCGGCGAGGCAGGCTGATACCCGTTGACTGTGCGGGGCGTGAGAATGCAGCCGTTTATAAGGGAGTCGTCGAAAGCCTGTCTGCCGCCATGCTATTGCTACATAACGAGCATCATCAGCGGCATCGGGAAAGCGGCAAAACGTTATCCCTGGGCCTGATTCGTATGGCAAATATAAATCCTCTGGCGGCGATTTCCCGGTTGTTAATGTCTCTACCGTCGCCGGAAAATTATCATATTCATTACTGTGTTTATCACAGCCAACATCCCCTGGCGATACGCTCCTGGATTGAGCAGCGGTTGGATGAAACCCTCACTCGCTATCAGCAGCAGGAAATATGGCATATTGACGAAATTAAAACTGCCCTGGAACAGCATCCGCAACAGCATCATCTGTTTGTGGTTTTAGCTACCTCCGTCGCGGAAGTAGGGCGAGATCACGACTACGACTGGGCGATTGCGGAACCCAGCTCCATGCGTTCGCTTATTCAGCTGGCTGGGCGCATTCAGCGTCACCGCCAACTATCAGTAAAAACTGATAATCTCTATATTCTGCGATGTAATATCAAGGCGTTAAAGGAAACCGGTAATAAATATCCTGCATACTGCCAGCCGGGATTTGAAAGTAAATCATTTATGCTGACCAGCCACGACCTTGAACAGACGCTGCAAGAAACAGAGTACAGGCAGATCAGCGCAGTACCGCGTATTCAGCAAAGTACGGGTATACGTATGGGGTCACCTGTAAATAGTTTTGTGGATCTGGAACATCTGCGTTTAGGAATAGAATTACATGGGCGTAAAGGGTCGTCTGACTATTGCGCGGCTTTATGGTGGCGTGAGCCGCTGACATGGTGCGGGGAGCTTCAGTATCGTAAGCCTTTTCGTCAGTCTCGTCCCGAATCGCAGTACTTTTTACTGATTGAAGAAGAGGATGACATTCCTGATTTTTACTTTCATGATGATGGCCCTTCAGGCCGTAAAAAAAGCGACATTACCCAAATACCCGAATTGTCACTTGCACAGGGGGTTAGCGTCTGGATTAAGGTTGATTGTCACACTATTTATCAACAGTTGGCGGATAGCTTTAATATGGAGCTTAAGGAAGTCAGCACGCGATTTGGGGAGATTAGCCTGCCGGATAGTGAGAGTAATCAATGGAGTTATCATCCATTTTTGGGCGTTTTCAAAGCGGAGTGAACTGTGTCACTTAATCTTAAATCAGCTGCCTGCGCGGCAGTAAGTGGATTAACAATTATTCTCTCTACTATTTCTAAGCTGCCAGCGCGGCAGTGAGAAAGATTATACTTATTTTTACTATTTTTTTAGATTTTAATCTCTCTCATGGCAGTAAAGGTTCATCGAATAAGCACATTAAGACGCTTGTGATTGAGTTTGTTGGCCTATTATCAGCAAAGTTTATTTTTGATAAATTATTCACTTTACTAGGCTACGATAACAATGACTGAGGCCCTTAATATTGCCATAATCGGAATGGTATTGATTATGGCTCTGATGCCAGCCCGGCGGTCTGGGCTCACCGAAGTCAATATCAGTATGAGTTTGAAGATGATTAGGCTTTAAGGACCAGTTTCAGTAGTCAATTATTTATAGTTTTACACACAGTACAGGAGATCGCATTTTGCAGGATACCTTAACTTTTTTTATTACCGACTACATCAACAAGCGTAAAGTAGCAAGATTAGAACTCTTTGATAAAAACGAGAAAAAAATTCTGGCGACCTTATTGGATCAAGGTGATGCCGATGTTCATATACAAGATCTGAAACGTGAACGTGCTGAAATAGAGCAAAAATACGAACTGAAAACGTGGCTAACCGATGCAGCAACGCGTGCCGGTCAAATCAGTCTGGTCACCCATGCACTAAAGTTTATCCACAGCGATGCCCGCGGTAGCAGCATTTTCTACGCCGCAGAAAATAAGAGTCGCGATCCGGCTGCTGCCTACCTTTCGACGGCCTCACTGAAAAAAATTTCGTTAGACGCAGTGGGAAACGCCGCAGCGCTGGATGTCGCGAAGCTACTGCAAACGGAGGTAAACGGAGATTCCTTAATTGCCAGTCTGAATCGCGGTGACTACACAGCGCTGGAAGTCTTAGCCGGTGATAAGCCACTGTCCGATGCCTGGATTGCCGGATTTAAGCAGGTGCTGGTGGATAAACAGCCTGCCAGCCATAAGCTTGCGAAGCAGATTTATATGCCCATCGCAGCGCATCAGTATCACCTGATTAGTCCACTTTTTGCTTCATCTCTTACTCATGCACTGCATCAACGTATTGTAGAAACAAGATTTAGCGAACAGGCTAAAGAGGCCCGTGCGGCAATGAAGGCGAATACCTGGTCTGACAAACCGGCGATAGTTTTTCCCTCAACGGCAGTATTAAACTTTGGGGGGACCAAGCCCCAAAATGTTTCTTACCTAAACAGTGTACGAGGCGGCAAATGCTGGTTGCTTTCCAGCGCGCCGCCAGAGTGGCGGACAGTTTGTCAGCCGCCTTTAAACAATCAGTCCATCTTCTCCCACAGCGAGTTTACCCGTCAGGCGTGGCCGGTAATCAAACGACTGAAGCTGTACCTACAGAGTGTAAATGCACAGGCAAGTAAGCTGGCGATCCGCCAGCGGCGGCTGTCCTTTATCGATGAAATTATCGATATTCTGTTTAACTATGTGTCAGGTGTTCAGAATCTGACGGAGTATTCCGGCTGGAGTGCCAAAACAGAATGCCGACTTAAACGATCGCAGCAGCTGTGGCTGGATCCTCGGCGCGCAGAGGCAGACCTGGCGTTCAGACAGGAGCGTAATAACGACGACTGGAGACAGGAGCTGGCGAATGATTTTGGCTTTTGGTTCAACTATCAGCTCGGTAGTGATTTGTTAAAGGTTGGAGATACCGAACGTCGCTACTTCTCCACGGTTCCTTTATTTAAGCAGCGGCTGCGGGAACTTGAAAATGATTTATCTGAGGATCTGCCATGAGCACTCTGGTTATTTTACGCCACCTCCAGGTGGAAAACGCCAATGCGATTGCCGGGCTGACATGGGGCTTTCCCGCTATCACTCACTTTCTGGGTTTTGTTCACGCTCTTTCCCGCAAACTTAATCAGACCCACGGCATTTCGCTGGAGGGTTGCGGAGTGATCGGCCATCAGCAGCAGGTTCATGCGCATTCCTCCGGACGTGACTACATTTTTGCACTGACACGCAATCCGCTAACGCGTGAAGCAAAAACAGCCCCCTTCAATGAAGAGGGCCGGATGCATATGACGGTTTCTCTATTAGTGAAGTGTAATGGGCTGGTGTCCGGAGAGCAGGGCGCCGCTGAGCTTTCACAGTACATTGCCCAATACTGCCAGCAATCTCGTCTTGCCGGCGGAACCGTGACCGCAGTGGGGCAGGTACAGGTGACGGAATGGCCGGAAAATGAACGGCAGACGCGCAGAGTGTTGCGCAGTCTCCTGCCGGGATTTGCGCTGCTTGACCGTTCTTCTCTCTTATCTGAGCACTTTACCGCCTTAAAACAGACGCAGCCGGATTGTGAATTACTGGATGCATGGCTGGATTTTACTTCTATCAAAGCGCTGCCAGTGGCGAATGATGATAAGTCTGATGATGCGGTTGCCTGGTCCTATCAGCCTAAACCTGCCGCGGGCTTCCTGGTTCCGCTTATGACGGGCTATCGGGCAATTTCACCTCTCTATCCACCGGGTACAGTACTGAATAGTCGCGATGCTGAAACGCCCTTTTGCTTCACTGAAGCGGTGTATAGCGTAGGCGAGTGGCGCGGTTTGCATCGTGTTCATAGTCTGCAAGAACTGTTCTGGCAGTACTGCTATGAGGATGAATACTACCTCTGTCGAAGCGAACAGGCGGCGGATGATCAGACCTATCCAGAATATGATGATGAAATTAACTACAGCTAATAAACTGTTATAAGGAAATAATCATGGCTAAATCAACGATAAAAACTGCATCTGTACTGGCTTTTGAACGCAAACTATCAAACTCTGATGCGATTATGCTGGCAGGAAAATGGCAAGAGAACGAGGGATGGCAGCCCGTTAGAATTCAGGAAAAAGCGGTACGCGGCACTATCTCAAATCGTTTAAAAAATGCCATAGCCAGCGATCCGCTAAAGCTGGATGCTGAAATCCAGAAAGCCAATCTACAGCGGGTTGATGTTGCATCCTTACCCTATGCTGCCGATACGTTGAAAGTTTGCTTTACCCTCAGGGTATTGGGCGACCTCGCGACGCCATCCGTATGTAATGACAAACTCTATCAGTCTGAGCTGACATCCGTCATTAAAGGTTATATTGCCCGAAATGGTTTCCATGAACTTGCTGCCCGCTATGCGGAGAATATCGCCAATGGGCGTTTTCTCTGGCGTAATCGTGTGGGAGCTGAACGTATCGCAATAAAGGTTAGCAGCGGCGAGTTTAGCTGGACGTTTAACAGCCATGCCTACAGTTTGAGGGCGTTTAGTCACCCTCAGGGTGACCTGCTGGAGCTGACTCAGGCGATCGAACAGGGACTGAGCGGCAGTGCATTCGCATTATTTAACGTTGAAGCGCAGGTCTATCTTGGCAACGGGCAGGAGGTTTTCCCTTCCCAGGAACTGGTGCTGGACAGCAATAGTAAAAAGAGCAAGGTGCTTTACCAGGTTAATGAAATAGCGGCGATCCATTCGCAGAAAATTGGTAATGCTCTACGGACTATTGATACCTGGTATCCGGATGCCGGTAAGTTGGAAGTTGGACCGATCTCAGTTGAACCCTATGGTTCTGTGACCAGCCGCGGTATTGCGTATCGGCAACCTGTTAAAAAAATGGATTTTTATACCCTACTGGATAATTGGGTCACCAAATCACAAGAGCCTGATGTTGAACAGCAGCACTATGTCATGGCAACGCTTATCCGTGGCGGTGTCTTCGGTGAGAAAAGTGAGTAGGGGCTGACAATGGATTATTACCAAGATATACGTGTTCTGGCAGATGTTGAAACGCCAGAACAGGTATTAATGGCGCAGGTCTTTCTACACCTGCACAAGGTTTTGCAGCGTGCTGCCAGTAATCGCATCGGCATCAGTTTCCCGGCGGTCAAAGTGACATTAGGGGACAGGATCAGACTACACGGTTCGCACGAGGATCTGGCCGCGCTTCAGCAAAGTACCTGGGAGCAGGGGCTCAGGGACTACATTAACTGTAGTGGCATAGCTAAGGTGCCTGAAGGGGCCAGCTGGCGCTATGTCAAAAGAGTGCAGGTAAAAAGCAGTGCTGAGCGGTTGCGCCGCCGTTCAGTCAGTAAGGGATGGTTAAGTGAATCAGA
>Ga0256410_1002426_pt1 | contig 12429 bp, 8 predicted proteins | sample PhyWR1_FD_185983 | JGI IMG/M metagenome (GOLD analysis project Ga0256410, IMG submission 185983) | Leaf surface microbial communities from wheat plants in UC Gill Tract Community Farm, Albany, California, United States - DLSL W.R1 | ecosystem: Host-associated > Plants > Phyllosphere >... | reverse complement strand
TATCGATCGGATAACCTGCTGATTTAAAATTTGATCTGGCTCACATGTCGATACCTAATAGCTCTGCCATTTTTACTGTTTCCCGCCTCAACCAGACGGTTCGGCTGCTGCTGGAAAAAGAGATGGGCCAGGTCTGGATACGCGGTGAAATTTCAAATTTTAGCCAGCCCTCCTCCGGCCACTGGTACTTCACGCTAAAAGATAATACCGCGCAGGTTCGCTGTGCGATGTTTCGTAACAGTAATAACCGTGTGACTTTCCGCCCTCAGAATGGGCAGCAGGTTGTGGTACGCGCTAATATGACGCTTTACGAACCACGAGGTGATTATCAGATTATCGTGGAGAGTATGCAGCCAGATGGTGCAGGATTGTTACAACAGCAGTATGAACAACTGAAGCAACGACTGCAGGAAGAAGGACTCTTCTCCCCAGACTATAAGCAGCCATTGCCTAATCCAGCCCGTCAGTTAGGACTCATTACGTCGAAAACTGGTGCCGCTCTGCACGATGTACTACAGGTTCTGCAACGCCGCGATCCTTCGTTACCCATTATTATTTATCCAACCTCAGTGCAGGGGATGGATGCGCCAATGCAAATCGTTCGCGCCATTGAACTGGCTAACTTACGTGGCGAGTGTGATGTTTTGATTGTCGGACGCGGCGGCGGCTCACTTGAGGATCTCTGGAGTTTTAATGACGAGCGGGTTGCCAGAGCGATTTTTGCCAGCAAAATACCGATAGTCAGCGCCGTCGGGCATGAAACTGACGTGACTATAGCCGACTTTGTCGCGGACCTGAGGGCACCAACACCTTCTGCCGCCGCGGAGATGGTAAGCCGCAACCAGACTGAGCTATTACGTCAACTGCAAGCCCAGCAGCAGCGTATGGAAATGGCGATGGACTATTATCTGGCTCAGTGTTCACAGCAGATAACTCGTCTTCATCATCGCCTGCAACAACAGCATCCGCAGCTGCGTCTGGCCCGCCAGCAAAACTTGCTGGAACGCCTGCGTCAGCGCTTACTCACGGCTACCGAAAATCATCTGCGCCGCGGCACTCAGCAGCAGCAGCGTCTTGCCAGCCGCCTTAACCAGCAGCAGCCCCAACAGCGTATTCACCGTGCCCAGTCTCAGCTGTTACAGCTTGAACATCGACTGACTCAGTTAGTGAGCGCTCAGCTTAGCGAATCGAAACAGCAGTTTGGTAATACCGTCGCCCAGCTTGAAGGTGTCAGTCCCCTGGCAACCCTGGCGCGGGGTTATAGCGTGACGACAGCAGATGACGGCAAAGTGCTGAAGAAAACAGGTCAGGTAAAATCGGGTGACAAACTGACTACCCGCCTGGAAGATGGCTGGGTCGAAAGTCAGGTTATTGCGATGACACCGCTAAAAGTGCCACGCAAGCGTAAACCAGCGGCAACCGGTAAGTAATCACTCACAAACTGGAATAAACTCTACCCGCTTTTTAGAAATCAATCCATGTCCGTTCTGACAAAAGTAGTCAACTGCACCACAAGCTTTCAGTACCTGCAATGGTTTGTGGCAGTCCGGGCATCGCGCCTCTAGCTGAAAGTCCTGCTGACAGTGCTCACAATATACCCCAGTTTGAGTTGAGACTAATTCCCCCTGACAAATCGGGCAGTTAACAGACATTGAAACCTCCTGAATCGATTAAAATAAAACCAGCTTCTTTTCTATCCTATTATAGACATTAAAAAATAAAAATAAATCAATCCAGAAAGCGGTACAACTCTGGCACTGCTGATATATATTTAAATATCCACTTCTAATAAAGTGAAAATAAAAAATTATAAGTAGCGAATAATGAAAGTTAATCGAAATATCTGTATTTATTATAGCCTTCTTTTTCTAATAAATGACCCATGGTTGATTAACTAATACGGATAGCTAATGAAATTTCCAGTAAAAAAAATCAAACAAACGTTTCTATTATTATGCTCAATCGGATTAATAGCATGCAACGATACTCCAGGCAATAAACAAAACAAAGAAATTACTTCACCAGAAATCATTCTGGAATGTGATATTAATAAAAATATCATTATCCCTGTTACTATTAAAAATAAAAAATATCGCTTCCTGGTTAATACCGGGGCAAGTATTAACGTTATTAATGAGAAAGTGGCCCCTGATATATCTAGATATTATTCACTCACTGACTTTCATAGTAGCTATCGTCATTTTTTTTCAACATTACAGGGTAGTCGTGGTGAGGTTGAAGAGAGTCTGTATAAATATTTGAAACCCATTCCTTTTTTTATTGGTTCTCAGGAAATAAAAGATGAAGATATCTGGTTATCAATCGATCTCTCATTATTAAGCCAGTCCATTGGCGTGGATATAGATGGCATTATTGGCATAGAATCTTTCAGAAAATTCTCCTGGCAAGTCGATAATGTAAAAAAACGCTTAATAGTGACTAAAGATGCGCCATCAACCGAGAATTATCAAACATGTGATGGCTATAGCGATATGCTAAATAGCATGCCAGTAATAAATTTCAGGCATGATGAAATAGATAATATCGCCTTCATGATTGATACTGGATCAGACTATGGTAGTATTTCTGATGATTTCTCTCATTATTTAAAAAACAAGTCATATTTAAAACCAGCTAGTGAACAAAAAACTGCCGACGTCAATGGGATTAATTTAAATACGTCAAGTGTTATATTAAACGGGCTAAAATATAATAACATGCCTCTTGGTGATATAAATTTCTATGAGAATGAAAATAAAAAATACACAATGGGAACAGATTTTCTATCAAGATTTGATCGTTATGCCTTTATTCCATCACGAATGATGTTTTGTTATAATGCTGAGTCTATTAATAAAATAAACATCCCACCGATACGGCATCTTAATATAAGATATATCGATAAACAGATAGAGTTTTTTTATAATAATGATATCGATCTAATTAATACCGGATTAAAGAATGGTGACATTATAATAAACGTTAATGGCCAGGAATATGCTCCAGATCAGATTGATGAGTTGAGAGATATTTTAGCTAATACGGCGAAAGGAGAACTGAAAATGACAATAAGACGCGATGCACAAGAGTTAACTGTACAGCTTTAGAAACTATATTGTCTGATGTTTCGTATTGATAAATTTAATAACTGCTGAGTTATCACTTTCAGCAGTTATTAAACAGACTTGAAATTAGCCTTATCATCCAAGAAGCAGTTGTTCTCTTAACTGATTCTGGCTGGCCAGTTTATCTCGCTAATGCCATTCAGGCAGGGTCTGGCAAACAAATATCCCTGGAATAGTTTGACGCCAATCGACTGGAGCCAGCACCACTCTTCTTGTTTCTCTACACCCTCAGCGACCAGTTTGATCCCCATATCTTCGCAATACTTGACGATTGCCGCGATCATCGCCTGTTTAATACCATTCTTATGAATATCCACGATCAGAGCACGATCCAGTTTAATCTTGTCAGGCTGAAATTTTGACAGTAACGATAGTCTGGAGTATCCCGAACCAAAATCATCAATTGCAATCCCGATACCCGCTGCCCGGATCTCTTTTAACGAATTATGAAAATCTTCCATTCTGGTGATTAACTCTGTCTCGAGGATCTCAATAATCACCTGATCAGGGCGGAGACCCGCCAGTCTGATATGGCTGACCAGCAAGTCGACAGATCCCGGAATGGTATACAGCGATCCAGGGAAAAGATTGATAGAGATCTTTTCATCGCTTCGCAATAAACGACCCGCTTGCTGCAAAGCAATCGCTTTTGTCTCGAGATCGAAGGCATAGAGTGATTCAGGTGGAATCGATGCAAAGAGTTCCTCAGGTGATTTTCCTGTCGGGCTACGAATAAGTGCCTCAAACGACGAAACCCTGCCAGTCATTGGTTCGACTATTGGCTGAAAGGCAAAGGTACAGATATTGTTCCCGTCAAGCGGCTGGGGCGATATCTGGCGGGAGCAGTGATTACTGATCATCTGCCATTGCGATGGATTGAAATCCTGAGATGAACGATACCATCCACCATGAGCTATAAACCTTTCTATCAAACGAAATACTCTGTCATCAGGTAGAGGACTGCCCTGACTCATAACACGCAGTTCATCTGTCAACGTTTTGGTATCTATCTTTTGTAACTCAAACAGAGTCATCCCAGTATCGCTAAACCGACGGTATGCCGAGTAATCACGCATTAACTCCACGATATCGCGATGGCGCGGATCGTCACATATATGCCGGAAAAGCGTATCAACGACCTGCTCTTCGCCTTCCAGAACTTGAAAAAATTCAGTGCCATTAAACAATAGAATACCAGTAACCTGCATTGACCTATTATTCTCGCTGGCTTCGCGGGTGAGGAGCCTTAGATCATTATCGGGGCATTCAGCGCTCAGTTGGCTCTGGTAAATCAAAGTGGTCAGCATAGATAACCTTTTGCATTGGCTATTGATTAATATTTGTACACGGCTGAGTATTCTCTGCGTCTTGAAACAGTATCGAATATTTTTATAAGAGTATCAGTCGCTTATTTTTTTGGACGCTTTCGCGAACCGTCATCGTTAATAGAGCATTCAGATGACTGGCAGATGAAGATGCATCAAAATGACCAGAATCACTGGCAATAAATATCCAAAATGATTCGAGTTGCTTGCAGGCGATGAGCATAGATTACTATATGATTCGCCAGGATTGATGAAAGCCATCCCCAAGTCGCTTGCAGTATGACAGGTATAACTCAATAAAGAGCTATTTCATCAATAACTTTGGTTAAATAATAACATTAATATCAGGAGAGTTTTTTGATCTCAGATACAACCTTGATGACAAAAAAATCCTGTGCCGTACAAGCTCAGATGTATTGCCGTATAAGGCTATGGAGGGAGAGATAGTGGGGGTCCCTTAACCCTCACCACGCAGGTGGAGAGGGCTAGAGGGAAAGGAAACTCAACGTTAATTAATGGCTTGAATAATCGTCACGCGATCGTTGAGTCGCTGTTTAATCACGGGATCGGTCGCCGCTTTTGCCTGCTGTTGCAGTTCGGCAACCTGTTGTTTCATCTGTTGCGGGTCGTTGAACATGAGCCCTTTAACATTAATCGAAGCGACATTGGTATAACGCCCATCATCAGTAACGGGTACGCTGATTTTGCCTTCATTCAGTAGTTTTTCGACAATTTCACGCTCGCGTTCATTCCCTTCCAGTCCCACTAACTTCCAGCGCTCTATCGCTTTACCTTGATACTCACCTTTCTTCACCTCTGTCAGATAACGAATAGTAAGGTTACGAATAGTACCGGCCTCTTCACCGTACTCGGCTTTAGTATCTGATAAGACCGGGAACTGCATCCCCTCCAGGACCCCATCTTTTTGCGTCAGATGTCCCATACGATAGCTGTTCATTCCCAGACTAATCGGCATGCTATCCGTTACTGGTGTACCATCGTTCAGTTTCAAATCGGTAATACGCTGTCCGACAGGTTTACGCAGGTCAATGGTGTAGGTTACACCATCAAAGAAATCGTTAGTGGAGTATTTCGAAGCACGCCGTTGTGGATTGAAGCTGTAGGTCACATCGCCATCATGTTGCTGATTGAAGTAGTCGCCTACCCATTCCATATACTTCTTCAGTTCTTTGCCCGTGAGCTGGTAAACCGTTATTTCCCCGCCCGCATACTGATAGTTGAAAGCAATATCCTTGGCAGCGATAGTGCCCACGTCCAGTTTAGGACTGTCGTTATCAATCTGCAGCGCAATAATCTGTGCTTTAGGAGCATAGTAACGAGCGGCTTCCTGATACAGGGCACTGATACCCGTATCCTGAATATGTACCTGTGGAATACCCTTCACCGCATTTGGCGGGACAAGATTCTGACCCGTTAATTGGGCAATAGGCCGGTTGGCATTAGCGCGCAGGATAGTGTGGAACGGCTGATAAATCTCCTCCATTCCTTTGTCAGAAGTTATCCCTTTTATCGGGTAGGTATAGCTATCTTTATTGATCAGCACATACTTGCCGTTTTGCTGCTCAAATTGCAGATCAATACGCGACAAGGCGCGGCCATATTTATCCGGTTCGGTGATAATCACACCATTAATCACCTCTTTATCCACTTTAACATGCATATGTCCGGCGACAATCGCTGCCAGTTCCGGGTTGGCGCGCGCAATATCTCCCACACCGGTGCCTGGGCGCTGGTTCTCATTATCAATTCCCATATGAGCGACCAGCACAATAGCATCTACCTGTCCGTGGAGCTGGCCAATGACATCTTTCACCGCCTGTACCGGATCGGTAAATGTCAGGCCATCAATATGATCAGTCCCCTTGGCAAACTCAGCAGTCATGGGGGTATCCATACCGATAATGCCTATCTTCACTCCCTGACGTTCAATAATCTTATAGGCGGGCAGATAAGGCTTGCCGCTTTCCCAGAAAATATTACCTGCCAGGGCGGTACCTTTAAACTGGCTTAACGGTGTTGCCAGAACTTTGAGACCAAAATCAAACTCGTGATTCCCCATCACCCACACATCATAATTCAGTGCGTTAAAGCCAAGGATCATCGGGCTGGTTTTATCATTCTTGAAGGTTTCAACAAAGTTGCCCTGAATGGTATCCCCGGCATCAACCAGAATCACGTTCGGCTGTTGAGCCCGTACTTTATGGACTTGCGTGGCAATCTGGCTCAGGCTCCCCGCCAAATTTTCAGTGTCGGTGGAATAATCCCATGGCACGAAAGTACCATGCAGATCGGACGTCCCAAGAATGGTGATATTGACCGGTTCCGCAGCCATAGCAGAGGTACTTAAACACAGCAGCAGTGAAAGAAGTGTCTTTTTCATAATGTTATTTAATTATATTGATTGTAATTAAATAACATTATGGGATCGGTATCTCAGGCTTGCCAGAGTTATTGCAGAACGGACAGATAAAATGTGAGATCCATCAATAACGAAGCAGTGACTTTACGTTGTGGTTACTGCAAGAGCAAGAATAAGGATATTTATACTGCGTATATACCAAAATAATTCGAGTTGCTGGTAGGCGCAAAGAGAAGGCAGTCGATGAGCATAGATAGACTATGTGATTCGGCTGCCTGAACGCCAGCAGCCCTAAGCAACTTGAAGTATGACGGGTATAAGCGCAGGGAAACAATTGTCAGTCAATACAGAGAATGCTGACTTCGTAGCCAGCAAGCATATTACAGATCGGGAATAAACCCTGCTTCACGAAGAGTTTTGATAACGCCACGAATAAGATAGGAGTTTGAAAAATTTGCCGTATAAGTACGCGCACCTTCCTCCAATGGATGAAAAATATCTTTCAACTGTGCGAAAAGTATAGGATGGGCATCGGTTTCCAGCCTCAAATGTCTGAGGAGTTCCAGCTCGGTGAGGATATCAACTAAAGGGGGGGGCGAAATCTGGGTTTAGAAGCCCAATTTCGTAGTGATTAAATTCAGCCATATCGGTGAGTTATCTTAAATCATCATGTGGTGTTATCTCAAAAATAGCATAAAAAATCCTTTTTAATCTATATCTTATGAAAAAATAACTTTTAAAATAACTCAAAAATGGTTGGTGCAATAACTCAATTAAAAATTGAAACCAATTCGAATTGATCACTTGCTACAATGACTTGCACTTGGGCATGATAATCACGTAACCCCAAGTATCTCGAAAGCTCTCACCTCTAAGTTATCTGTTACAGCACCATGCTCGGCGCACCACTAACAAAAAAGCCCATGCAGATTGCATGGGCTTATTGTTTTTGCTGCTAGCAGCCAAATCGTACTGATAGCTTATTTGCTTTTCTTAATATGGCTAATTAAACGTTTACGTTTACGCAGCTGGTTAGGCGTTAACAGGTTACGTTTATTAGCAAACGGGTTTTCGCCTTCTTTAAACTGAATGCGGATCGGCGTTCCCATGACTTCTAATGATTTACGGAAGTAATTCATCAAGTAGCGCTTATATGAGTCAGGCAAATCTTTAACCTGATTACCGTGAATAACCACGATAGGCGGGTTATAACCCCCGGCATGCGCATATTTGAGCTTAACCCGGCGACCACGTACCAGCGGTGGCTGATGGTCTTCCGATGCCATGTTCATAATACGTGTCAGCAGCGCGGTACTGACTCGGCGTGTTGAGCTGTCATAAGCCTCACGCACCGACTCAAACAGATTACCTACACCGCTACCATATAAGGCAGAGATAAAGTGAATACGGGCAAAGTCGATAAAGCCAAGACGGAAGTCGAGGGTCTCTTTAACCTGCTCTTTAATTTCCTGGCTCAAGCCGTCCCATTTATTCACGACAATAACCAGTGAGCGCCCACTATTCAGGATAAAGCCTAATAATGAGAGATCCTGATCGGAGATACCTTCGCGGGCATCAATAACCAGCATGACAACGTTAGCATCTTCAATCGCTTGCAGGGTTTTAATGACTGAGAACTTTTCTACTGTTTCAGTAATTTTGCCGCGTTTACGCACTCCGGCGGTATCAATCAGGACATATTCACGCTCATCGCGCACCATCGGAATATAGATGCTGTCGCGCGTTGTGCCCGGCATGTCATAAACCACGACACGCTCTTCGCCAAGGATACGGTTAGTCAGTGTAGACTTACCAACATTAGGCCGTCCGACGATAGCCAGCTTAATCGGCAAATCTTGTGGATTGAACGGCTCTTCTTCCTCTTCTTCTGGCGCATCTTCGTCAATAATGCCATTTTTGGCATTGAACTCTGCCCAGTAGAGCGCATCTTCGTCCACTTCTTCTGGAGGAGCAACATCGTCCATCCAAGGTAACAGCGCCTGCTCCAGCAGGGCGGTAACACCACGGCCATGAGAGGCAGCAATGGCGTGAATTTCACCTAAGCCCAGTGAATAGAAATCAATAACCGCCTGATCGGGATCGAGACCATCGGTTTTATTCGCCACCAGGAAAGTCGCTTTCTGACGAGAACGTAAATGCTTCGCGATACCTTCATCGGCAGGCATCAGCCCGGCACGAGCATCTACCATAAACAGAACAACGTCAGCTTCTTCAATGGCCAACAGCGATTGTTCAGCCATGCGGGTTTCTACACCGTCTTCTGTACCGTCAATACCACCGGTATCAATACAGATAAATTCGCGGCCTTCTACTTCTGCCCGACCATATTTACGATCGCGGGTCAGTCCTGGAAAATCCGCTACCAGAGCATCGCGAGTACGCGTTAATCGGTTAAACAGTGTAGATTTACCGACATTAGGGCGCCCAACCAGCGCGACCACAGGTACCATGATAAAAGCCTCATTACTCAAAAATACATGAGCAAACAACATCAATGTGTTGTTTGTAAAAAAACCAAAACGGTTCCCGGATAAGGGGAACCGTTTCAAACGTATATACCCATCATACTTCAAGTTGCCGGTGCGTTGGCTACGTTCGTTCACCCGAATCACTTACCCGTGTAAGCTTATCGGGATTATCTCACTTGCCGCCTGCCTGCAACTCGAATTATTTTGGGTATAGGCTATCCGACAGACTTAGCGCTCAAAGGCGTATAAATTGCCGTCTTTTGCCTGAATAAGCAGTTTGTTACCAGCAACCACAGGATTAGTCTGGAAGCCAGAACTATCGACTTTTTGCTGAGCAACAAAGCGTCCATCACTGGTATTAATCCAGTGCATATAACCCTCAGCATCACCGACGACGATATAACCATCATACAGTACCGGAGAGGTCAGTCCACGATGTAACAGGTCACTTTGCGTCCATACTGTGACGCCGCCATCAATGGTCAGCGATATTATGCGGTCATTCTGATCAACCAGATAAATATGGTTATCATTGACAACAAAATCGAGCACAGACCCGAGTTCACGTTTCCATAAGACTTGGCCTGAACGTAAATCCAGAGCGGCGAAGTTACCATTATAAGCTAAAGCGTAAACGACGCCATTAACGATAACCGGTGTAGTATCAACGTCACTCAGACGGTCGATTTCAGTGGTACCCGTAGCCTGAGAGATACGTTGCTGCCAGATTAACTGACCCTGTTGCATCAGTACTGCACTGACACGACCGTTATCGCCACCGACTAACGCTGCACCAAAGGCAACGGCTGGCGCTGACTCACCGCGCAGTGACAGGGCTGGCATCTCAAGGTTAACGGTCCATTTAATTGAACCATCAGTTTCGTCCAGGGCTTGCAACAGGCCGTTACCGGTATGAATCAGTACCAGACCTTCGCTAATCACCGGACTTGAAAGCGCTTCGCCTGCAACTGCTGTTTCCCAGGCTACGCTGCCATCCTCAGTATTGAGGGCATATACTTTTGCTTTTTCAGTACCAACAAAAATATGAGAACCTTCAACGGTTAAACCACCAGACAATAATGCCGAAATATTACTGGAGAAAAAGCCGGTCTTTTCTGCCAGATTAGTCTGCCATATCTGTTTGCCATCATCAGCGCTAACAGCCTTAACCAGACCATGGCGGTCAGCAGCATAGACTGTTCCACCCTGCCATGCAGGATGGAGATTAGAGTAAAACTCACCGACGCCATTGCCGACAGAAGTCTGCCAGACTTTGGTTGGGGTGAACTGGTTTTCAACCGTGGGCAGCGGAGACATTTTAACCACGTCTTCTTCGCCGCTAAACAGGGAACAACCGCTGAGCAACGTCAGGGAAATTAACCCTGGTACGAGTAGTTTACGCAATTGCATCGTGTTCCTCTTAGCTCGACAAGTTGTTGATTTTTATCTGGAGCATTTCAATCAGCGCCGGAGATGATTTGCTCAGCAAGCCTTGACTCCAGGCATCGCGAGCAGCTTGTTTATCGCCTTTACTGAGTAACGCCTCACCACGTAAATCAGCAACCAGCGCCGCCCAGCTTTCACCTTTGATGTTATCAAGGGTTTTTAGTGCCGCATCAGATTGCTTTTGTTGAATCTGAACACGTGCCAGACGTAGGTCGATCAGTGCCTGTAAATTAACATCTTTAGTGCTCGCCAGGCCACTTTGTAACTGTGCAGCGGCTTTATCCAGTTCATTTTTATCAGCATATTGCTGAGCCAGCTCAAGAGAAGCCAGTGAACCGTAGATGTTGTTATTGTCCGCAGCAAATTTATGCAATGCTTCCAGGGTTTGTGGCTTGTCTGCCTGGATTTCACTGCTTAGCGTTTGATAAGACAGTGAAGACGCACCTGCATTTTCTACCTGCTGGTTTCCCCAATAACGCCAGCCAACCAGCGCGCCAATACCTAATACCACCCCGACGATCAACGCTTTACCATTTTCGGCAAAAAAACGCTTTAGCGCGTCAACCTGCTCGTTTTCGTTCTCAAATACTTCCACGCAGTCCTTCTCCTTAACGAGTAATTACCTGGTGATTAACCCAGTAGCGCCAGCAGTCGAGCATCCACGTCTTGTTGTGATACGGTTTGCTGCTCACCTGTGCGAAGATCTTTAACAACCACTTCACCTTTAGAAACTTCATCTTCACCCAGTACCAGGGCCACACGCGCACCCCATTTATCAGCACGGGCAAACTGCTTTTTAAAGTTCCCCCCGCCGTAGTTCGTCATGAACTTAAGAGAAGGAAGTTTTGCACGCAGTTTTTCTGCCAACAGCATAGCGGCAACCTGCGTACCCTGACCCGATGAGACCAGGTAAATATCGACAACAGATTCTGCTTTAAATTCCGGATTGATTTCTTGAACCAGTAAAACAAGACGCTCCAGTCCCATGGCAAAACCTACAGCCGGCGCTGCACGCCCGCCAAGTTGTTCTACCAGACCATCATAGCGGCCACCAGCACAAACCGTACCCTGTGAGCCTAAATGGGTAGTCACCCACTCGAATACAGTACGGTTATAATAATCGAGACCGCGCACCAGACGCTGGTTCACTCGATAGCTGATACCTGCTGCATCCAGATACTGACACAGTCCGGTAAAGTGTTCCCGCGACTCTTCGTCGAGGTAATCTCCGAGCTCAGGAGCATCATTTAATAACAGCTGTACATCTGGATTCTTAGAGTCCAGAACGCGCAGTGGATTACTGTACATCCGGCGTTTACAGTCTTCATCCAGTTTATCCTGGTGCTGCTCAAGGAATGCAATCAACGCATCGCGATAACGCGCGCGAGCTTCCAGAGAACCAATAGAGTTCAGCTCCAGAGTGACAAATTCTGAGATACCCAGAGCGCGCCACCAGCTTGCTGTCAGCATAATCAGTTCGGCATCAATATCCGGTCCATTTAAACCGAAAACTTCAACACCCAGCTGATTAAACTGACGATAACGCCCTTTTTGTGGCCGTTCATGACGGAACATAGGTCCGACATACCACAAACGCTGTTCCTGATTGTACAGCAGACCATGTTCAATTCCGGCACGCACACAGCCAGCCGTTCCTTCCGGAC
>Ga0256410_1002412_pt1 | contig 12475 bp, 10 predicted proteins | sample PhyWR1_FD_185983 | JGI IMG/M metagenome (GOLD analysis project Ga0256410, IMG submission 185983) | Leaf surface microbial communities from wheat plants in UC Gill Tract Community Farm, Albany, California, United States - DLSL W.R1 | ecosystem: Host-associated > Plants > Phyllosphere >... | reverse complement strand
TTTGTGGGACTGCTCGCACTCGCCGGTTGTTCATTCCCCGGGGTTTACAAAATCGACATCCAACAGGGCAATGTCGTCACGCAGGACATGATAAACCAGTTACGCCCGGGAATGACCCGTCGGCAAGTGCGGTTTATCATGGGTAACGCCCTGCTGACCGATACATTCCACCCTGATCGCTGGGATTATCTGTATAGCCTGCAGCCCGGCGGCGGTGAACGCCAACAAGAACGCATCAGTGTGTTCTTCAACCAGAACGACCAGCTCGTGAGCCTGTCAGGCGACTTCAAGCCTGGCGTCAGCCGCGACGAAGCCATTCTCGGCAAAACCGGCGGCACAGACGTGACCGAACCGGCTGCTCAAGCTCCAGCCGAGAAGAGCGAAGTTCCAGCCAAGCCTGGTTCGTTGCTTGATCAGATCCAGAAAGACGTAGACGGTGTTGAAACCGTACCGGTTCCTACGCCAGAACCTCTGGATACCTCCGAGCAATAAGCGCTCGGTACAAAAAAGCCCGGCATGCCGGGCTTTTTGTTGTCCGCAATAAAGCTGTCAGGGCTGGCTGAGGCGCTTGGCCTCGGCAGCCTTGGCTGCACGCTGGCGGCGAATCTCCTTGGGGTCGGCCAGAAGAGGACGATACAGCTCGATGCGATCCCCTGCCTGCAGCACCCGGCTGTCAGGATCAGGCACCTGCTTGCCAAAAATCCCCACCGGGCAATTGGCCAGGTCAACCTCGGGAAACTCGCGCCCCATGCCTGACGCCACTACCGCTGCACGCACCGTGGTGCCTTGCGCCACAGTCATACTCAGCAGGCACTGGCGATCGACCGCGGCATAAACCACTTCGACATCAATCACTGGCTCAGCCATACAGCTGTTTGGCGCGCTGGCAGAAAGCATCCACCAGCGTATTGGCCGCCTGATTGAACAAAGGCCCCAGGGTCGCCTTGACGATGGCACCGGCGTAATCAAAGGTCATGTCCAGGCTGATCTTGCACGCCTTGTCACCCAGCGGCTTGAACACCCACAAGCCGTGCAGCTTGGTAAACGGGCCTTCTTCAAGGTTCATCTCGATGGACTGCCCGGGCACCAGGGTATTGCGGGTGACAAAGTGCTGGCTCAGCCCCCCCTTGGCCACGCCCAGGCTGGCGCGCATCAGCACCTCGGTGCTTTCCAGGATTTCGGCAGACGAGCACCACGGCAAAAACTGCGGATAGCTCGCAACATCGTTCACCAGGTCATAAAGCGCCTGGGCTGGATAGGGCAACAAGGCAGAGCGTTGAATATGGGTAGTCATGTCAGCGTTACTTCCACAGCTGGGCGGCAAACACAATCAGAATGCCGAGTGGCGCCACATAGCGCATCAAAAAAAGAGTCAGGGCGAACATCACCGGGCTGCGCATCGACAATTCATCGCGAACCGCGCCGCGCCCCATGATCCAGCCTGCAAAGACCACAAAACACAGGCCGCCCAAGGGCAACATGATACGCGAGGTGAAGAAATCGACGACACCAAAGAAATCCAGGCCGCTCGCCGCGCCCCATTGGTAAAGCTGAAAACCCGACTCTTCGTTCACAAAGAACTTGGCCTGCTTCCAGATATTGAACGAAAACACCGTGCCCAGGCCAACAAACCAGCAACTGAAAGCCAGCCAGAAGGTGACCCACAAGCGCCGCACCCTGGTGCGCTCCACCAGGTACGCCACCATGGGTTCAAGTAATGAAATGGCCGAACTCCATGCAGCTACCGCCACCAGCACAAAAAACACCACCCCCATCAACTGACCAAATGCCACGTTACCGAAGGCAAACGGCAAGGTCACAAACATCAACCCCGGACCTTCGCCGGGGTTGAGCCCCGAAGCAAATACAATTGGAAACAAAGCCAGCCCGGCAAGCAATGAGACAAAAGTGTCGATCAGCGCCACCCCTACGACGGTGCCCGAGATCGATGCATTCTTGGGCATGTATGCGCCATAAATCATGATCGACCCCACGCCCACGCTCAGGGAAAAGAACGCATGCCCCATTGCGGCCAGCAACCCGTCGAGTACGCGATCGGGGTTGAAGTCGAACATAAAATGTACGCCCTGCATAAAGTGCCCGGTGGTCATGCTGTAGCCCAGCAATACCAGCAGCAGCACAAACAGCAGCGGCATCATGATCCGCAAACTGCGCTCAAGCCCCGCCACCACGCCCTTGGCGATCACATACGCGGACAGCAGCATAAACCCGGTGTGCCAGAACGTGAGGCGCCAGGGGTTGGAGATCACATCGGCAAAGTACTGGCCGACCTGATCGGCCGTCGCGCCCTGAAAGTCGCCCTTGCCCATATTGATGATGTAATCCAGCGACCAGCCGCCCACCACGCTATAGAAAGACAAAATCAGCAGCGCCGTGATCATCCCGGCAAAAGCCCCCCACGACCAACGCCCCGAATGCCCCGCCTCGACCGCCAACACCTTCAAGGCATTGGCCGGACTCAGCCGTGCACGCCGCCCTATCAGGGTTTCGGCCAGCATCACCGGCACACCGATCAGTGCGATACAGGCCAAAAACACCAACACAAACGCGCCGCCACCATAGACGCCAACCATGTAAGGGAATTTCCAGATACTGCCCAAACCCACGGCAGAACCGGTCGCAGCGAGAATAAAGACCCAACGGCTTGCCCAACTGCCGTGGACAGAAACCTTGTCTGTCGACATCGTTACTACGCCCAACCACTAAAAAAAGAGGGCGCATTGTCCGGGAATCACCCTACGTGCTCAAGCACGCAGGTGCCCGTAGCCGACAGGCTCGCAACTGCCTATAATGCCGCCCCTATGGCTAAACAGAAGAAACACCCAACAGGGACCATCGCGCAGAATAAAAAGGCGCGACACGATTACTTCATCGAACATCGGTTCGAGGCTGGTCTGGTCCTGGCCGGCTGGGAAGTAAAAAGTCTGCGTGCAGGCAAGGCACAGCTGGTCGACAGCTACGTGCTTCTCAAGGATGGTGAAGCATGGTTGCTCGGCAGCCATATCGCACCTCTGACGACAGCCAGCACGCACGTTATTGCCGACCCAACGCGCAGCCGCAAACTGCTGCTTAACCAGCGCGAGCTGGAGAAGCTGTTTGCCTCGGTGCAGCAGAAGGGTTACGCCTGCGTCTGCCTCTCGCTTTACTGGAGCAAGCACTTGATCAAGTGCGAAATTGCCCTGGGCAAAGGCAAGAAGGAATACGACAAGCGTCATACCGAGCGTGAGCGCGATTCCGATCGCGAGCTGCAACGTGCGGTACGCAACAAGGGCAAGGAAGACTAGTTCTTCTGCCCTTGCACTTGTGGGAGCAACTGCCTTGATGCTGCCTCAGCTCTTGTGGGAGCGGGCTTGCTCGCGATGGGATCGACTTGGTATACCTGATTTACCGAGTTGCCTGAATCGCGAGCAAGCCCGCTCCCACAGGGTTTGTATCAACACTTACAAGCCATTACGCCGCTCGGCCCGCGCCATGCGCTGCACTTCCTGACGCACCTCTTCCAGCACCTCCTGCACATACACCAGGTGTCGGCTCGCCACTTCCCGGGCGTCTTCCGCCCTGCCCTCGATAATCGCCAGATACAACTCGCGATGCTGACTGATCAGCATGTCGCGCGTTTCACTGCGCTGCTTGTACATGCCACCAATATTGGTCACCACGTTGCGCTTGAGCAGGTCGAATAACCCGCGAATCGTATGCAACAACACCGCGTTATGGCTCGCCTCGGCAATCGCCAGGTGGAAGTTGGCATCGGCCTCCCCCTCTTCTGCGCGACTGACCTCATCAACCCGCGCATAACAGTCCTGCAATCGTTCAAACGCCAGCCGCAGCCGCTCCCGATCCATCTCGGTGGCGCGCGATGCCGCATAAAAAGCGCACGAAGCCTCAAGCGTGTGACGAAACTCGAGCAGATCGCGCTGGGCTTCAGGGTTACTTTCCAGCAGCTGCAACAAAGGATCACTAAAGGTTGAGCCCAAGGATGTCGCCACATAGTTGCCGCCACCCTGGCGACTGACCAGCAGCCCCTTGGCCGACAACTTCTGGATCGCCTCACGCAACGACGGGCGCGATACCCCAAACTGCTCCGCCAGCGCACGTTCGGCAGGCAAGCGCTCACCCGACTTCAGCGTGCCCTCGAGAATCATGCCCTCGAGCTGCTCGACAATATCGTCCGACAAACGGCGCTGACGGATCTGATCAAACCCCATAACTGCTCTCCACCCTCCCGACCACGCGCCGGGGGCCGCTATTCTCGCCGATTGGCGCCACGCATACACCCATCAGAAACACCGCTAAAAGCCCCATCAGATGCCCTGACAACGAACACCCCGACGAAAGATTGTGGGGCGGCAAATTGACACATGCCTCATAAGGCTTTTAACCTAGCCAACAGCGATTGTAAATTGGTAATACCAATATACCAAACACAGTCTGCAGCATCGACCAATAACAATTAGGGGCCACCCCATATGCAAACCTGGCAACAGCTCTACAGCCCGCTCGGCAGCCTCGGCCTGTCCGCTCTCGCGGCCGTCGTCCCGATCGTATTCTTCTTCCTCGCCCTGGCCGTGTTCCGTCTCAAAGGTCACGTCGCCGGCAGCATCACCCTTGCCCTGTCGATTCTGGTGGCCATCTTTGCCTTCCAGATGCCTGTCGATATGGCCTTCGCAGCAGCGGGCTATGGATTTGCCTATGGCCTGTGGCCAATTGCCTGGATCATCGTTGCCGCGGTGTTCCTCTACAAACTGACCGTCAAGAGCGGCCAGTTCGAAATCATCCGCAGTTCGGTGCTGTCGATCACTGACGACCAGCGCCTGCAAGTGCTGCTGATCGGCTTCTGCTTCGGTGCCTTCCTCGAAGGTGCAGCCGGTTTCGGTGCACCGGTAGCGATTACTGCCGCACTGCTTGTAGGCCTGGGTTTTAACCCGCTGTACGCCGCTGGCCTGTGCCTGATCGCCAACACGGCCCCGGTGGCCTTTGGCGCCCTGGGCATCCCGATCATCGTGGCCGGTCAGGTCACCGGTATCGACGCCTTCAAGATCGGCGCCATGGCCGGCCGTCAGCTGCCGCTGCTGTCGCTGTTCGTGCCGTTCTGGCTGGTATTTATGATGGACGGCCTGCGCGGCGTGCGTGAAACCTGGCCCGCAGCCCTGGTGGCCGGCTTGAGCTTCGCCATCACCCAGTACTACACCTCCAACTACATTGGCCCGGAACTGCCGGACATCACCTCGGCCCTGGCCAGCCTGGTCAGCCTGACCCTGTTTCTGAAAGTCTGGCAGCCAAAACGTAGCGCAGGTGCACGAATTGCTGGCGTTAGCTCTGACGTAATCGTTACCGCCAGCGCAGGTGGTTTCGGCAAACCGACCAACCTGATGGCTTCGCCATACAGCCTGATGCAGATTCTGAAAGCCTGGTCGCCGTTCCTGATCCTTACCGTACTGGTTACCATCTGGACCCTCAAACCGTTCAAGGCCATGTTCTCTGCCGGTGGCTCGATGTACGGCTGGGTGTTCAACTTCGCCATCCCGCACCTTGATCAACTGGTGATCAAGACTGCCCCCATCGTCAACGCGCCGACCGCCATTGCTGCCGTGTTCAAACTGGACCCGATTTCAGCCACCGGTACCGCGATTTTCTTCTCGGCCCTGATCTCGATGCTGATCCTGAAAATCGACATCAAGACTGGTCTGACCACTTTAAAAGAGACCTTCTACGAGCTGCGCTGGCCGATCCTGTCCATTGGTATGGTGCTGGCCTTTGCCTTTGTCACCAATTACTCGGGCATGTCCTCGACCATGGCCCTGGTGCTGGCAGGTACAGGCGCCGCGTTCCCGTTCTTCTCGCCGTTCCTCGGCTGGCTGGGCGTGTTCCTGACCGGTTCCGACACCTCGTCCAACGCCCTGTTCAGCTCGTTGCAGGCCACCACCGCGCACCAGATCGGCGTGAGCGACACCCTGATGGTGGCTGCCAATACCAGCGGCGGCGTAACCGGCAAGATGATTTCTCCGCAATCGATCGCGGTCGCCTGTGCGGCAACCGGTCTGGTGGGTAAGGAATCCGACCTGTTCCGTTTCACCCTCAAGCACAGCCTGTTTTTCGCCACCATCGTCGGCCTGATCACCCTGGCCCAGGCGTACTGGTTCACCGGCATGCTGGTTCACTGATAAGCGCTATGGTTACTGCACGTTAAAGGCGCCGGGGTATTACCCCGGCGTCAGTAATTCACGACCCGGTCCACCTCGGTGGACACATAACCGGGACCACCCGGAGACGCCTGATGAGCGAGCTTTTTTACAACGCCGTGCCGAATGCGACCCGTGTCGCCCCGCCCTTGCCTGTACCCCGCCAATACCCCGCGCAAAAACCGCGCAAGGTCTACCTGTTCGGCACCTGCGTGGTCGATCTGTTCTTCCCCGAAGCCGGGATGGACGCCATCCACCTGATCGAGCGCGAAGGTATCGACGTCGATTATCCCCAAGGCCAGAGCTGCTGTGGTCAACCGGCCTACACCTCGGGTTACACCGAGCAGGCCCGGGAAGTGGCCCGTGCGCAACTGGCCCTGTTCGCCGAAGACTACCCGGTCGTCGTGCCTTCCGGCTCCTGCGCCGGCATGCTGCGCGAACACTATGAAGACCTGTTCAAGGACGAGCCCGACACCCTGAAAAAGGTTCACGCCCTGGCTGAACGCACCTTTGAACTCACCGAATTTTTGCTGTTTGTGTGCAAGGTCCAGTTCAAGGACCACGGCGCCCCGGTCAAGGTCGCACTGCACACCTCCTGCTCGGCACGCCGTGAAATGAACACCCACCTGCACGGCCGCGAAATGCTTGCGCAACTGGGCAATGTGGAGCGCATCGACCACAGCCACGAAAGTGAATGCTGCGGTTTTGGCGGGACCTTCAGCGTACGCATGCCGGATATTTCCGGCGCCATGGTCGCCGACAAGACCCGTTCCCTGATTGAAACCGGCGCCCATCAAGTACTCACCGCCGATTGCGGCTGCCTGATGAATATCAACGGCTCGCTGGAAAAACAGAAAGAGTCCTTACGCGGCCAGCATCTGGCCAGTTTTCTGTGGCAGCGCACCGGAGGTGGCCAATGAGCGCCAGCACCCTGATCCCCACCGTCGCGGTCGAAGAAGACTTCCGCGAGCGCGCTCACGAAGCCCTGGGTGACAAGCAACTGCGAAACAACTTCCGCAGTGCGATGGATTCTCTGATGACCAAGCGCGCTGTTGCCTTCAGCGACGCCCATGAGCGCGAACACCTGCGCGCCCTGGGCAACGCCATCCGCGCCCGCGCCCTGTCCAAACTGCCTGACCTGCTGGAACGACTGGAAGCCAACCTGACCCGTAATGGCGTGCAGGTTCATTGGGCTGAAACCGTCGACGAAGCCAATCAAATCGTCATGTCCATCGCCCGCCGTCGCGCCGCCAAACAGGTGATCAAAGGCAAGTCGATGGTCAGCGAAGAGATGGAGATGAACCATGTGCTCGGCGCCCATGGGATTGAATGCCTTGAGTCCGACATGGGCGAATATATTGTTCAACTCGACAACGAGAAACCGTCCCATATCATCATGCCCGCGATCCATAAAAACGCCGGGCAAGTGGCCGACCTGTTTCACGAAAAACTCGGCGTGGAATACACCAAGGACGTGGATCAACTGATCCAGATCGGCCGCCGCGTACTGCGCCAGAAGTTTTTTGAAGCCGATATCGGCGTGTCCGGCGTCAACTTTGCCGTCGCTGAAACCGGCACTCTGCTGCTGGTGGAAAACGAAGGCAACGGGCGGATGTCGACCACGGTGCCGCCGGTGCATATTGCCGTCACCGGTATCGAGAAAGTGGTCGAGAACCTGCGCGACGTTGTACCGCTGGTATCGCTGCTGACCCGCTCGGCCCTTGGCCAGCCGATCACCACCTACGTCAATATGATCTCCGGCCCACGCAAACCCGGCGAGCTGGACGGCCCTGAAGAGGTGCACCTGGTGCTGCTCGATAACGGTCGCAGCCAGGCGTTTGCCGACAGCGAATTGCGCCAGACGCTGAACTGCATTCGCTGCGGTGCCTGCATGAACCACTGCCCGGTTTACACCCGCATTGGCGGTCATGCCTACGGTGAGGTGTATCCCGGCCCGATTGGCGCAATCATCACGCCGCATATGGTGGGCCTGAAAAAAGTCCCGGATCACCCGAGCGCCTCGTCGCTGTGCGGTGCCTGTGGCGAAGTGTGCCCGGTAAAAATCCCGATCCCGGCCCTGCTGCGGCGCCTGCGCGAAGAGAACGTCAAAGCCCCCGATACCGTACCGCGCATCATGCGCGGTCAGGGCAGCAAGTATTCGCGTAAAGAGCGCCTGATCTGGACCATGTGGGCCAAGCTCAACAGCACGCCCGCGCTGTACCGCACCTTCCTGAAAGCCGCCACCCGTCTGCGCGCCCTGACGCCGAGCAAAGTAGGCCCGTGGACACAAAACCACAGCGCGCCCAAACCCGCCGCCCGTTCGCTGCACGATATGGCCCGCGAGCATCTGGCGAAAAAGTCGGGAGAAACACGATGAGCGCCAAGCAAAACATCCTCAATAAACTGCGTAAAAGCCTGACGGGCACCACACCGGTGCCTGACAACTTTGACGAAGTGCTGGTAACAGAGCCCTGGACCTACACCCCGGAGCAACGTATCCCGCAACTGCGCAAGCTGATGGAAGCGGTACACACCGAAATTCACCTCAGTACCGAGCAAGGCTGGCCTGCATTGCTCGCGCAATTGGTCACCGACCGTCAGTTGCCCAGCCTGCTGATCGCACCGACTACAGCGCACGGGCAAAAGGTCAGCGAACACTGGGCACAAAACCCCGGGTTGCCAGCACTTAAAGCCTACGACCGGCCGGTAGAAGCGTGGAAAGCCGAACTGTTCAACGACACCCCGGCCAGCTTCACCACCACCCTGGGGGCGATTGCCGCCACCGGCAGCCTGATTATGTGGCCAACCCCGGAAGAGCCACGACTGATGAGCCTGGTGCCACCGGTGCATTTTGCCCTGCTCAAGGCCAGCGAAATCCGCGACAACTTTTATCAGGTGCAGCGTGAAATGAACTGGACCGCCGGCATGCCGACCAATGCGCTATTGGTGTCCGGCCCGTCGAAAACCGCTGATATCGAGCAAGTACTGGCCTACGGCGCCCACGGCCCCAAAGACCTGATCGTGCTGATTCTGGAGGATGCATGAGCCTGCCCGCCGCCTTTGCCCGTGATGTCGAGCGGCTGATCCCCCAGGACCGCCGTTTTACCGATGCGCTGTCGACCCTGGCGTTCGGCACCGATGCGAGCTTTTATCGGCTGATCCCCAAGCTGGTGATTCGCGTCGAATCCGAAGACGAAGTGGTCGAGTTGCTGCGCCTGGCCCGTCGCGACCAGGTATCGGTGACCTTCCGTGCCGCCGGCACCAGCTTGTCCGGCCAGGCCATCAGCGACTCGGTGCTGATCGTGCTCGGCGACAACTGGAACGGCAAGGAAATCCGCGGCCAGGGCCGGCAAATCCGCCTGCAACCGGGCGTTATCGGCGCGCAGGCCAATGCCTGGCTGGCCCCGTTCGGACGCAAGATCGGCCCTGATCCGGCCTCGATCAACGCCTGCAAAATTGGCGGCATTGTCGCCAACAATGCCAGCGGCATGTGCTGCGGTACCGCGCAAAACACCTACCACACCCTGGCGGGCCTGCGCGTAGTGCTGGCCGACGGCACCCGGGTCGACACCGAAGATGCCGCCAACATCGCCGCCTTTCGCCAAAGCCACGGGCCATTGCTCGAGCAGTTGGGGACTTTGGCTCGTGAAACCCGCGCCAATGCCGAACTGGCTGCAAAAATCCGCCATAAATACCGTCTGAAAAACACCACTGGCCTGTCTCTTAATGCCCTGGTGGATTTCGACGACCCGCTGGATATCCTCAGTCACCTGCTGGTGGGCAGTGAAGGCACCCTGGGCTTTATCAGCGCGGTAACCTACGACACCGTGATCGACCACCCGCACAAGGCTTCGGCGCTGATCGTGTTCCCGGATGTCGAGACCTGCTGCAACGCCGTAACCGTCCTCAAAAACCAGCCCGTGTCTGCCGTCGAGCTGCTTGACCGCCGCAGTCTGCGCTCGGTGCAGGACAAACCGGGCATGCCGGCTTTCGTACAGCAACTGTCGGCCAATGCCTGCGCGCTATTGATCGAATCTCGCGCCGCATCTCAGACCTTGCTGCACGAGCAACTGGCACACATCATGGCCTCGCTGGTCGATTTCCCGGTTGAAAAACAGGTCGACTTCACCGAAGACCCGAAAGAAAACGCCAAGTTGTGGGCGATCCGCAAAGACACCTTCCCGGCCGTCGGGGCGGTGCGCAAAACCGGCACCACGGTGATCATCGAAGACGTGACCTTCCCGGTCGAACAACTGGCCATCGGCGTCAACCGCCTGATCGAGCTGTTTGACAAGCACCACTACGACGAAGCGATCCTGTTTGGCCACGCGCTGGAGGGCAACCTGCACTTCGTCTTCACCCAGGGCTTCAACAACCCCGAAGAAGTGGCGCGCTACCAGGCCTTTATGGATGACGTCGCGCAGCTGGTGGCCGTGGAGTTCGGCGGCTCGCTCAAGGCCGAGCACGGCACCGGACGTAATATGGCGCCCTTTGTCGAGCTGGAATGGGGCAGCGATGCCTACCAATTAATGTGGGCGCTCAAGCGTTTGCTCGACCCGCAAGGCATTCTCAACCCCGACGTGGTGCTTAGCGAAGACCCGCATATCCACCTCAAACACCTCAAGCCGATGCCTGCTGCGGACGAGATTGTGGATAAGTGCATCGAGTGCGGTTTTTGCGAACCGGTGTGCCCGTCCAAGGGGCTGACCCTGAGCCCGCGGCAGCGGATTGTGATCTGGCGGGATATCCAGGCAAGAAAGCGCGCGGGTATCGACACCACTGAGCTGGAAAAGGCCTACGCCTATCAAGGCATCGATACCTGCGCAGCCACCGGTTTATGCGCGCAACGCTGCCCGGTAGGCATCAATACCGGCGAACTGGTGAAAAAACTCCGGGCACGCAGCGCTGACAGCGTCAAAACGGCTGACTGGCTGGCCAATCACTTCACCACCGCGCTGCAGGGGGCACGCTTTACCCTGCATGTGGCCAACGGTTCACGCATGCTGCTGGGCGCGCCGCGACTGGCAAAAATCTCATCGGCCCTGAGCAAAGCCAGTAAAGGCCGCGTGCCCTTGTGGACCAACGCCATGCCCCAGCCGGAGCGGGCGATCCGCTTTACCCCGCCGGTCAAGGATGCCCGCCCGCGCGTGGTCTACCTGGCAGCCTGCGTGTCGCGGGTCATGGGCCCGGCGGCAGGTGACACAGAACAAATGTCGCTGCTGGACAAAACCCGCGGCCTGCTGGAAAAAGCCGGTTACCAGGTGGTATTTCCCGAGAACATGGACAGCCTGTGCTGCGGCCAGCCGTTTGCGTCCAAAGGTTACAACGAACAGGCCGAACACAAGCGCCAGGAACTGATCGGCGCATTGCTGCATGCCAGCCGTGGCGGGCTGGACCCGATCTACTGCGACACCAGCCCCTGTACCCTGCGCCTGGTGCAGGACCTGGGGGAAAGCCGCCTTGACCTGTACGACCCGGTACGCTTTATCCGCACCCACCTTGTGGATAAGTTGACCTTTACCCCACAAACCGCATCGATTGCCGTGCATGTCACCTGCAGCACCCAGCACCTGGGCGAAAGCCAGGCCCTGATCGATATTGCGCGACTGTGCAGCACCGACGTGGTGATCCCTGAAGGCATTCATTGCTGCGGCTTTGCCGGTGACAAAGGCTTTACCACCCCGGAGCTGAACGCCCACTCACTGCGCACCTTGAAAGACGCGGTGCAATATTGCAGCGAAGGCATCTCCACCAGCCGGACCTGTGAAATCGGCCTGAGCCAGCATGGCGGTATCGACTATCACGGCTTGGTGTATCTGGTAGACCGCGTCACCAGCGCCCAGGCCTGAAAATGTGGGAGCGGGCTTGCTCGCGATGGCATCTGCGCGATCAGGCAGAATCACCGCGCCATCTGCATCGCGAGCAAGCCCGCTCCCACCAAAAACAATCGACACCTGCGCCCCATTTTCGGGCGCAAAAAAAACCGCCAAATAAAAGCAAAACTCCCGGGCGTGGCTATAGTCAGATGGCTTAAGGCCCCAATGTTTGGGGCATAAAACCGAGCCTGGAAACACCGGGCCTACCCTGTGCACAAGGAGTTTTCCCCATGAAGCGTACCGCTCTTGCTGGTCTGTTTATTTCCGCTGTGATGTTGGCCTCCCCGGTGTTTGCGGCAGACGACCTTTGCCAGATCAACCTGCAAAAGATCAACGACGCCGTAGCCAGCTCTGGCGAAATCAGCTCCGACTTACAAGACAACATCGACAGCACCG
>Ga0256410_1002407_pt1 | contig 12496 bp, 10 predicted proteins | sample PhyWR1_FD_185983 | JGI IMG/M metagenome (GOLD analysis project Ga0256410, IMG submission 185983) | Leaf surface microbial communities from wheat plants in UC Gill Tract Community Farm, Albany, California, United States - DLSL W.R1 | ecosystem: Host-associated > Plants > Phyllosphere >... | reverse complement strand
TTTGCGAAGCCCTAGGAGCATGCCGAGGGGCGGTTTGCCTCGTAAAAAGCCGCAAAAAAATAGTCGCAAACGACGAAAACTACGCACTAGCAGCTTAATACCCTGCTTAGAGCCCTCTCTCCCTAGCCTCCGCTCTTAGGACGGGGATCAAGAGAGGTCAAACCCAAAAGAGATCGCGTGGATGCCCTGCCTGGGGTTGAAGCGTTAAATCCAATCAGGCTAGTTTGTTAGTGGCGTGTCCGTTCGCAGCTAACCGGCGAATGTAAAGACTGGACTAAGCATGTAGTGCCGACGGTGTAGTAATTTCGGACGCGGGTTCAACTCCCGCCAGCTCCACCAAATTCTCCATCGATGACACCAGAGTCATTCGATGAAGTCCTAAAAGCCCGCAAGGCGTAAGCCCTGCGGGCTTTTTTGTGTCTTGAATTTGTCCTGCGAAGTCCGAAGCCAGCTCCCCGATGATTAACACACCACGATGTTAGTAATGTCTTCATAAGCCATATGAAGAATCGTTTTAGCTACAAACAGATCATCAGTATTCTTCGTGAAGCGGAAGCCGGAGTGTCTGCCCGTGAGTTCTGCCGTAAGCAAGCTATTACAGATGCCACGTTTTACACATGGCATAAGAAGTATGGCGGTATGGAGGTGCCTGAGGTTAGGCGCCTGAAGTCGTTTGAGGAAGAGAACGTCAGTCTATAAGCTCCGCGCAAGAGTCATGCTGGACATGGAGGCGCTTTAGGTGGCTCTGGGGCGAAAGGGCTGACGACAGACCATAAGCGGGAAACCATAGAGTTAATGTGTAATGCGAACGATCTGTCGCAACGTCGTGCCTGCAGGCTTACAGGTTTGTCCCTGTGTAGCCTACTAAAAAGGATACACCGATGGACTAAACGAGTACTATCAATTGAACCCTAGTGGATTAGGTTGGATACCAAGATTAATTCTCTCATTTTATAGAGCTAATAAAAATGGATAGTGTCATGTATGAGGAGCGTTATGAACGCTGGTTGAAAGTTTCCATTGGTTTGGCACGATTTGATCCTTTTTTAATGAGCCTTGTGCAAAGTTTGGGGCAAATGGATGCAAATCTTTGTGAGACAGATGTTTCTTTAGTGGAAAAGTATAAGCAGGGAGGAAATGCGAACGAGGACTACGAGCTGATACAAGGGCATCTTACTCATTCATATTTATGGATTTTGGGTTCTTATGAAGTAATTCGCACTCTTACGCAGAGCATTAAGGAAAACAAAAGCGATGACCCTGTGGAAGTGTTAGAGCGATTTCAGAATGCAAAGAAACGATTTGCACGCTTAAGGATACCCTTAGCTAAATTTGAAGCCGCTAAAGCTCACAATAAGACTGACTTTAAGATTGCACATCCGGGGTTTGCCTATGAGCTTGGGATAGCATGGCAAGTTAGTGATGACGTTGTGATTTCCCGGCAAGAACTTTCAGATTTATTTTTAGAAACTCTAGAATTTACTCGTGTACAAAAGCTTAGAAGGTCTCTTGCCAACCATGATCCCCTCTCCTCAGCTTGATTGATACAAATGACTTTTACCATATTGCTTTGGCATAGATTTCCGCTAGATAGCTCAAAGAATCAGACCGTTAGTATTTGGTGTTGCTTTCAGCCAGCCCACCAAATTCTCCATCGGTGACACCAGATTCATTCGATGAAGTCCTAAAAGTCCGCACGGCGCAAGCCCTGCGGTTTCTTTTTGTGCCTTGAACTTGTCCCGCGAAGTCTGATTTGATCTGACCCAGGCTTATTCATTTAGGCTCATTGATAGGCCCAACTAAAAGCTCTATTGTTTTCGATGGCCTAAACGCATGGAAACTCCCCATGGCAAGAAAAACCAAGCCATCAATCGATACGAAAATCAAAGCCGTCAAGCCTAAAGATGCCGATTACTAGCTGTATGATGGTGATGGGTTTCATCTGCTAATCAAGTCCAGTGGTAGTACGCTCTGGCAGTTCCGTGACTATCGACCCCTGACAAAACAGCGAATCAAACAAAGCTTCGGTGCCTGCCATTTGGTTGAACCACCCACATTCGTACCAAAGGTGTTTCATCATTTCAAGGCCAAGACGCCGCCTGAGCCCACGTCAACATGCTGTCGCCCGTTTCCGCAGTCGAGTCATATCGTCGCATCGTCCCTCATACCGCAGGCTTGTTGGTCATCGCAAGGCAGCCATCCATTGGTGTTGCTTCAATGGGCCGCCGGGAACCGGTAGGACCATTCTTCTCCGGGATAATGAGTAGCGGGATGCTGGTCACAGTCACTATCCCTGTTAATAAAAACATGTTTTAAAAAACAGTATTGACCTTAAGTCTCAAATAGGTAAATTAGTACTTAGCAGCACAATGAAAGTGGTTAATCAGTTAGTAAATTGAAGGCTGTACTGGGTTAAGCCATTTTGCTTTACAGGCCACGAAGTTTGTTTTTTGGGAGGTAGTTCGCTTTCAGGCCTCGTAGTGATTGTGCTGGTTCGCAAAATGGTAATGTTAGCGCGACGATTTAAGGCCTTGTTTTTTTAGTTGATGCTGATGGTTTCTTTTTTGATGGTAACCGTATCAGCAACGGGCAACGAATCAAAGAGTATATGTCGCGATGGGTGATGTGCTTGTTTAAGTTGCCACGCTTAGGTTTTGAAAGCGCAGGCGGTGTATAACGAGATAAATAGAGGGAGGCTTATTAGTATTAATGCCCAATATTATCTGTAGTGAGCGGGTACATTTGAAAGCAGTATAAATAGCAGTATCACTTTATTAAGTCCATTAATGTTAAATCTGAAGTCTGTAGTACCTTAAAAGCCCTGGCTGCAATAGTCAGGGCTTTTAAGATCACTCCCTATTGAAATTGTAAGTTCCCCTACAGATTGCTGACACAACTCATCTGGCTTATGAGCGCACAGGAGTCAACGATGCGTCCTCAGTTTCCCTACACACCTTATGAAAGCAGTGATACGCGACTGGTTCTTTTTTACCGCTGCGGTGGCCTGCCCCCAGCGTTAGATACGACGCTCAGTCAGTAATGTCGGATCCTGATCCGCACCCCAACGTATAACAATTGCCCGCGCATTAAACGGTGAAACTACCCAATCGTTCAAGCCGCCTTGCGGTACAAATTTAATCGGACGATAAAAAAAGATGCTGCATTAACATGCAGCATCATAAAAACTTAACGGAACGTTATTTCTTTTTAAACAGCTCAAGATTGACGTTTTTGAAGTTAGTGTCATCGCCGACGGTAGCGACCACTTTGTAATAGCAGTCATCAGGCGAAATATCACCGAGCGTTTTGCACTTCTCATCCGCTTTTTCTGAAAACTGCTTATGACCAACGGCAGGCAGGCCATCCTGAGAGAATGACAGATCGCCGATTTTAGAATAATTACTGACTTCTTCATCCGTTATTTGGTGTGCAGCAAGTACTGAAGTAGAGAACAGAGCGGTCAGGGCAAGCACTGAAATCATATATTTCATAGCAATAATCCTTTTTTTTACGGGGCTATTAAAACATAGCAAAACTATGTGATACGTCAATTGTGGGCGGATATCATTTTTTTGTAATATTTACAATCCTTCTTCCTGACTCGCCTAATGAGCAGATTGATAAGCTAAAACTAAGATACGGCTATTTGGACGCTACGTGGGTCAAGCCATTTGTCCATCAACGTACAACTTCCTACTGGGGCTCAACTTCGGCAGCAGTTGCGCGAAGAAGCCCTTCACTGTCTGAAAATTTACCGACCAAGCCTGAAGGCGCTCGGCAAGCGTTCACACTGCTGCTCTACGGCGATCGCGGCGCTGGCGGCCTGATATCAATGGGTCAGCGGGAGCTTCAGCGGGTGCCCCTCCCCCTGGCCACAGGATAACACTTCCCTGCGATCAAACTGCCTCAGGAGAGTGACAGCTATAACTGTTATTCACCTGGCCCCCAGTGGTTTAATCTCTATTTAAATAACGAGATAAATTTTAATATATAAATGATAATTCCAACAATTTATTAACAAGACTAATCACTTATACTCTGCATTCCACGCGGCATTGCTTCGTCAATTATTTAAAAAGTTCATTTTTGGCTAATCTCGTTTAAGAATGGTAGAAAAATCCGAGCGTATGATTCACCCATACAGAAACTGACTCATACAGGAATTAATATCATGAAAAAGATCGCTATCGCCTCCGCTGTTGCACTTACTTCCCTTTATGCTGGTCTGGCCTCAGCTAACAACGGTGTCTATGTTACCGGTGAAGTAGGTTCATCTATTATTAATATGCATGACACCAAAGCGGATTATTCAAACGGTGATTTCAGCAACAACACTAAATTCAAAAATAAACGTGACGGTGTATTCGGCGGCGGCCTGGCAGTAGGTTACGACTTTAACGATCAGTATCAGGTTCCTGTAAGGGTCGAAATTGCCGGCCACTTCAGAGATAATGCGAAGGAAGATCAGAGTTTTAGCAATGGAAACGGCCAGTCTGAATCCATCAAAAATAAAGTGCGCATGGACACCTATATGGTGAATGGCTACTACGATTTTTATAACTCAACCGCTTTCACCCCATATTTAACCGCCGGCCTGGGTTTATCTCACCTGGTACATAAAGCCTCAGATGATAATGGCGCGGGTATGTCTGCCAATACCAACAACTTTGCATGGGGCGTGGGTGCAGGTGTGAAATATGCCGTGACTTCAGATATCTCTGTTGACGCAAGCTACCGTTATATCGACGGTGGTAAAGTGACTAACGGTGGAAATAAAAACTGGGGCTCGACTACCGACTCTCTGAATGTCAGCTCTAAAGCCGCATCGAACGATTTAATGGTTGGTGTTTCCTACAAGTTCTAAGCGTTTTACAGGGATAGTTGGCTGCACTATCCCTGTATTTTTCTCACTCAATGACACGCTACAAAGAAAATATCTCACAGGATAGAATGCCGGTATGCACCCGGTTTTTATTCGTCTCCCTCCAAACTACGCGCCGGAAACCCTTCCTCCAGCTTTAAAGTTGCGCATAGTTATTGCAGAAACATTACCCGCCCCTAAACAATAAAGTGAATATGCTTTTTGCCGTGGAAGCGGGAGGTTTCAATCTTCGTTTTTACCCGGAATACGTCCCACAGCAGCGCTTCTGACAGAATATCCTCGGGTGTCCCGGTGGCAACGATTTGCCCATTCTGCATCACAATAAGCGAATCGCAGAACATCGAAGCGTGGTTTAGATCGTGGATGGCCACAATGCTGGTGACGGATAACTCGCTGATCAGTTGCATTAACTGTATCTGGTGGTGAATGTCCAGGTGATTGGTCGGTTCATCCAGCAGGATTTCGGTAGGAGTCTGTGCCAGTGCCCGGGCGATATGGACCCGCTGCCGCTCTCCGCCGGAAAGACTCAGCCAGCCCTGTTCACTTTTTTCAAGCATATCCACTCTTTGCAAGGCCGCGGTGACGGTTTGGTCATCGTGCGTGCTCCAGTTCGAAAACGGGGTGTGATGTGGAATACGCCCAAGCTTCACCACGTCACGAACGCGCATATTGGCATCGGTCATACCGTGCTGCTCAACGAAGGCCACCCGTCGGGCAAGCTGTTTTTTAGCGATGCGGGAAATGTCCTGTCCGTCCAGCGTCACGCGCCCGGCATACGGGCGGCGCAGACCTGCGAGGATGCGCAGCAGTGAGGATTTACCACAGCCGTTAGGACCAATAAGCCCGACGGTTTCGCCACGAGCAACGTTAAGAGAGACGTCGTTGACGATGGTTTTTTTACCGACCTTCCAGGTAATATTGCCAGCGCTGATACTCATCACTTGCTCCTTGAGCGGTAGATAATCAAGGCAAAGAAAGGCACCCCGACCAGCGCAGTCACCACGCCCACGGGAAGGCTCTGCGGAGCAATCAGCAGGCGCGAAGCGATGTCGGCCAGCACCATCAGGATCGCACCGGCCAGCGCGCTGGCAATCAGTAACGTTCGGTGCAGCGGGCCAAAGAAGTAGCGCATAACGTGGGGAACCACCAGCCCGACAAAGCCGATAGAGCCGGCCATGCTGACGATGGTCGCGGTGATCAGTGCCGCGGTGGTAAACAGCGCCAGGCGTACCCAGGGAACGGCGATGCCCAGCGAGGCGGCCGCATCGTCACCAAAGGTAAAGGCATCCAGCGCCCGCGAATAGTAAAGGCAAACGGCCAGTCCGATCAGCACCACGGCCAGCACCAGCTGAAACTCAGGCCATCTCACGCCGCTGAAACTGCCCAGCAGCCAAAACATCACATCGCGGGCCTGCTGTGCGCTGGCGGAGGTGCTGATGGTGTAAGCGGTAATCGCATTAAACAGCTGGGAAGCCGCCACGCCCGCCAGAATGGTTCGTTCATTCCCGCCGCGGGCACCGTTAGTCAACAGGGCAACAAAGACAAAGGCCGCCAGCGCCCCGGCAAATGCGCCGGCAGAAAGCGATACCGCCCCACTCCCCAGCCCCATCACAACGATTAAAACCGCCCCGGTGGAGGCACCAGCGGAAACGCCGAGCACGTAAGGCTCGGCCAGCGCATTCTTCAGCAGACTTTGTAAAACGGCGCCGCAGATAGCTAACCCGGCCCCGCAGCAGGCCGCCACCAGCGCGCGGCTGAGGCGAAAGTCCCAAATCACACTCTCGTAAATGCGATTAAGCGGAACCGCGGTCAGCCCCATTTTATTGCTGACGGCATAAAAGACGTTTTGCATCGGGATTGAAAGCTCCCCTACGCTGACGCCCACTGCGATGGTCAGGAACAGCACCACGATGGAGAGAAAGAGCGCGGCGCTCAGAAACATCCCCTGACGCGACGGGTTAACGGCACTCGTCATCAGTTGAGTCCCAGTTTTCTCAGCTGTTCGCCAATCTGCTCAGCGCCGTAGATCGTCCTGATCGTCGGGTTCATCGCCTGGCCGTCCATCACCACGATGTGGCCTTTTTTCACCGCGTCCAGCTGGCTGACGGCAGGATCGCTTTTCAGGAATTTAATTTTTTCTTCGGCGTTATCCAGCGCCCAGCGGTTGCGATCCAGGCTGGAGACAACGATCACATCCGGATTGGCTGCGATAATGCTTTCCCAGCCGACCGTTGGCCATTCGGTTTCAGAGGTGATGGCGTTATGGCCGCCCAGCACGTTGGCAATAAAGCCGGATGCGCTGTTTTTACCGCCGACGTAGGCGTCAGCAGAAGGAGAAGAGCTTGAGAACCAGAAAACATAGGAGAGATCGTGTTTATTTTTACCGAACTCCTGGCGCAGATCCGCTTCACGTTTTTTGAAGTCGGCAATAACGGCCTGACCGCGATCTTCCACGTTGAAGATTTTGGCAAAGTCTTCGATTTCTTTAAACAGGTAGGTCATATCCCACAGCTGCTGACGGCTGCCGTACATATCTCCGGTGGCTTTTTTAGTGGCGCACATGCCCGGCGACACATAGCTGTTCACCCCCAGGGTCATCAAATCTTCACGCTTTGCCACCTTACTCTCAGGTCCCAGCAACAGCGGCAGCTGCGCCGGTACGAAATCCGGATTTTGCGCCAGCACGGATTCAAGGGTCGGGATCTCTACCGTCAGCGTTTTAATTTTTGCATTCTGCTCAGCCAGCTGCGGCAGCACTTTTGTCGGCCAGAAAGCGCTGGCGACCACCTTATCCTCCAGCCCCAGCAGCAGCAGGATCTCGACGGTATTTTGCCCCAGCGCCACCACGCGTTCTGGCGGCTGGGTGAAGGTTTCTTTATACCCACAGTTCTCAATGGTCAGAGGATAGGTAGTTGCCAGAGCAGAACTGACCGACGCAAACACCATGCCTAACGCGCAGATGACCTTCTTCATTAAAAACTATCCTTTAGAGAAATCGTTATCGGAAACGTAAGTGATACTAAGAATGCAAATGAAACTCATTATTGAGGCGGAGTTTTATACAATGGGCTATAGGGGGTGTCAATGAGAGATAATTCTTGAATGTGACTATCGCCGGAGATAAGTACTGAGGGATGAACGGGGGCAGCAGAGGATGCGGTGTCCCCCTCTTTTCTACTCTCTGATTTCCCGCAGATACTTGTAAACGGTCGTCCGGCCCAGCGACAGCACACCCGCTATATAGTCGGCCGAATTTTTTGCGCGGAATGCGCCTTCCCGGTGTAAATTCTGCACCAGCGCCTTTTTCTGCTCTCGCGTTAATGCGGCGAGCGACGTATTTTCCCGGCGTATCCACTCATGTAGGAACGTATTAATATTCTCCTGCCAGTCATCCCGAAACAGCTGCTCGGGCTGGGATTGCAGCCGGGTGACCGACAGAAACAGCTCAAGGGCGTTTCTGGCCTCCTCAAAGACCGCGGTACTGAGGTTGATGCACAGCAGATAGCCCGACGTCGTGCCATCGTCGGTTGCTATGGTGACGGAGCGCATTTTCTTACCGTCCCAGTTAAGCTTTTCATAAGGGCCGGTCACCGCAGCCAGCGGCGCTTCACCCATGTCATCCAGTCCGGCATCATCGCCCGGTTTGCGCTTTGACAGGTTATTGGCGATATAGGCCACCGTACCGGCAGCAACGTCATGAATAACCACCTCCACGCTGGGAAAGAAAAGCGCGGCAATACCGTCTGCAATCGACTTCAGCAGCTGAAACTGCGCATTCTCCGCGCCGGACCTGTTAACCAATTTTTTATCCTCATTAAAAGCGGTTTTGCCCGCCTCCTTGCGGTGTGCGGTGCGTCACTCTGGCATGTAATAACAACGTGCCGCTGCACAGACAGCCTGTGCCCGGCTTCCGCTGTTACCCGTCGTTTACGCGACTTGCGCTGTCCGTGCTCAGGATTTGCAGAACCCAACCATAAAGCCTGATAAAAACCCCATTGTAAACAAAATATGCATGATGTACTTTTTAGTTCACATCAATGCATGCATTCATGACGCTGTGTGATGCCTCTCAGCTGACAGCGGCACGTACCGCAGCTACGCGAAAAACGGGCCGGGGCGGAAAGATATCACTATCGCCTACAGCAGGCTGTCTTATCTCAGATACCAGGATAAATGTAATGAAAATCAGACCGTTTGGCGTAGAGCAGTGGATGAACGAGTGGGAAAATCACTGCCAGTATAATCTGGCAGAAACCTGCGTTGAGTCCCTGACCATGCAGCAGCTTCTGGATATGACGGGCAAAACCACCGATATCCTGGATGAGATGCTGAAGATAAAAATGACCTATGGCGCTATCACCGGTTCAGAGCGGCTGCGTCAGCTGATCTCGGAGCAGTACAGCTCGCAGCCGGCCGAGAACATTCTGACGACACACGGTGCCATTGGCGCGAACGCGTTAGTCTATGAAACGCTGATCGAACCGGGGGATACGGTTATCTCCGTACTGCCAACCTACCAGCAGCACTACTCCATACCGGCCAGCTACGGTGCGGAGGTCAAAATTCTGCCGCTGCGCCCGGAAAATGACTTTCTGCCGGATATTGCCGAGCTGAAATCGCTGGTTGATGGCAAAACCAAGCTGATTGCAATTAACAATCCCAATAACCCTACCGGCGCGCTTATGGATGAACGCCTGCTTCAGCAGATCGTTGCGATCGCCCGCGAGTCGGGAGCCTGGCTGCTGTGTGATGAGGTCTATCGCGGAACCAATCAGCAGGGCGATGGCTACAGCCCTGCGGTAGCTGACCTTTATGAAAAAGGCATCAGTACGGCCAGTATGTCCAAAACCTACTCTCTGGCCGGACTGCGTCTGGGATGGATTGCGGCACCGGTTTCTCTGCTCAGAGACATTGAAATGCACCGCGATTACAACACCATCAGCATCGGGGTGCTCGACGACTTCTTTGCTTCGCTGGCGCTGGAAAACCGGCATAAGATCCTCGCCCGCAACCAGAAAATACTGCGCGACAATCTCCAGCTGCTGGATGAGTGGGTTAACAACGAGCCGCTGGTGTCTTACGTCAAGCCCAAGGCCGCCACCACCGCCCTGCTCCGCTACAGCCTTCCCCTCGGCTCTCGGGAATTTTGTATCCGGCTGCTTGAACAGTACGGCGTGATGCTGACACCGGGCGAGGCGATGGATATGGAAGGCTATCTGCGCATCGGCTTCGCCAATAACGGCGAGGTATTGAAACAGGGTCTGCCGCTGATTGGAAAATTCATTAAAGAGCAGCACGCCATGATGCGATGAGCCGCGTCGCCGTTTTATCCGTTCTCGGGCGAACGAAGCTCCGGCAACTTTGCAAAATAAGCCGTATGCACGGGTTCCGTTTAACGTTCGCCTGAGAATTTACGTAGGCCAGCTCACATTTTTGTTGGCTGGCGATTGAAAAAGACCTAACCCGCTAAGATAATCCGCCGAAATACCCCATTTTTATGATGGCGTGCTACTGCGAAAGCAGGCAAGACCAAAATAGAAATGCTCTCCCGCCAAGGGGAGCGTTCCTGTTTTGGTCTTTTTTTTTGCCCCAACACCAGGAAACACCATGAACTATAACGAAACGGCAGACAAAATCCTTCACTCTGTGGGAGGTGCGGAGAATATCCGTATGCTTACCCATTGCGCGACCCGGCTGCGCATGGAGTTCAACGACCGCGCGAAGGTTAACGATGCGCAGATTGGTACGATCCCCGGCGTGATTAGCGTGGTGGAGAAAGGCGGTCAGTTCCAGATCGTCATCGGCAATGAGGTACAGCAGGTCTATCGCCTGCTGACAAAGGCGCTGCCGGAGAAGAAAACACCCGCAGGCGCGGGCAAGGACGCCAAACCGGTCGGCCTCTTTTCGCGCATCATCAGCGTTATCTCAACCACCTTTACCCCGGTGATCCCGGCGATTACCGGCGCGGGGATGATCAAGGCGCTGCTGGCGATCCTCAAACTGACGGGGGTCATCAGTGAAACCAGCTCGACCTATCAGCTGCTGAATATTATTGCTGACGCCGCCTTCTTCTTCCTGCCGGTACTGCTGGCCTACGGCGCGGCGCTGAAGTTTGAATGTAACCCGATTCTGGCGATGACCCTGGCGGGCGTACTGCTGCATCCGGGGATCGGCCAGATGCTGGCAACGGGCAAGGCGGTCGATTTTGCGGGTATCAACGTCCTGCTTTCCGACTATGCCGGGTCGGTGCTGCCGATCATTCTGACGGTATGGCTGATGTCGTGGGTCGAACGCTTCGCCGAAAAGGTTTCACCGTCCATCATTAAATTCTTCGTTAAACCGATGCTGATCCTGCTGATCACCGCGCCGCTGGCACTGGTGATCGTAGGACCGGCTGGGATCCTGCTTAACGATTTGGTAGCCGCGGGTGCGGGCGCCATCGACCGCCACGCCAGCTGGTTAATTCCGATGCTGATGGGCACCCTGCAACCCTTCCTGATCATCACCGGCACCGCCTGGGCGATGACGCCTATCGCCACTGGGCAGCTGAGTAAAAACGGTTTTGAGATGATCAACGGACCGGGCATGCTGGCCTCAAATATCGCAATGGGCGCGGCGACGCTGTGCGTGGCACTGAAAACTAAAAATAGTAACCTGCGCCAGCTGGCCTCATCCTCGGGCTTTACCGCCCTGCTGGGAATAACCGAACCGGCGCTGTACGGGGTGCTGCTTAAGTATCGCCGGGTGCTGATTGCCGCGATGGTCGGCGGCGGCTGCGCCGGGATCTACGCCGGCGTTAGCGGAATGGTGCGCTACGCGTTCGTCTCCCCTGGCCTGGCCGCGCTGCCGGCGTTTATCGGCGAAAATCCGATGAATATCGTGCATGCGCTGGTGACCTGCGCTATTGCCATTGGGGTGACCTTTACTCTGACCTGGTTTATCGCCTTCGAAGATGCGCCTGAAGAGCAAGAAACCTCTGACGAAACGCCGCCTGCCGCCAACCCGAAAAGCGAGGGAGAGGTTGAGGTGCTTAGCCCGCTGCGCGGCCCGGTAGTCGCGCTGAGCGACGTTAATGATGACGTCTTTTCCGGTGGCCTGCTGGGAGAAGGCGTGGCGATCCGTCCGCAGGAAGGCGTGCTGCGCGCACCGTTTAACGGTACGGTAATGATGTTCCTCCCTTCCTGCCATGCGGTGGGCCTGCAAAGCGAAAGCGGTCTTGAGCTGCTGATCCATATCGGTATTGATACCGTTAACCTTAACGGCCAGCACTTTAGCTCATCGCTGAAGTTGGGCGATGAGGTTAAAGCCGGCCAGGCGCTGATCCACTTTAATATCGCCGCCATTGAGCAGGCCGGTTACGATCTGATTACCCCGGTCATCGTGATAAACGGCGACGATCGGCATTCCCTGCACCTGACCGCCGCCGCGCAGGTCGATTACGGCGATCGTCTGATGGTACAAACCGCAAAGGAGAACCAGGCATGATTTATCAACGACAGACCCCGTTCCCGGACGATTTTTTATGGGGTGCCTCCACCTCGGCCTATCAGGTTGAGGGCGCGTGGAATGAAGACGGTAAAGGACCGTCGGTGGTTGATATGCTCAGCCATCCGC
>Ga0256410_1002405_pt1 | contig 12507 bp, 11 predicted proteins | sample PhyWR1_FD_185983 | JGI IMG/M metagenome (GOLD analysis project Ga0256410, IMG submission 185983) | Leaf surface microbial communities from wheat plants in UC Gill Tract Community Farm, Albany, California, United States - DLSL W.R1 | ecosystem: Host-associated > Plants > Phyllosphere >... | reverse complement strand
AGTCGCTGCGGCAGACGCCGGTGCCCCGCACCTGTACGACCACGCCGTGACGCTCCGGCGTCGGGTCTTCGACGTTCATCAAGCGCGGCGGTTGGGAAAAGGCTTCGTAGACAACTGCTTTCATGAAAATCACCTCTGCTCGGATAGACACGACGTTGTATTCGTTCGATTTCTTGCGCGGGGCGGCTCGAATCAACGCTGATCCATTATGTGCGAATGCCTTGAAATTGCTTTTCAGATTCCAGTTGATAGTGGGCGATAAATGAAATTAATCTCCGTTATCCGGCACATAATTGAAAGGATCAACCATGTTTGAGCGTTTGGATAAGGTGGATATTGCGATATCGGAGCGACTGCAGCGAGATGGGCGACTCTCGAATGTCAAGTTGGCGGAGCAACTTTCCCTCAGTGAAGCATGGTGATGGCTTTCGTGCAGATTTCCTGCAGTGATCACAGTGAAGAAGCCACGGAAAAGTTTGAGAAAATCATAGCGTCGGCGCCGCAGGTACTCAGTTGTCACAACACAACGGGCGAGGCGGATTTTTTACTTCAAGTGGTCGCGAGAGATTTGGACAGCTACAGCCGATTCGTTGAAAAAGTGCTGAGGAAGCTGCCGGGTGTATTGAGTATCCGGTCGAACCTGTCACTGCGAGAAATGAAGACCACCCATCGTTTTCCCGTGGCCGAACTCCTGAGCATCTGAGGACCTTTGAATCAGGGCGACGGCCTGATCATCAGGCGCCCAGGCGCTACCTGGTTCAAGGCAGGGCCTTTATCGCCTGGACGACAGCATTGACGATGGCCTGGGCGATGACCCGACGCTGGGCTTTCTCCATCCTGGGGCTCAGCCATGCAGGCAGGCTGTTCAGCATGGGCACGATTGCCTGCAGTGCGCCTTCGCGCAAGGGGCCACCAGGCTGATGGCATAGCTGCCCGACCAAGCTCAGTATTTCCGACTCATAAGCCTCCCTCAATCGCCGTACACTTTCTTCCATCGGCGCGTTCAGGCAGCCGGTGTCCATGACGGCCAACTTAAACTGCCCGGCCATGTGTTCATGCAATCGAAGGTGGCCTTCGATCAGTTTTGTCAGACGTTGCGCGGGCGTCAATCTTCGTTTTTTGATCAGCTCAACGTGCGACAACAACGTCTGATACAGCTCCATCAGCCACTCGAAAAGCAGTGCTTCCTTGCTTTCTACATGGTGATAAATCGCCCCCGGAGTGATGCCGATATGCGCCGCCAGTTCACGCATGCTGACCTGACTGAAACTGCGCTGCTGGAACAACTCCAGGGCTCTGCGCTGGAATTCAGAGCGGCTTAGCACAGTGCGCACGCTGTGTTGCGCACACGCAGCCACACCCGACGGCCGTAGCCTTGAGTCATGTGTCGAACGCCTGCTGCTTCGCGATTTCCTGGTTGCGCAGAATGAACCGCTGCAATTTGCCACTGGGTGTTTTGGGCAGGTGTTCGACGAACTCGATTTCCCTCGGGTACGCGTGCGCGGCCAGGCGTTGCCGGACATGCAGGCGCAGGACCTCCGCCAACTCGGTGCTTGGCAGGCTTTGACTGTTCAGTACGACGAACGCCTTGATCAACTCGGTGCGTTGCGGGTCCGGTTTGCCAATCACGGCGGCTTCAACCACCGCAGGGTGTTCGATCAGCGCACTTTCCACATCGAAAGGTCCGACGCGATAGCCGGAGGTAGTGATCACGTCGTCGTTACGGCCCACGAAGCTGATACTGCCGTCGTCATTCAACTCCACGATATCGCCGCTCAAATAATAACGGTCGACAAAAGCCTGGGTGGGCATTCCGAAGTAGCCCTCGAACCAACACAGGGGCGACCGCTCGCGATCCACCGCCAGCACGCCTGGCCGGCCCGGCGGCAGTTCCCGATGAGCATCATCCAGCACGACAATCCGGTACCCCGGAACCGCATAACCAGCTGAACCCTCACGTACCGGGTGACGCAGGCCGTGGTGGTTGCACAGCACCATGCCGATTTCAGTCTGGCCATAATGGTCGTGGATGACCACGCCGAGTTCGTCGGCAAACCAACGGATGACCTGCGGGTTCAGCGGCTCGCCGGCACTGCTGATGACACGCAGGCGACCACGCACGGTGTCGGCGAACGCAGCCCCCGCCGCGATCAGCAGGCGGTAGGCGGTCGGCGAGCCGGCCAGGTTGGTGATCGCATACTTGGTAATGATCCGGCAGGTACTGTCCACCGCGAACGGGCCGTCATAGAACAGCGTGGCACGGCCACATGCCAGCGGGCCGGTCACCGCGTAATACAAACCATAGGCCCATCCGGGGTCGGCGAGGTTCCAGAAATGGTCGTCCTCTCGCAGGTCAATCGAATCACGCATATAGCCCTTGAAGGCCAGAATGGCGCTTAAGGGCACCTCCAACGGCTTGGCCGGCCCTGTGGTGCCTGACGTACACATCAGCAGGAACGGCGCACTGGCGTCCAGCAACTCGGGTACACAATCGGCCTGTTGGCGATCCAAAACGGTCCAGAAGTCGTAATCGTCCGGGTTGCGTGGGCCTGCGCCGGTCACGATGATGCGTGGGCAGTCAATGACGTCGTCCAACTTGGGGCGATTATGGGCATCGGTCACAATCCAGCGCGCCTCGGAGCAACCCAATCGCTGCTCGATCGCCTTGGGGCCGAATGCGGTGAAGAGCGGTTGGTAGACCGCGCCGATGCGCCAGGTCCCCAAAATGGCAATCAACAGTTCAACCGTGCGTGGCATCAGGCCCGCTACACGCTCTCCCGGCTTGACCCCTTGCTCGCGCAAAAAGTTGCCGAAGCGCGCAGCGTGGGCCTGCAGTTCGCTGAACGTGTGGTGCGTGGCGCGGCCATCCGGCGTTTCGCAGTACAACGCCACGGCATCACCCAGGGCGTGCCGGTCGCAGCATTCGATGCAGGCGTTCATGGCCGTCAGCTCGCCGTGCAAGTCCTGGGCGGCCAGTTGTCGATAATTGAAAGAGGTCACTGCCGAGTCGTAATCACGCATAACGTACCTGATTGTTATTGTTGGTAGATGTTCGGTGTGCACACGCCCAGTGCGCGCGCTTTGATGTGGCTAGCTGTCCATCATTTCGGCCGCTTGCTGTGTGGCCTGGCTGGTCCGAGTGGCCAGCTTGCGGACTTCATCAGCGACCACGGCAAACCCGCGCCCGGCCTCGCCTGCGCGCGCCGCCTCAATGGCGGCGTTCAAGGCGAGCAGGTTGGTTTGGCTGGCAATGCCCTGGATGGTGGCGACAATGTGCGTCAACTTGCTGAGCGTTTCCTGCATCACGCGATGTTGTTCCGCCTGCGCCTCACGCATCGTGCTTTCTTCATGGTGGGCATGGATATCGGTAATGGCACCCACCACTCGCTGCGGGGAGCCGTCCGATGCGCGGCGCGTTTGCCCCCGGCCGCGGAACCAGCGGTAAGTGCCACTTTTATGTTTGAGTCGGTAATCCACATCAAACGGTGTTTTGCCGCTGCGGTCTTCAACGTGGGCAACAAACGCTGCGATCGCCCGTTCGCTGTCGTCGGGATGCAGGCGCGAGGTCCAGCTTTCCAGGGTATTGGGGAACTCTTCAACCGTGCTGCACCCCAGCAGTCGGCGCATTTGCGACGACCACCAGATGGTATTTTTCGGGTTCGCAGGGTCGCCGGCCACAACCTCGATGTCCCAGAGCCCGTCGTGCAGCATTTCCCGGGAAATGTCGAAACGTGTGGCCGCCAGTTCAAGTGTCTCGTTGTGCAGGTGTTGTTCGTGAATGTCACGAAGGGTTCCACCGATGGCGAGAGGTACGCCTTGAGGATCACGACTTGCGTTACCGCTGACCCTGCACCAGCGATAGTCACTGCCTGATGCGGACTTCAGGCGCACATCGAGCGCAAAGGGCGTCCGCCCACTGCGATCGGCAAGATGCCGGGCAAGCGCTTCCAGGTGCGGTTGCCGGTCAGCGGGGTGTAACTGTTCGCTCCAACGGCCGAGCTGATCAATACCTTGGGCCTGGATTGACGCCGACCCCGACCACTCCATTGCGCACTCCGGCCCGGGGGCGGCGGTTGCAGCCAGATCCAGTGTCCAGAACAGTTCATCTGCACCCTGGGTGATCAGTGCCCAGCGCGTCTCCACATGACGCAAATGCTTGTCGCGGCAGGCCAGACGTTCGTCCAATTGGCTGACTTTCAATGTCAGTGCACGTGCTTGCTCCTCCAAGGCACGCCGCTCCTGTAGCAATTGATCGACGCCTGACAGAATGCGGCGCAATAACGGGTTGTTCGATGATAACGGCATGCTCGGCTGGTCTGGCTGCTCCAGCCTCTCGGCGAGCGGCGCCAGTACCCAACGGGTGGTTCTGCTGAAAAAAAGCATGGAGCACCTCTACCTCGTTCAAAGGGGATCCGCCTGCAAGAGGGGGGACGGGCATGCCGACAAGGCCCGGGTGTCAAAGTCTGTCGCTCCCGGCAGGGTTTGCCAGGCCGACGGGCCTGCGGCGATTTCCTGAGCACTCAGCAGGCAGTTGTCGAGCTCGTGTTGCAACCTATGGGTATCCAGATCCTGGCCGATGAAGACCCATTCCTGCCGGCAATCCCCGACAATGCTGTCCCACTTGGCCATGATGCTTTGCAACCGATATTCATCCCGTGGCCATTGCGACGGCTCAATGAAGGTCCACCAGCGCCCGACATAGTCCCACTGGAACTGCTTGCCGCTTTGCACCAGCAGGCCGATTTCAAGGTGGCGGCTGGCCAACCAAAAGTAACCTTTGCTGCGCAACAGGCGCCCGTTGCACCAGGGTCGCAGGAGGAAATCGAACAATCGCTGCGGATGAAAAGGGGCGCGCTCGCGGTACACCCAGGACGTCACGCCATAGGTATCCGACTCGGAGGCCGGTGCGTCGCTGGCCTCCATTGTCTTCATCCAGCCCGGCGACGCCGCAAGGCTGGGTAAATCAAACAGATGGGTGCCGAGGATGTGGGATAGCTCAACGTTACCCTGAGTCATTGGCTCGATCCGCGCGGACGGGTTAAGGCCTGCGAGGATTCCGCGCAAGGCCTGGTAGCCAGGCTCATCGATCAAGTCCATTTTGTTGACAAGAATGACGTTGGCATACTCCACTTGCTCGATCAGAAGGTCGGTTAGAGGGCGCTGGGGCGTGTCCTCCTGTGCGTCGTCGCGGGGCACGGTGTCCGGTGACTCAAGCAGCGCCTGGAAACGGCTGCCATCGACCACTGTCACCAAGGTATCGAGCCGTGCCAACTCGCTGAGGCTGAAGCCTTCGGCGTCCAGGAAGGCGAACGTCTCCGCGACCGGCATCGGCTCAGAGATCCCGGTGGACTCAATGAGCAGGTAATCGAAACGCTGCTGGCGCGCCAGCGCACTGATCTGCTCAAGCAAATCGGCGCGCAGCGTGCAGCAAATGCAGCCGTTGCTCATCTCGATCAACTCATCGCTGCCACGGTGCAGTGACACATCGCGCTGCACCTCCTGGGCATCAATGTTGACCTCGCTCATGTCATTAACGATGACCGCCACCCTGAGGCCTTCGCGATTGCGCAGGATATGGTTGAGCAGGGTGGTTTTGCCGGCGCCGAGGAAGCCGGAAAGCACCGTCACCGGCAGTCGGCCTGTCAGGGCGCCGTCAATCATGCTTTCACCGCTTGAGCGACATCGGCGTGGTCCAGGTAGCTTTCGAAAAGATCGACCACCACCAGCCCATCGTCTGCCGCATCACCCCAGAGATCCTTTACGCGAAACTCGACATGGTAGGTCGGCTGGTGCGCCGCGCTCACGTCGCCATGGCCAATCGCGTCCGGGAACGGCCACTGCTCCGATGTGCGGTGCAGCACCACGCCTGCCTTGCCACGCACATAGGCTGGCATGCGGGTATGCCCGGCCACGTACTCGTCTCGCACGACGACCCGGTCGCCCACCTCAAAATGCGGTCGACCGGTGATCGCCGGGCGACCTTCGGCATGAGCAGGGTTCGCCAGCTTGAAGGGGGAGCCCAAGGCCTGATCGAGTTCTGCCTGGGTGATGACGCCTGTTTCGACCAGCAGGGTGGCGGTCGCAATGACATAGCGTTCGTAGTACTGAGTGCCGACATGTTGGCGGACATCCAGGCGTTCTACGGCGTGGCGCACTTCGTCCACGCTGAACTTTTTCAAGTGATCGGCACCGATAAACATCAAGCTGTAGGCCAGGTGTTCCCAGTCCTGCTTGAATACCTGTTTGTAGTCCAGACTATTGATGGTGTGAGGGACCTTGCCAAAGCCCTGAAAACCACCGAGATCGTGAAAACCATCCATTGTGAATACCTCTGAAAAGTGAAAGAAACAAAGCGCCCCGGTTACGCGACGTGCGGTAGCGCCACGCCGATAAGGACATCCTTGGTGATCAATTTTCGAAGCGCCTCTTCATCCATGGACTCGCTCCCTTGCGGCCGTACAGGCAGCACCAGATAGCGGCTTTCGGCGCTGGTGTCCCACACCTTGATGGTGACGTCGTCCGGCAGTTGCGTGCCCAATTCCCGCAGGACAGTGCGCCCTTCGCGCACCAGCCGGGCACGAAATTCGAAGCCCTTGTACCACTCCGGTGGTAAGCCGAGGACGGGCCAATTGGTGCAGGAGCAGAGGCTGCACACAATCACGTTTTTCAGAGTGGGCGTGTCTTCCAGGGCAACAATGTACTCACCCTGCGGGCCGGTGTAGCCAAACTGGGCACACGCTGCGGTGCCATCCCTTAGCAACAGTTCACGAAACTGCGGGTCTACCCAGGCCTTGGCCACAACCCGCGCACCATTTTCCGGGCTCCATTCGTGGGCCATCAGTTGCGTCATGTGCTCGATGTAACCGTCGGGGATCAGGTCCTTCTGCTTGAGCACTTGCAGTAACGCTTGTGCTCGTTCGCCCGGGGTTGATGTGTTTCTCTCAGGAGTGGTCATCGGTTTATTCCTCATCATTGAGCGTCTAGGCAGCGCCTGGCGGCTTGGTCTTTTTTGCGCTGCGGGGGGCCGGCTAACAGTTTTTCCAGTCGACAGCCGCCTCGAACGCTGCGGCAGCCTGATAAATCGTGCCTTCGGCATAGTGCTTGCCCACCAACATGAGCCCGACAGGCAGACCGTCTACCAGACCGCAGGGGATCGACATCGCCGGGTGGCCCGTGATGTCCTGGGCGGAGGCATTGCCGATCATTTCCAGTGCTCGCGCCACGTACTCAGTGATCGAGCAATCCGGTTCCGGGTGCGGCTGGGCAATGATCGGGACGGTAGGCATCACCAGCAGGTCATAGCGCGCCAAGGCCGCGTCATAGGCCGAGCGAGCCAGGCGCCTGAGGTTTTGCGCCTTGGCGTAGAAACGCCCGTTGTAGCGCTCGACACCGTATTGGCCGACGAACATGCACAGCTTGAGAGAGGCGGACAGGTCATCCGCCTGATCGCGCCATCCGGCTTGCTTGTCCAGCAAGCCCACGTCATACAGCCCTTTCCAGTTAAAACCCGCCCCATTGCCGTGCATCATCTGCATCGTCAGACCCTCACAGCCGATGGGGTGCCACAGCGCCCCGGCGATCGCGTGCTCAGGCACCGACACCTCCTCGACCTGCGCGCCCAGTTGCGAAAACCGTGCGATGGCATTGCGGACCGACGACGCAACGCGTGGATCCTGGTTGGCCAATTCGAAGCCTTCGCGCAGGACGCCAATCTTCAGACCGCTCACACCGCGTGCCAGGTAATCGCTGTACGTGTCGACCTGGGGCGCGGCTTGCCGGGGATCAAGCCCGTCCGCGCCGGCCATGACCTCCAGCATCAAGGCGTTGTCTCTCACATTGGCGGTGATGGGGCCGGCATGATCGATGGTCGCTTCGATGGCCATGATCCCGGTGTAAGGCACCAGACCGTGCGTAGGTTTCATCCCGTAAGTGCCGCAGAATGCGGAAGGAATCCGGATCGATCCGCCCTGGTCACCGCCGACTGCGAGGTCGACCTCGCCCGCGGCGACCAGCGCCGCGCTGCCGGAAGACGATCCACCCGAGGCAAACCCATGACGATAAGGGTTGTGAACCGGTGCGGGATCGGAAGTGTGACTGCCACCTGACAGGCAGTAATGCTCGCACGTCGCCTTGCCGAGGATGGTTGCGCCCGCGTCCAGTAACCGAGTGACCACAGTGGCGTCGAACGATGGAACGTGGCCTTCCAGTGGCTTGGCACCATTCATCATGGGCACGCCAGCCAGTGAAATGTTGTCTTTGAGTGCGACCGTTTTACCCGCCAGTTTGCCGTCACGGGCACCGCTGACTTCCGTTCGCACGTACCAGGCGTTGAGTGGGTTGTGTGCAGCCGATGGACGATAGCCCGAGCTGCGTTCGTAACGTACCGGTGGAATGAAATCGGGCAACTCGTCAATCAGGTCGTAGGCGTCAAAGCTCGCCTGCATAAGCGGCAAGTATTCCCGCGCATGCTCGGGGCTGAGCTGCATGTGCAGGCGGCTGGCGATATCCAATAACTGCTCAAGGGTGGGGCGAACGATTGCCATGGTGGGGCTGTCCTTATCGTCTGTGGCCGAAGAGCACTGCATGCTCATCAAGGTCAGTGGGCCTGGTGCTCAAGATAGTCCGCGCCTCCAGTCGAAGGCTTGGTTGAAAAAGACAGCGACTTGGCTGAGCCGGACAGCCCTGCGCCAAGGCAACAGAGGGCTGGGGCCGCTGTCCGGTGGACGCTTGCGTCAAAATACGCGGGCGTAGCGCAGGTTCATGCGGAAGTCTTCCTTGGCGCCGTTGTCCACTGACAGATCCTTGCCCAACTGCAGCTGGATCTGGTCTTGGGGGGTGACGAATTTGGTCGCTGTCAGGCGGAAGTTGGTTGTACCCAACTCGTTATCCTGATTGACGTGCTCGACGTTGGTCTCACCTCCCCAGGTGCGCCCGAAGCCGATACCAAACGCTGTGGTAGCGTCAGGCATGTAACGCCCCATGATCTGTGCTGCATAGGAAACGTCTTGCTTCAGACGGTCGGCATTTGCGCCATAGTCGGTGTTGTCGCCATACCAGGTTGCGCCGCCGACCAAGTCCATTGCCCATTTTTCTGTGAAGTGCTTGACGTAGGCACTCTGCAGTTCGAACTTCCAGCGGTTCTCACCGATATTGAGCGCGTCATCCTTGTCATAAGTGCCAGTGGGTACATACAGATAGGGGGCGATACTGAGGGTGTCGCGGGCTTCGTTGAGCCGCCACTTGACCGGCGCGGTCAGGATCAAGTCGCCGACGCCGCGGGTACTGCCCAGCGTCGAGGCGTCACCGCCACTGGAGACGTGCCCGAAGGGCAGCAGGAATTGCGGGTCGATGGTGACTGTGTCGCTGAGTGCGTAGACGTGGAGCAGACGCAGAATGCCGACGTCTGAGCTCAACCTGTAGTCGGAGCTGACCTTGTGCCCGTTGGCGTAAGCCGAGTCCGTGGTGGAGTGCTGGTAATAAATCGCACCGATGGTCGCGCCGACCGGGTATTGCTCATAGTCGCCAGGGGCTACTTCACCGGCGTTCGCGTGAAGTGCGGGCAACAGGGTGGAAAGTGTCAGCAGGCGGATCTTGTTCATTTTTTTATTCCTCGCACAGGAAACCACGCCACCCGGGGAGGGTGGCAAGGAAGTAGGAAATGGGGGAGAAGTGCCGACGGCACTCAGGCGGTTGGCGACAGCGCGTCGCGCAACATGCCGGTCTGCGAGTGACAGTTGATGTACTCGAATACCTGGCTCTTGGCGTCTGACACCGACACTTCGTGGTACAGCCGTAACTTTTTCAAACCCGCGGCCACACGGAAGAACGTCACGAAAATACGCAGGTGGGTAGGGTGCGACTCTGCCCAGCGTTCGAGTTTTTCCACCGAGCGCCAGTGACCGATGTTGTAGCTCACGTCGAGAAAGTTACCGTCGATATCGATATTGCGCACAAACCTGTTGCTGTAGCAGCCCAGGGGTTGCCCGTTGTCACGCAGGAAGTCCATGCCGTCCTGCAAGGTCGGCAAAATTTCATCCAGGTACAGCGAGCGTTCGTCCGCCTCGGCATCCGCCCAGTCCTGGCCTGAACGGATCAGCGTGAGGTTGTCATGCCCCATGACCACGACCCGCCCACCCTTGGCAGGGTCACCCGCGACCACTTTCAGCTCACTGGTAGGTTTCATCCAGTCCGTCTGAGAGATCGGGAAGCGGTCGCGCATCGAGCCCCAGTAACCGTGTTCCTCGATCTCGCCACTGGTGCTATCCATGACCGCGCCGACACCGGGCAAGTTTTCCTGGAAGGCGTACAAGGTTTCGAACTGTTCGGCGCGTGGGGCGGTGATTTCGCGGAAATAGCCCAGGCCGTCACTGAGCCGATCCGGCGAATTCCACCAGTCATTTACCTGGGGTGAGCGCAACCAGCGACAGTGGGCGGCAGGGTCTTTCCAGTACCCGACCACAATCAAATTATCAAACCCACTGCTGTCGGTGTGGTGGGTCAAATCATGGGTCTGCGGGCCATCGGCCAGACTGAAACTGCCGACGATGTGGCGCATTGACTGCAACGCGGCCTCGCGCTGGGCGTCGCCGCGATATTGCACGCCGAGGTATCCCATCACCACTTGTTCAAGTTGCTCGTCAGCGCGCGCGACCCACATCGGGAACGGCGGTTGATATTCGTCGGGCACCCGGCGTGACAGGGTGCGTGGGCATTTGAGATGTGTGTCGATTGCAGATTCCATGGTGAGCTCCTCGTTATTTTCGTTCAGGCCTACGGGTGGGCATCAGCGCTTCGGCGGCAGGTCGCGTTTGACGACTTGCCGTCGGTGCAGCAGCGTCATGGCTCCCCATTCAATCAACCAATACGCCGACTCTTCAGGGACCAGGTCGCGCCTCTGCAGAAACCAGGAGGAATCAGCCCGTCGTTGTGAATAGTGTCGATACATGGCGTGCCTCATCAGCGGGGTATGAGCTGCTGTGAGGTGGAAATTAGGCTGGGTGGCGAGGGGGCGCTTTGTTCGACGGGACAACCGTTTGGTTGGAAAAGACATTGCAGAAACTGACATTGCGCCGTGGTCCGCGTTGGTGCACTTGGGCCGACCGCGTGACGGGCTGTGCCTCTAAATGGGGATAACGGCACAGGCAACCGCCTGCGGCCTGAGGCGCGTTGCGAGGGGCATCGCACGGCAGTGTGACTGGACGGCCTGCAGCGGTGTTTGGCCTGCAAATTGCTTTTGATGGGGGACAGTTGACCGCAAGTTACCCCTTATCGAGCGCCTTTTGCATTGATGTCGAGGTCAGTGACATGAACCCGAGCACGCAGTATTCGACCCTTGCAGTGTCGGCCCCCCGTCGCTTTGATTACTGGAAGGAAGTGGTGTGCCGCCATTGCCTGGCAGCAGACAGCAAACCCTTGTCCCAGAGCAGTTTTGATGGCGCGCTCGCGATCAATACGCTCGGCGACCTGGACATCTGTTCGCTGTCTTCGCCGCTGCATTACTGGGAGCGCTCAGAGCGTCACCTGCGCAGCGGCCCGGCTGAAGATTTATGGTTGGGCTTCTCCCGAAATGGCCATGGGCAAATTGAGCAAGGAGGAAGAAAAGCCAGCCTGGCAGCTGGAAATCTGTTTCTTTATGACGCAACACAGGCGTTTCGATTCAGTTTCGGTGGTACCGAAAACCACTTGGTCCGTATTCCGCGAGCCTTACTGACCGAGCGTCTGCCACGAATCGCCGATTACACGGCGATGGTCCTCGACGACCGCCGCCCCGGCGTCGTGCCCTTGCGTGAAATGTTGCGTCAGGCCGCGAGCTCGCCGATGTCGTTGCAGGATGAGCACATCTCGAATCGTTATTCCGGCGCATTGATCGACCTGCTGGTGATAAGCCTGGAACTCCAGGACCTGAAGACAACCCACCAGGAACTCGACCTCTACGGTCGTATCATGCAGTACATCCAACGGCACTTGACCGAGCCGGACCTATCCATTGACGTCATCGCGCAGGCTCATAATGTGTCCACGCGAACTGTCACGCGCGCGTTCGCGCGATACCAGAAGACCCCCGTTGCCGAGATCTGGAAAGAGCGCCTGAATGCGAGCCGTGAAGCGATCGAGCGCGGTCAGGTGCGCAGCGTGTCCCAGGCGGCGCTGGACTTCGGGTTTTCCGACTTCTCCCACTTCAGCCATGCCTTTCGCAAGGCCTTTGGCGTTGCGCCGAATACCCTTTTGCGCCGCAATTGAGAGGCTTCGCGCTCAAACGGCTGGCGATTGAGTGCGGTTGTCGCTGGCCGTTTCCCGGAACAGTCGTGGTGACATACCGAATGTCGATTTGAAGTGCCGGCTGAAATGTGAACTGCTGCCATAGCCCCAGGCATAGGCGATCTCGGTGAGTGAGCGATGGGCCTGTTCGCGGTTGCGCAGGTCCTCGGCGCATCGGGACAACCGACGCTGCCAGATATACTCGCTGACGCTGCAGCCCAATTCATCCTGAAAGGCCCGGTGCAAGCT
>Ga0256410_1002395_pt1 | contig 12547 bp, 10 predicted proteins | sample PhyWR1_FD_185983 | JGI IMG/M metagenome (GOLD analysis project Ga0256410, IMG submission 185983) | Leaf surface microbial communities from wheat plants in UC Gill Tract Community Farm, Albany, California, United States - DLSL W.R1 | ecosystem: Host-associated > Plants > Phyllosphere >... | reverse complement strand
CACGCTGCTGTCAACACCTCATTTCCTGCTTCGATGACTTGAAGCTGACACCGCCGAAAACCATCCAACTCATTGAAACTCAAGGAGTTTTCCGTTTCGACTGCGCCGGAAGTGGGGCGAATTATAGGCCGTTTGAATCTAGGGTCAAGCACTAATTTGAACTTAAATCGCAGAAGCTGATTTCTTCTTATATAGACGCGGAATCCGGCTCTTCACCATCGGTATGCGCAGTGCCAGCAGACCTGCACCTATACAGGCATAAATCGACCATTCCTTGAGGTCCGCCCGCACTATCCAGAGCATATGCAGCAACCCCAAGCCCACTACCACATACACCAGACGATGGAGCTTCTTCCAGCGCGTGCCCAAGCGTCGCTGACTGTAGCGATTCGACGTCACCGCCAACGCCAGTAAACACAAGAACCCCAGGCTGCCGACAATAATGTAGGGACGCTTGCTTAGCTCAACACCCAACTGCGACCAGTCAAACCCCAGCACGAAAGTCAGGTAGGCACACAGATGCAGCACCACATAGGCAAAACACCACAAGCCGAGCTGTCGACGCACCGTGACCCAGCCCGACCAGCCCGTCAGTCTATGCATCGGCGTCATGCTCAACGTCACCAACAGCAGTATCAACGTTCCCAGCCCCAGACGATCGACCAACACCTTTCCCGGGTCTGGCCCCAAGGCAAAGATCCAGGCCTCGTACAACCAATACAAAGGCCAGATGGCCACCACGATAAAGACGCCAAGGCGCCAAGGTAGATGCTTCATCAGTAGTTCTTCCGCAGATCCAGGCCTGTATATAAAGAAGCAACCTCATCGGCGTAACCGTTGAACATCTGCGTATCGCGCACATTGGGACTGAACAGACCGCTCGGCAAGCGTCGCTCACGCGCCTGTGTCCAACGCGGATGATCAACTTGCGGATTCACGTTGGCATAGAAGCCGTACTCATCCGCAGCAATGCTTTGCCAGGTGGTTTTTGGCTGATCCTCGACCAGACTGATACGCACGATGGATTTCACGCTTTTGAAACCATACTTCCAGGGCACCACCAACCGTAGCGGCGCGCCATTTTGATTGGGCAATTCGCGGCCATACATGCCCACCGCCAAAATCGCCAACGGATTCATCGCCTCATCCAGCCGTAACCCTTCTACATACGGCCAGTCAATCAATGCAAAACCCGAACGCTGCCCCGGCATGACCTTAGGATCCTGCAATGTTTCAAAACGGATATACCTGGCTTTGGAGGTTGGCTCCACCTGTTTGAGCAATGCCGAAATGGGAAATCCCATCCACGGGATCACCATCGACCATGCCTCCACACAACGCAGACGATAAATCCGCTCCTCCAACTGATAAGGCTTCATGAAGTCTTCCAGCGCGTAACGACCCGGTTTGCCCACCTCCCCGTCGACTACCACAGTCCAGGGCTCGGTTTTCAAGGCACCAGCATTTTGCGCCGGATCCCCCTTGTCAGTGCCGAACTCATAGAAGTTGTTGTAGTGGGTCGCATCCTTGAAAGGTGTGATCGCCTCCCCCTTCACCGTGACGGCCTGCCATTTGGTTTGCGCTAGCTTGTCGGCAAACCAGGCTGGAGCCTTGCCCGGCTCAACATCTGCATAGCGCACCGCATCTTCGGCACTGGCCAAGCGTGGAAGCGCGCCCACAGCCAATCCGGCAAGCGAACTGCCCAACAATGCACGACGGGATAAATAGAAGGATTCAGGCGTAACGTCCGACTCTTTGCAGTCGGACGCTTTAGGCAGCTTGATGAGCATGACAACTCCGCAGTATTGGAGGGCTGATGCACCAATAGACTACGGAGTATGGGAGAAATTACATCACTCGGCGTTTTTGTTACGACGCAAACGCAGCAAGTACTGGATCGGCCCCGATGCCGCATATGCCAGGAAGGCCAGCAACAGAATGCGCGGCGGATCGCTGAACACAACCGCGAAGACCAGCACCACAGCCAGAATCGCCACAAAAGGAACACGCCCTTTCAAGTCCAGTTCCTTGAAGCTGTTGTACTTGATATTGCTGACCATCAGCATGCCGGCTGCCGCTACGAGCAAGGCAACCAGGAACGACATTTTCGAACCCTGAATACCGTAATCACTGAATGCCCATACGATACCCGCCACCACACCTGCCGCCGCCGGGCTGGCCAGGCCGATAAAGTAGCGTTTGTCCGCTGTACCTACCTGGGTATTGAAACGCGCCAGACGCAACGCCGCGCCCGCAACATAGATGAAGGCAACCATCCAGCCGACCTTGCCCATGTCCCCCAGTGCCCAGCCAAAAGCCAGCAACGCAGGGGCAACACCAAAGGCAACCATGTCCGACAAGGAATCGTACTCGGCACCAAAGGCACTTTCGGTATTGGTCATGCGGGCTACACGGCCATCAAGGCCGTCGAGCACCATGGCGACAAAAATGGCGATGGCTGCAAAGGCAAAGTATTTGCTGGCCCCAGCAGTATCACCCGCACTCATGGCACTTTGCGCACTCATGGAACTGATGATGGAGTAAAAACCGGCGAACAGGTTCGCAGTGGTGAAAAGGTTCGGCAGCAGATAGATACCACGATGCCGGACTTTTCGGCCTTCGGCGTCATGCCCTTCTTCGACATGCTCATCGATAGGCAGCAGGCTATCGGCGTCTGAAGCCGCTTTTGGCTCTTCGGGACGTTCGCTCATGGACATTACCTTGCAACGATATGGAAAGTTTCGGTAGAAGCTTGGGGCCAACACGCACCCGCAAACGATCCTGCTTTATACCAGAAGCCGCCGCTTAAACGAAAAAACGCGGCCTAGGCCGCGTTTTCTCTACAGGCTGGGAACTTAGTTCTTTGCCTGGTCAACGATTTTGTTCGCGCCGATCCAAGGCATCATCGAGCGCAGTTGCCCGCCAATGACTTCGATACCGTGAGCGGCGTTGTTGCGACGCTTGGCAGTCATCGAAGGGTAGCCGGTAGCACCCTCACTGATGAACATTTTCGCGTATTCACCGTCCTGGATGCGTTTCAGAGCGTTACGCATTGCCTGACGGGATTCAGCGTTGATGACCTCAGGGCCAGTCACGTACTCGCCGTATTCGGCGTTGTTGGAGATCGAGTAGTTCATGTTGGCGATACCGCCTTCGTACATGAGGTCAACGATCAACTTCAATTCGTGCAGGCACTCGAAGTAAGCCATTTCTGGCGCGTAACCGGCTTCAACCAGTGTTTCAAAGCCAGCTTTAACCAGTTCAACAGTACCGCCACACAGAACTGCCTGCTCGCCGAACAGGTCGGTTTCGGTTTCGTCCTTGAACGTGGTTTCGATGATGCCGGTACGACCGCCGCCTACGCCCGAAGCATAAGACAGGGCCAGGTTCTTGGCGTTGCCCGACGCATCCTGGTAGATAGCGATCAGGTCAGGGATACCGCCGCCACGTACGAACTCGGAACGAACGGTGTGACCTGGCGCTTTTGGCGCAATCATGATCACGTCGAGGTCGGCACGCGGCACAACCTGGTTGTAGTGAATCGCGAAACCGTGGGAGAAGGCCAGGGTGGCGCCCTTCTTGATGTTCGGTTCGATTTCATTTTTGTACAGCGCGGACTGGAACTCGTCCGGGGTCAGAATCATGACCAGGTCCGCAGCGGCAACAGCGCTGGCAACGTCAGTTACTTTCAGGCCATGAGCTTCAGCCTTGGCGACAGTGGCCGAACCCTTGCGCAGGCCAACGGTAACGTCAACGCCGGAATCTTTCAGGTTGCAGGCTTGAGCGTGACCCTGGGAGCCGTAACCGATGATGGCTACTTTTTTGCCCTGGATGATCGAAAGGTCGCAGTCTTTGTCGTAATAAACTTTCATGATTTTCCCTTATATCCAGGCCATTCAGGCCAATTAGCACTTGTTAGTTTTAGATGCTGAGTACTTTGTCGCCACGGGCAATCCCGGTGACGCCACTGCGAACTGTTTCCAGGATCGAGGCGGTTCCAATCGACTGAATGAAACTGTCGAGCTTCTCACTGGTGCCTGTCAACTGCACGGTATACACACTGGCGCTGACATCAACGATCTGCCCACGGAAAATATCCGTGGTGCGTTTGATTTCTGCGCGCTGTGCACCCGTTGCCTTGACCTTGACCAACATCAGTTCGCGCTCGATGTGAGCGCTTTCCGACAGATCCACCAGCTTGACCACTTCGATCAGCTTGTTCAGGTTTTTGGTGATCTGCTCGATCACTTCATCATGCCCCACCGTGGTCAGGGTCAGACGCGACAGGGTCGGGTCTTCTGTTGGTGCCACGGTCAGGCTTTCGATGTTGTAGTTGCGTTGCGAAAAAAGCCCGACAACGCGAGACAATGCGCCCGGTTCGTTTTCAAGAAGCAAGGAAATAATGTGCCGCATGATTAAGTACGCTCCGTCTTGCTCAGCCACATGTCGCGCATGGAGCCATCTTTGATCTGCATCGGATAAACGTGCTCACTGGTATCAACCTGAATATCCAGGAACACCAGGCGATCCTTCATGGCAAAGGCTTCTTCCATTTTCGGCTTGAGGTCTTTCAGATCGGTGATCCGGATACCTACATGCCCGTAAGCTTCAGCCAGCTTGACGAAGTCAGGCAGCGATTCCATATACGAATGGGAGTGACGACTGCCGTAGTTCATGTCCTGCCACTGACGCACCATCCCCAGCACTCCGTTGTTGAGGCTGACGATTTTGACGGGCAAGCCGTACTGCAGACAGGTGGACAATTCCTGAATGTTCATCTGAATACTGCCCTCGCCTGTCACGCAGGCAACGTCAGCATCAGGGAAGCTCAGTTTTACCCCCATCGCAGCCGGGAAACCGAAGCCCATGGTGCCCAGGCCTCCGGAGTTGATCCAGCGGTTGGGCTTGTTGAAGCGGTAGTACTGGGCCGCGAACATCTGGTGCTGGCCCACATCGGACGTTACATAGGCATCGCCCTTGGTCACTTCGCAGAGCATCTCGATAACAGCCTGAGGCTTGATCTGGCTGCCGTCACCCTTGTTGTAAGGGAACAGGTCACCGTCTCCGCGCCACTCGTCGATTTGCTTCCACCAACTGGCAACCGCTTCCGGGTTTGGCTTGTCGCCGATGTCCTTGAGGATGGCGACCATTTCGGTCAGCACGCTCTCAACAGGGCCTACGATCGGCACGTCCGCCTTGATGGTTTTGGAGATGGACGCCGGGTCGATATCGATATGGATGATCTTGGCATTCGGGCAGAACTTGGACGGGCCGTTGATGACCCGGTCATCGAAGCGCGCACCTACCGCAAGGATCACGTCTGCGTTGTGCATCGCCATGTTGGCCGTGAAGCTGCCATGCATGCCAAGCATGCCGATAAACTGACGGTCGGTGCCAGGGTATGCACCCAGACCCATCAGCGTATTGGTCACGGGCACGTTGAGCATTTTTGCCAGCTCGGTCAGTGGCTCCGAGCCACCGCCCAAAATAACCCCGCCGCCTGCGTAAAGCACAGGGCGCCTGGCCGCCAGCAGCATCTCTGCCGCCTTGCGGATCTGGCCGGAGTGGCCACGCAAGGCCGGGCTGTAGGAGCGCAGCTTGGCTTTTTTCGGGAAAACGTATTCGAATTTTTCGGCCGGGTTGGTCATGTCTTTCGGGATATCGACCACGACCGGACCAGGACGGCCGGATTGCGCCAGGTAGAACGCCTTTTTCATGACTTCCGGGATTTCCGAAGCATGCTTGATCATGAAGCTGTGCTTCACGATGGGCCGGGAGATACCGATCATGTCGGTTTCCTGGAAGGCATCAGTTCCAACCATGGTACTAGGCACCTGGCCCGAAATGATCACCATCGGAATGGAGTCCATGTAGGCAGTGGCAATACCGGTGATGGCGTTGGTAGCACCCGGCCCGGAAGTCACCAGTACTACACCGGCTTTACCGGTGGCACGGGCGTAGCCGTCAGCCATATGGGTTGCAGCTTGTTCATGACGAACCAGGATGTGGGTAACTTCCGGCTCTTTGAACAGTGCGTCGTAGACATGCAGGAGAGCACCACCTGGGTACCCGTAGATATATTTGACACCTTCGTCGCGCAAAAAGCGGACGAGCATCTCACCACCAGACAAAAGCTCCACGTTGTTCACCTCTAAAACGCCAGAATACCGTCCACAAAAATACGAACGGGTCTTAATAGGTTTACTTTTCAGCAGAGCATGAGCGACGGTGGTCGCCGACTACGTCAGCACTGACTGAGCAAGTATTGGGAACTCCCCAAGTATTGCGGGGGTTTCCCACCCAGCGCGAGGTAACGCGTTGCGGGTGTAACAGGTCGGCGCGGGTGTGCGCCTCATGATCTGCTGAGAGAGCCTGCTTCTGGCAGCCCCTCTACAGCGGGAGTTCGATTCTTGTCATTAGGCCTGTCCAAGTCAAGCCATCAATTCAATTTATTTGCATAAATCGACAGGAACGCACAAAAAAACGCGCAAAATGACAGAAGCCAACAAGAAAATGGATGGCTGCCAGTAAAAACTGGCAGCCATGACCTCAGGAGACAGGGCTGATCAGGTGGTCAAAGTCTTGGAAATGCTTGAGCAAGGGTTTCCAGTTGCCACGACGCTGGGCAAACACATGCTCAGCCATATGCCAAATACCCGAGACACTGGGCAGAGGCTGCCCCCGTTCGACGATGGTTTTCATCTTCGGCAGGAAGATCCACTGCACCCATTGCTCAAAATCCAGGCGATCGACACTGAACGGCTCCAGGCTGGAAAGGTCGTGTTCGGTCGGGACCTTGTCACTCCACAAGCCCTGGGTGCGCATTTCGTGTTCGATCAGCAGCAGGAACCCGGCAACTTCAGATGTGCGTGCATCCATGACCATCAGAGGCTCACCTTGGCTTTTTGACGGGCCAATGCAGCGCCAGCGGCATCACCTTGCTTCTCACGGGCCTGGGCAATCAAACCCCACAAGCTCGCCTGCAAATCCGGACGACCGCTGGCGAACGTCAAACCACGGCGGGCAAACTGCTCAGCCTGGGCGGCATCGCCCTGGGCCATACGCACCTGAGCCAGACGATAAAGCACCTGAGGCTCACGAGGGGCCACGCGCTGGGCACGTTCAAGGCTCGATGAAGCGCCGTTCAAGTCGCCGCTCGCCTGTTGTTGCTGAGCGGTGGTAAGCAGCGCCAGCACCGGGCCATCCAGTTGCTCGTCGGCAGCCAGGCCGCCGCTGTTCGACGGAATGCCGCTGGGGGTAATGGCCGTCGGGGCACTGTAGGCCGCGCCCGGTGTGTAGCTACCCGTGCTGATGGGGGCTGCGGCAGGGCCGGGGGTGATCGGCCCCGGCGTAAATGGCTGGGTGCTGATCGGCGTCGACACGCTGGCAGCGCCGCCCGGAATCATCACCACAACCCCCGAGTCCTCGGTAATCGTACGTGCCTGAGCGGCACGCGGCGCAGTGGCCTGTGGATAATTCCCCGCCGTACGCTGGGCCGAAACACGCTCGTTATTCGACACCGCAACACCAGAATCGACCACAGGGATGGACCCCTGCGGCACGCTGGCACAACCATTGAGCAAAGCCAGGGCTGAAACAGCCGCAATCCACAACTTATTCACGTCATACCCTCTTTGCTTAATTCAACCAGCCCTTGACCCAATCCATCACGGCTTCACCGGTGGCGGGCTCTTGCCCACCACAACTGGCACCAGCTGGCGGTTCACTGCCGCGAATATACGGCATCTGTACCGCGCCGGGGCAGCCGGCATCCGATCCTTGACCGGTATGCGGATCAATCCAGGCCTGCACAATGTTATCGGGCTGAGGCATGTCGAGCGGCAGCGGGTCAGCCTTCTTCATAAAGCTGGTCCACACCTGCAAGGCACCGGTTGCCCCAGTGAACGGGGTTTTGCCGTTGTCATCGCGCCCCAGCCAGACCACTGCCAGCAAGTCCTGGCTAAAGCCGGCAAACCAGCTGTCACGGGAATCGTTACTGGTGCCGGTCTTGCCCGCCAACGCGAGACTCTTGGGCAGCACGTTATAAACCGAGCGCCCCGTACCTTCGCGCATCACATGCTGCATGGCGTTCTGGATCAGAAAGATCGAGCCCGGATCAAAGCGTTGCTGGATCTGGAACGGGTAACGTTTGAGCGGCTCGCCTTCGGCTGTCAGCACGCTGCGAATGCCGCGCATCGGCGTATTGAAGCCGCCGTTGGCCAAGGTCTGGTACATGGTCGCCACTTCCATCGGGCTCAAGGCACCAGCCCCCAGCAACATGGACGGGAATGCCGGAAACTCGCGCTCCACACCCAGTCGCGCCAGGGTCTTGAGTACATTAGGCACGCCGACTTCCTGCCCCAGCCTTACCGTACCGAGGTTGTAGGAGTTCATCATGGACTGATAGAGGAAAATCGTACCGTGAGAGCGGCGGTCATAGTTCTGAGGCTTCCAGATCTGACCATCAGCGCCTTTGATCGACAATGGCTCATCCGACAGCCAACTGGTCAGCGTGTACTTGCTCGGCCGCTCAAGTGCTGTGAGATAGACCGCAGGCTTGATCAGCGAGCCAATCGGTCGCACCGCATCCAGTGCACGGTTGAAACCTGCGTAGCCTGGCGCACGACTGCCGATCAGTGCCTGGACTTCGCCGGTTTCAGGGTTGGTCACCACCATGGCGGCTTCCACTTCATCCGCGCCCTTGCGCCCGGCCAGACGCTTGAAGGTCTCGCCCACCGCAGCTTCGGACTTCATCTGCAGGATCGGGTCGAAGCTGGTGAAGATTCGCAGCCCTTCTTCGGTCAAGTCTTCGTCGCGGTAGTCTTCACGCAGCTGACGCTTGACCAGATCCAGGAACCCCGGGAACGAGCTGTCTGCCAGACTGCCGCGCTTGGTCACGCCCAAAGGCATTTTTTTCGCTGCAGCCACTTGCTCGGGCGTTGCAACACCTTGCTGCTCGAGCAGGTCGAGCACCAGATTACGTCGTACAAGCGCACGCTCGGGGTAACGCCGCGGGTTATAGGCCGAGGGCCCTTTAACCATACCGACCAGCAGTGCTACCTGGTGCAACTTGAGCTCGGCCAGCGGCTGGCTGAAGAAGAACTGGCTGGCCAGACCGAAACCGTGCACCGCGCGTTGACCGTCCTGGCCGACAAACACCTCGTTGAGGTACGCCTCAAGGATTTCGCGCTTGTCATAGTGCAACTCAAGCAGCAGCGCCATCATTGCTTCGGTCAGCTTGCGGCTCAGGCTGCGTTCGTTGGTCAGGTAGAAGTTCTTGACCAGTTGCTGGGTCAAGGTACTGCCGCCCTGGCGCATTTGCCCGGCCGAGGTATTGACCCACATGGCGCGTGCAATCGACTTGGGCGACACCCCGAAATGGTGATAGAAGTCCCTGTCCTCGACGGTGACCAGGGTTTCCAGCAGAAACGGCGGTACCTGATCGATATTGATCAGGATCCGGTCTTCAAGGTTTTTCGGGTACATGCCGCCAATCAGCAGCGGCTCAAGGCGCACCACCGGCAGTTTGGAACCATTGGTCGAGGAAAGCTCGGCAACATAGTCGCCAGAAAATCTTACCCGCACCGGCTGCGCCTGCTCGGCACCTTCATAAAACTGAAAGCCACGGGTATTGAGGTCAACCGTGTTGCCATTGACGGATGCCGCGCCCGGGCCGTTGGCCACGCTTTCACGGCGATAGCCCAGCGCATCGAGCTCGGTGAGGAAGTCGTTCTTGCTCAGCTTCTGGCCGACGAACAGCTCCAGCGGGCGCGCATACACCTTGGCCGGGATGGTCCAGCGCTTTCCGGAGAATTTCTCCTGAACGATGGCATCCAGATAGACGGCAAAACCTGCCAGCACCACCAGGCCGACCAGACTGAGCTTGATTGCCCAGCCCAGCCAGGGCCTGAGGCCGCCAGAGGGACGTTTGGAACGGGAACGAGGAGATCGGGTACGAGTCATGGCGCGAGATTATACGCACTTTATTCATGTTCATCATGCGCAGCCCGGCGGTTTGCACTCCCGCTGCCAGCCGCCATAATGGCGCATCGAATATTCCCGACCTTGAAGGATCAACCGTGAGCCAGAACCTGATTGCCGCCCTGCAAAACCCGGACCTCTATCCCCATGAAGTCGAAGGATTTCAGGTTATCGAGACGCATATCTCCTGGGTCATCCTTACCGGGCCGTATGCCTATAAGTTGAAGAAACCGGTCAACTTCGGCTTTCTTGACTTCACCGAACTCAGTGGCCGCGAACACTTCTGCAATGAAGAGTTGCGTCTCAACCAGCGCCTGACCGAAGGCCTGTACCTGGACGTGCTGCCGATCACCGGCAGCGCCGACGTACCAGCATTCGGTGGTGAAGGCCCGGCCATTGAATACGCGTTGAAAATGCGCCAGTTTCCGCAAAGCCAACTGCTGAGCACACTGCAAGCCAATGGCGAACTGAATGCCGGCCATGTCGACGAAATGGCCCAGCAGATCGCCCGCTTCCACATGCAGGCGCCCCATGTGCCTGCTGCGCACTACCAGGGCACGCCTGAGGCGGTAATGGACCCGGTTCGTCAGAACTTCGAACAAATTCGCCCGTTCCTTTCGGACAAAGCCGACCTGTTGCAACTGGAAGCACTCCAGGCCTGGGCAGAGGCCAGCTTCACCCGCCTCAAGCCGCTGTTCGAACAGCGCAAGGCCCAAGGCTTCATTCGCGAATGCCACGGTGACATTCACCTGGGCAATGCCACGATGATTGACGGCAAAGTAGTGATTTTCGACTGCATCGAGTTCAACGAACCGTTCCGCTTCACCGACGTCTACGCCGATACCGCCTTTCTGGCGATGGACCTCGAAGACCGCGGCCTGAAATGCCTGGCCCGCCGATTCGTCAGCCAGTACCTGGAACTGACCGGTGATTATCAGGGCCTGGAGCTGCTGAACTTCTACAAGGCCTACCGCGCACTGGTTCGCGCCAAAGTCAGCCTGTTCAGCATGCCTGCCGAAGCCAGCCCGGTGCAGCGCGCAGCCACTCTGCGTCAATACCGCAACTACGCGAACCTGGCAGAGAGCTACAGCACGATTCCTTCACGTTTTCTGACCATTACGCACGGTGTTTCGGCTGTAGGTAAAAGCTCGGTAGCCATGCGACTGGTTGAAGCTTTGGGGGCGATTCGCCTGCGCTCAGACGTCATCCGCAAGCAACTGTTCGGTCAGCAGACGGCAGAAAACGCAGTCGGCGATGGCATCTACAACGCCGACGCCAGCGCAGCTACCTACAATAAACTGCATGAACTGGCCGGCATCGTCCTGCGTGCAGGCTTCCCGGTGGTGATCGATGCCACTTACCTCAAGCGTGAGCAGCGCGATGCGGCCGCCAAAGTGGCCGAAGCGACAGGTGTTCCTTGCCTGATCCTTGACTGCACCGCCCCGGACGCCGTGATCGAAGGCTGGCTGGCCCATCGCAAGTCCGTGGGTACCGACCCGTCTGACGCCACCCTGGAAGTAGTCAAAGCTCAGCAAGCCAGCCGCGAAGCGCTGGGCGCTGATGAGATCCTGCGCAGCAAGCGTGTTGAAACCCACAACAGCAAAAGCCTCGACACTCTGATTGCCGACATTCGCCAGCGCTTGCCGGGCCTGTAAGGTCCATGTTCGCCGTGGAACCGCAACGGTTTCACGGCGTTTACCTGCGTAACATCGCCCGTTAACACAAATACGACATCAGCTCCGGCGCTGGCGTTTCACAGTCGCCAAGGTCGATTGAATGGTCATGGGCGCTCTACCCTCTTGGGTCCAGGGAACTGATTTGCGCCTTACTACAGCACATTCGCTCAATTCCAACTCCGCCTTGTTCCAAAACCGACTAACGGACTACGAATTTCCTACTGAGCGCTACACTCAATAGAGTCAACATACCCCGTAAACGCTGAGCTCACGCCGTCGCAAGGAGAGCTGATGAACGATGAACTCCAGCATTTGAAAAATCTTGGCAAGACCTCTTCACAATGGCTGCACGCTGTTGGCATTCATAGTGCCGCGGACTTGAAGCGCCTGGGCGCGGTGGATGCCTACCGGGCGGTGAAGGCCCGAGGGTTCAGAGCCTCCAAAGTACTTTTATATGCTATCGAAGGTGCCCTGCTGGATGTTCACTGGAACGATATTCCTGCAGAACGCAAAGAGGCCCTCAATCAGCAAGTCGAGCATCTGGCTACACTGAAAAAGGCCTGATACGGCAGGCTGGCAACGAACACGATGAACGGTAAAAAACAGTTGTTGACTTGGTAATGAGAATTGTTATGATTACGCCATCTGGTCGCGAGACCAGTCGATCTTCTGAAAGGCCCTTGGTTCGGACTCTCAGAAAATCTCCTCATCAGGCTAATCACGGTTATTTGACCCGGCTCTTGCCGGGTCTTTTTTTACCTGTGTGTACGGACCGGACACATGGTGGACACATGTGCGGGGACATGGTGGACACATTATGCCCCGTAGTCAGGTTTGCTCACGTCGAACGTTCTTAGAAAGTGATGGCAGAAGTAGACGTCAAAGAGTCC
>Ga0256410_1002389_pt1 | contig 12556 bp, 10 predicted proteins | sample PhyWR1_FD_185983 | JGI IMG/M metagenome (GOLD analysis project Ga0256410, IMG submission 185983) | Leaf surface microbial communities from wheat plants in UC Gill Tract Community Farm, Albany, California, United States - DLSL W.R1 | ecosystem: Host-associated > Plants > Phyllosphere >... | reverse complement strand
CAAAAAGAAATAAAATGAAAGCTCAGATCCGTCTGGGCTTTTTCTTTTTTAGGAGCCGGGAACCTGCTTTCCGCTATATCTTTTGCTCTTCGTACCTCATCACAAAAGGATGCCGCTTCAATGGTAAGTTTGCAATACAATAAATAGATTAATAACTTGGTTGAAAAAATTAACCACAAGAGTAAAAGCAGCAGGATAAAGACAGACGTTGCATTGATACCGAGATATCGCCCCTGATATTATTCCCCTGCTGCTGTTTTCTTCCAAATCCGGATAGAACATTGTTGGTAAAACTTTTACCATGGTGGATCAGAAGAAAACCTCTTTAATAAAAGAATTTGTTATGTCAAAATTATCAAAAAAAGTGATTGGTGTGGATGTCGGATCAAAGTTTTTAACGGTAAGTTTCAATGATGACCAGAATCAGGATCAGATTTATAATATTGGAAACAATCAACGCTCGATTTTATCTTTTTTAAAGAAAATCTGTGCTGAGGAATATTGTTTCGTTATTGAATCAACTGGCAATTACAGCAGTCGGCTGCTTCATCTTTCTTTGAGTAGTGGTTTTGAAGCAAGCTTGATTAACTGTATGTCTGTCAAACATTTTTCAAGGATGAAAAACATCATTACCAAGACCGATGCGGAAGATGCCAAATTGATCAGACTCTACGGCGAGATGTTCCGTCCGGAAATTTATAAAGCTAAAAGTATTGAGATCGAATATCTGGATCAGGAAATCAAACTTCTGAATGACCTTGAGGAAGAAAAGCGCCGTTATGGTGTAAAGCTCAAAGCGCTTCGCTACAATCCACAGCTCAATCCTGATACTGAGAAGCATTATGAAAGGAGATTAAAACAATTGGACAAAGAAATACGGGAAGTAGAGTTACGCCTTCCACAGCTTCAGGATGAAGAATTCAAAGAAGTCAAAGGTTTGCTGCAAAGCGTGTCGGGGATTGGCGAGAAGACCTCGCTTCAATTGATGACTGCCACCTCGGGCTTCAGGAATTTTGATTCGGCCGGATCACTTGTGAAATATTTTTGGACTGGCACCGCGGATTTACCAATCGGGAAAGAAATCCTACTCTCCGGGCAAGTGCCAAACGTCCAAAACTCATATCCGAAGTTTGCTCTATGTATGTTCCTGGACGGCGATGAAACACAATACCCAATGCAAAGCACTTTACGAGCGTCTTTTGGAGAAAGGCAAAGCTAAAAAGCTTGCTTTGATAGCAGTCTGTAACAAACTGCTGAGAATTTGTTTTGGTGTCGTGAAAAATAAAACAGCGTATCAACAGGATTATCAGAAAAACTTTAAAATTTTAACCTGAACAATTTGCAAATTAATATAGAACATCGGGGCTATGGGTTTCTACATCAATCAAAACTTTGTCAGAGTTTAACGCTTTGACAAAGTTTTTTCCATTATTCAGCAATAAATTGTTTAGAAATAATCGATTAAAAACCATCAACCATCAACTAAAAATGAATTGGATTTCCAAACTTTTCAACAAACAAAATATCTTTCTTTTCCTGCTGATAGGAATGGTCATTTTGGCGAAAGTCATTCCTTTCCACGAATCCTACAACCAGTATTTCAGTCTGGCTGGATTTATAGATTGGGGAATCGCCGGGATTTTTCTCTTGTACGGACTGAAACTTAATCTAAAAGAAGTCGTAAAAGATGTCTCCAACTGGAAACTGCATTTGCTGATTCAGTCAGGAACTTTTATTATTTTTCCGTTGTTGGCCTTGATTTTTTATCCTTTTTTAAAAGACACTTCGTATTATAATATTTGGCTTTCTGTTTTCTTCTTAGCAAGTTTACCTTCCACAGTTTCATCATCGGTCGTAATGGTTTCCATAGCAAAGGGAAACGTCACTTCGGCCATTTTCAATGCATCCATTTCAGGAATTATCGGAATTGTGATGACACCACTTTTGATGAGTTTTTTCCTGACATCAAATGGAGAAGGCGGAAATCAATCCGAAATCATCCAGCAATTATTACTGAAAGTTTTATTGCCAATTATTTTAGGACTTTTACTCAATCCTATCTTCAAAAAATGGGTAACGAAATATGCCAACATCATCTCAGAATTCGATAGACTGATTATCTTATTAATTGTCTACGAAAGTTTTTCAACGGCATTTATAGAAAATATCTTCGTTTCTGTGCCTTCATTTGTATTCGTTGCTTTGGCTTTGAGCGTTGTCTTTCTGTTTTTCGCAACCTATCACATTCTGAAATTCATCGCTCAAAAACTGAATTTCAAACCAAAAGATGTCATCACAACAACATTCTGTGGTTCAAAGAAATCCTTGGTTCACGGTAGTTTATTTCTCTTGGTTTTAGGAATTCCGGATGAGCAGAAAGTTTTGTTTTTGCTGCCGGTAATGATTTATCACAGCTTCCAATTATTCTACGTCAGTTGGCTAGCCAACAAAATCGCAAAAAGAGCGGAAATTGTTAAAAATTAATTTTAGAAACTCATCTAATCTTTGATAAGTTTTACGCCTCTGCGAACCTTAAAAACAGTCAGATTTTAAAGAAAACTTTGCGGACTTTGCGTTAAAATTTCGCGTTATTATCAAAGCAGAATTTCAAACAATTTAATTTTCAATAGTATCTGAATTTTGTTTAAATTTAATATAGACCTTAAAAAATATTTTATGAAAAAAATAATCACATTTTCTTCAGTCATACTTTCCTCCATTTTCTATTCTCAGGTTCAGAAAGTAGAACCTGCATTCTGGTGGAGCGGAATGAAGAATCCCGAACTTCAACTCTTGGTTTACGGAAAAGACATCAATAATCTTCAACCCGAATTCTCCAACGGAATCAAAATCAAAGAAGTCAAAAAAGTTGAAAATCCAAACTACCTTTTCGTAACCATCGACACCAACGGAATTCAGCCCGGAAAAACAAAACTGAATTTCAAAAACGGAAACAAGACCGTCAAAACCATCGATTACGAATTCAAGCAAAGACAACAAAATTCTGCCAACAGAGATTCCTACACTTCGTCGGACGTCATGTATCTGGTAATGCCGGACCGTTTCGCCAACGGCAATCCGAAAAATGACAACACACCGGACACAGCCGAAAAATCTGACAGAACAAAAACCGGCGGCCGTCACGGCGGAGACATTGCTGGAATCGTAAAAAACCTGGATTACCTAAGCGAATTGGGCGTTACCACGCTTTGGAACACGCCATTGTTGGAAGATAACGAACCGAGCTTTTCTTACCACGGTTACGCGCAAAGCGATTATTACAAAATCGACCCACGCTACGGAACCAACGATGATTACAAAAATCTGGCGGACGAACTTCACAAACGAAAAATGAAACTCGTGATGGATTATGTCACAAACCATTGGGGTTCAAAAAGTTGGATTATCCAGGATCTGCCTGCGAAAGACTGGATTCATTATTGGGAAGAAGGCAAAGATGGTTTCCAGAGAAGCAATTACAGAATGACCACACAGTTTGATACCAACGCTGCAAAAGTGGACGAAGCGGCTTGTATGGACGGCTGGTTTGATACCACAATGCCGGATATGAATCAAGGTAATCCAATGGTTGTCAATTATATGGCTCAGAATGCGATTTGGTGGATCGAATATGCGGGGCTGGACGGACTTCGTGTGGACACGTATTCTTACAACGACAAAAAAGGGATCGCAGATTGGACGAAAAAAATCACGGACGAATACCCGAAATTTAACATTGTTGGTGAAGTCTGGATGCACGATCAGGCTCAAATGTCTTACTGGCAAAAGGATTCCAAGATTTCTGCGATAGAAGGTTATAATTCTTATCTGCCTTCCGTGATGGATTTTACACTTCACGATGCTATTAGTCAGGTTTTCAAAGAAGAGCCGGGCTGGGATTCAGGAATGCAAAGGGTGTATGACAATTTTGCCAACGATTTTCTTTATCCTAATTCAAACAATCTTTTGGTGTTTGCAGAAAATCACGACACAAATAGATTCAACCAGATCTTTCCAAAAGTGGAGGATTATAAATTAGCACTTAGTCTCCTGCTGACCGTTCGCGGCATTCCACAACTGTATTACGGCTCCGAAATTGGAATGGCCGGCGACAAAGGAAAAGGCGGCGACGGCGAGATTCGTCAGGATTTTCCTGGAGGTTGGGCTGGAGACAAAAACAACGCTTTTACAAAATCCGGAAGAACTGCTTCTCAAAATGACTATTTCGATTACACCAAAAAAATCCTGAACTGGAGAAAAGGAAATGAGGCGATTCATTCGGGGAAAACTTTGCATTACATTCCGAATGATAACGTTTACGTTTACTTCCGATATACCGATAACAAAAGGGTAATGGTTGTCATCAACAATAACAAAGAAACCCAAAACCTGGATTTGAAGCGTTTTTCCGAAGGTCTAAATGATTTGACAAAAGGAAAAGACATCCTTTCTGACAAAGATTTTGATTTAAAAACAAATTTGTCTGTCGCTGGAAAATCTTCATTAATTTTAGAACTTAAATAAAATTAAAATGAAAAAAATAGTTTCACTTTTCATCCTCACGTTTTTCATCTTTTCAGGTTCAATTTCTGCCCAGAAAAAAGGCTTTTACGAGAATGTTCAAAAAAAGAATATCAACAAATTGCTGGATGATTTCAACACACTTGCAACCAATGCAGATTTCGATAAATACTTTGATTGCTTTGCAGAAGAATCCACTTTCATCGGAACTGACGCGACCGAAGTCTGGAACAAAAAAGAATTCAAAGAATGGGCAAAACCATTTTTCGATAAGAAAACAACCTGGAATTTCAAATCTTTAAAAAGAAATATCTACTTCAGCAAAGACGGAAATTACGCCTGGTTTGACGAAATTCTTGATACCCAAATGAAAATTTGCAGAGGTTCCGGCGTTGTCGAAAAAATCGGTGGTAAATGGAAAGTGAAACAATATGTTCTCTCAGTAACGGTTCCAAACGAAGTCGTGGATGACGTTGTCAAAATCAAAGCGCCAATTGAAGATGCTCTGATTCAGAAATTAAAATAATTATATACCTTAAAATAAACGATGATAAAAAAAATTAAACCAAATCTCTCCATCGCTCAGATTATCAATATGAGTATGGGATTTTTGGGAATCCAGATGGCATTTGGATTACAAAACGGAAATGCGAGCCGTATTCTCGCAAACCTTGGTGCAGATGTTCACGAACTTTCGTGGTTTTGGTTAGTTGCGCCAGTTACAGGATTAATTGTGCAGCCCATCATCGGTCATATGGGCGACAACACGTGGAGTCCGCTCGGCCGTAGAAAACCTTACTTTTTGATTGGAGCAGTTTTGTGCGCTATCGGACTGGTGCTCCTTCCAAATGCTGCTTCGGTGACGCATATGATTGCGGCGAATGTTTTATTGTTAGCAGTAATTTTCTTAGCGATGATGGATTTTTCTGTCAACATTGCGATGGAGCCTTTCCGAGCGTTGGTCGGTGATATGCTGCCGAAACATCAGGGAACTTTAGGCTTCTCCATCCAAACCATTTTGATAGGAATTGGAGCAGTGATTGGTTCAGAAATGCCTAACTGGCTTACTAAATTGGGCATTTCTAACGTCGCTCCGGAAGGTTATGTGGCAGATAATGTGATCTATGCGTTTTACGTCGGAGCTGTCGTTCTGATTGTTTCCATTCTTTATACAATTTTTACAACCAAAGAATATTCTCCAAAAGAATTTGCAGAGTTTGAAGGTGGAAAAGGAGTTGTAGAAGAACACTCCAAATTCTCTGATATGTTCAGCGACTTTGCCAAGATTCCTAACCTGATGAAGAAATTAGGAATTGTCCAATTCTTCTCTTGGTTTGCGCTATTTACAATGTGGGTTTTCACGACCAGCGCTTTGGCGACTCATCATTTTGGACTTTCACCAGAAGATACGAAGTCTGCGGAATTTAATTTGGCAGGTGATTTAACGGGACATTTATTTGGACTTTACAATCTATTTGCAATTCCATTTGCATTCTTGTTAACGCCTATTGCAAAAGCGATCGGGAAAAAACAAACGCACGCTTTAGCATTGGCAAGTGGCGGTTTGGGACTGATTTCTATGTATTTCATCAAAGATACTTCGATGCTTTGGATCTCTATGGTAGGATTGGGGTTTGCCTGGGCAAGTATTCTGGCGATGCCTTACGCTATGTTGATAGATGCTATTCCGCAAAGAAAAATGGGCGTTTATATGGGGATTTTCAATTTCTTTATCGTGATTCCGCAGATTATCAATGGACTTTTCGGCGGACCAATTGTAGCTAATCTTTTCGGAAGTATGGCCATAGATTACGTTGTTGTTGGCGGGGTTTGTATGTTGTTAGGTTCAATTATCACTTTAATTTTCATTAAATCTCAGGATGAATCTCCGAAAGAAATACAAGAAGAAATTCAGCAGGTTCATTTTTAAATAATTTCAGATTAGTCATATAAAACCATCTACAACAGATGGTTTTTTTATTGAGTTAATCAATCGAAATTTAAGTTTTTATTAAGCTGAAATCCTGGTTAAAGTCTCTAACTTAGTTTTTTTAAATTTTTGAAAATGTACGACATCATTATTATAGGAAGTGGGGCTGGCGGTGCAACGATGGCTTACAAACTGGCAGACAGCGGAAAAAAAATTCTGATCATTGAACGTGGAGATTATGTGCCGGTAGAAAAAGAAAACTGGGATTCTGTGCAGGTTTTTCAGAAAAACAGATATACAACCACGGAAATGTGGCTGGATAAAAACAATAAAGAATTCCGTCCAGGAATGCACTACAATGTTGGTGGAAATACCAAGTTTTATGGCGCAGCTCTGTTCAGATTACGAGAAGAAGATTTTAAGGAAATAAAACATTTCGGAGGCACTTCGCCAGCGTGGCCAATTCAATATGAAGATTTGAAAAGCTATTATCTGGAAGCAGAAAAACTCTATCATGTTCATGGAAAAAGGGGAAGTGACCCTACTGAACCGTTCGATGCTGAGCCTTACCCCGAATCGCCTTTGCCTCACGAACCAAGAATACAGGAGGTTTTTGATGAACTCACAAATTACGGACTTCACCCCTTTGAATTGCCCGTTGGTGTCAATTTCAAACCGCATCCAACTGCAAATGCACCTTACACTTTGGATCGATTCGACGGTTTTCCCGATGCTGCCGAAAGGAAAGGCGATGCACATCTTTCAGTTTTGACTAAAGCGTTGGAGTTTCCAAACGTAGAATTATTGAAGAATACAAAGGTTCTCAAACTTAATACAGATAATTCCGGGACAACAATTTCTGAAGTTGCGGTTGACCAGGACGGCGAAATCAAAACTTTGACGGCGGATCTGATTATTCTTTCCGCAGGCGCAATCAATTCTGCGGCGTTGCTTCTTCAAAGTGCTAACGAAAAGTTCCCGAATGGCTTGGCGAACAGTTCTGACCAGGTCGGGCGAAATTATATGTTCCATCAGAATACCGCAATGGTAGCCCTATACACAGAAAAAAATCCTTCAAAATTTGGAAAGACTTTTGGCATTAATGATTTTTACCACGCCAATCGCGGTTACGAATTTCCTCTAGGACATATTCAGATGCTCGTAAAATCGGACGAACATCAGATCAAAGCCGACAGTCCTGTTCCTGCGCCAGGTTTTACTTTTGAACTGATGGCAGAGCACGCAGTAGATTTCTGGCTCACTTCGGAAGATCTTCCCGATCCTGAAAATCGAATTACTGTCGAAAACGGACAAATCAAACTTTCTTACACACCCAATAACCAGAAAGGTCATGAATTACTGAAAGATGAATTGGTGAAAGCCTTGCGAAAATCTGGAAAGTTTGATTCGTTTTTCTTCAAAGGAATTTACTTCAGCAAAGGAATCGATATCGCTTCTCCCGCCCATCAAAATGGAACTACGAAAATGGGAACAGATCCCACAACTTCGGTAGTTGATACCAATTGCAAGGCCCACGATCTGGAAAATCTTTACATCGTAGATGGTGGTTTTTTTGTGTCAAGCAGCGCTGTCAATCCGGCTTTGACAATCATTGCAATGGCACTGCGAGTGGGAGAACATCTGAAAAATAATGTCCTGAAATAATGAATTCCAGAATAGTTAAAATCTTTACAGTCTACTTGCTGGCATTTCTCACAGGTGTCAATTTCGTTGTGTTTCCTGCTCTGGCTCCGGTTTTTACAGAGGAGTCATTATTTGGATTATCGACTTCACAATTCGGGAATCTTTTTATTCCGCAGGTTATTTTTATTACGGTTTCGTGTCTCGTAACGCCATTTTTAGTGAATAGATTTGGTCCGAAAATTATATTGTCATCAGGTGTTTTATTAATGATGTTATCAACGGTAATATTGTGGTTGCTTCAGTTTTTTCTAAGCGACAAAGCCTTTCTTTTTAGCATTCTTTTGATCTTGGTGGCGATGACTGGCTTTGGTTTTGGACTTTCCATTACGACGCTTAATCCTTTGGCAGCCAGTTTATTTGATGATAGCAAAACTTCTGCAATTCTCGTCTTACAGTTTCTGGTCGGATTGGGAACGTCCACTTCGCCGCTGATGATGGGATTGATTTCCGATATCAAAGACTGGATTTTCATTCCGGCAGGTATTTTTGTGGCGGTGCTCATTAGTTTTATATTATTAATGTTTATCAAACTCGAGAGCGGTACTATTTTTCAACTTCCGAAACAATTCAGAATTCCGTCGAAGTTGTGGTTATTCTTCATTACGATTGTTTTTTATGGCCTTCTGGAAGGCACATTTGGAGGATTCGGATCTGTTATTCTCAAAAATATCGGGCTTGATAACAGCAGTGCTTCCATCGGATTGTCTCTGTTTTGGGGTGGCATTGCAATCAACCGTTTGTTGTTTGGGGTCTTATCGAAACAATTTAATCTTTCTGTTATTTTTCTCATTTCTCCTTTGTTGATCGGCGTTTTACTTTGGCTGTTAATGTCATCATCTTCTGCTTCAATTGTTTTAAGTTTGATGTTCACCATTGGGTTTTTTATGGGCTCTTTATTTCCCGGAAGTATTGGTTGGGCAACGGTAGAATTTCCGCAGTTTGCTGTTTTGGTTTCAGGATCAATGATGGCTGCAAATCAAATAGGAACGGGAATAATGACCAATACTTTAGGCAGCTTTCAGAACAATTCAGATCTGTTTTCCCAAATTTTAAACTATTTAAGTTTTATCCCAATCATTATTTTTGCCTTATTAATGTTCCTTAGAAAAGATTCTAAAATCAAAGAAGCCTTCTGATTTGTCCTGCTTTCGTTCTTGACGTACATCAATGTTCTGGCTTTTCAAATTGATGAAATTTGTATAACAAAATAATTATTCATCACTCATCATTTATCAATTATGAAAACAGTTTATCATAAATCAGAAAGCAGAGGCCACGCAGATCATGGCTGGCTGAAAAGCAAACACAGCTTTAGTTTTGCAGGTTATCATAATCCGGACAGAACAAATTTTGGAGTTCTCCGCGTCCTCAACGATGATTTTGTAGAAGGAAGTATGGGTTTCGGCAGACATCCGCACCGCGATATGGAAATCATCTCAATTCCATTGGAAGGAGATTTGCGCCACGGCGACAATATGGGCAATTCCGGAATCATCAAAAAAGGAGATATCCAGGTAATGTCTGCAGGAACCGGAATTATGCACAGCTAAGAAAATGCAACGGAACAACCTGTAAAATTCCTGCAGATCTGGATTATTCCAAACAAAAAAGACGTGACGCCACGCTATGACCAGATCAATATCGAAGAAGCTGCTGTAAAGAACGGCTTCCAGCAAATCCTGTCGCCCAATGCAGACGATGCCGGCGTCTGGATCCACCAGGATGCATGGTTCAATCTGGCCAGGTTTGACAAAGGATTTTCTAAAGAATATCAATTACATAAACCGGGAAATGGCGTCTACGCTTTCGTCATCAAAGGCAAAGCGAAAATCGGAGATCAGGTATTGGACAAGAGAGACGGTTTCGGCATCTGGGACACAGAAAGCTTCGTTTTGGAAGCGCAGGAAAATTCCGAAATATTATTAATGGAAGTTCCAATGCAATTACCGGATTAATCCAAACTTTATATTTTTTTTAAGAAATAACCGGAAAAAGGGTACAGGATTTGTCCTCAAAAAACCTTAAATTTGGCACTTTAAAAAGTAAAACTGAAAACAGAATATGAGATTACTTATTGTTGGAAATGGTGGCCGTGCTTCGGCTCTGGCTCTCAAGCTTAGCGAAGACAGCAGAATTACAAAAATGTATTTTGCACCAGGCAACGCCACTACAGAAAAATTAGGAGAAAATATCAGCGAATCCAATGTTATAGAACTTAGGGATTTTGCAATTCAGCATAAAGTAGATCTCACGATCGTAGGCCCGGAAGCACCACTCGTAGAAGGCATCGTAGACGAATTCAAAAAAGTAGACCTCAAAGTATTCGGCCCTTCAAAAAAGGCAGCTTCACTAGAAGGCAGCAAGGCATTTTCAAAGAAATTTATGCAGACCTACAACATCAAAACAGCAGCAGCAACTGTTTTTGATTCCTATGTAGAAGCTAAAGAATTCCTGCAGACCCAGGAGTTTCCATTGGTGATAAAAGCCAGCGGATTGGCCGGTGGGAAAGGTGTGGTGATCGCAGATGATCTGGAAGAAGCAGAAGGCACGATCCACGATTTCATGATCAAAAGAATCTTCGGAGACGCAGGCATTCAGGTTGTAATAGAAGAATTTCTTCAAGGTTTTGAAGCTTCCATTATCGGGGTTTCAAACGGCGATCAGATTTTCCCGTTTGTCTCTGCAAAAGATTACAAAAAAGCAGGCAATGGCGACAAAGGTCCAAACACAGGCGGAATGGGTTCTGTGGCACCAAGTCCCGAATTTACAGAGGCACACAATCAGGAATTCATAGAAAAAATTATGAAACCAACGGTTGAAGGTCTGAAAAAAGAAGGCCTCAGCTTCAAAGGATTTATATTCTTCGGACTGATGATTACTAAAAACGGCACTTATCTTCTCGAATACAATATGAGATTAGGCGATCCTGAAACTCAGGTTTTGCTGCCACTTTTGGAAAACAATTTAGTCGATGTGATCGAGGACTGTCTGCACGGCAGAGAACTGGATCTAAGGTTTAAAAATAAAAAAGCAGTTTGCCTTGTCGTCTGCTCCGGCGGTTACCCAAAAAACCACGAGACAGGATACGAGATCACAGGCTCCGAAAAAGTGAAAAACAGCACACTTCTCTACGCCGGCGCAGATTACCGCGGCAGCAGAGTGGTTTCCACCGGCGGGCGGGTTCTCAACCTGGTAGCGCTTGGCGATACCTATGAGGAGGCGCGTAAAAATGTATACAAGGACGCCGTTCCCGTAGATTTTGACTACGCTTTTTACCGCGATGATATTGCGAAATTTTAAAATAAATAGAGATGTTGGGCAACTAACGTCTCTTTTTTTTAGGAGCTGATCCCGCTTTCCACTATATCTTTTTTTGATTCAGGTTTAGTTGCCGGAATACATTTTCGTCAAACAAAAAAAGGATGCCGTTGCAATCGGGGCTATGGGCTTCTGCAGAAATTAAAGCTTTATTAACCACTAGAGATTTTTCAGACAATTAGTTATTATAAAAATTAAAATAAAACACAAGTTTGTAACAATCTAAAAATAGAGAATCATGGAAACGTTTTTTCAACTTTTAAATTTTACTTTTGGAGTATTTTTAATTGCTTTTGGCTTTAAATCATTTAAAAGTTCTGAAGAAACATATTTAAAAGCAAAAAAAAAGATATCGAACCACCGATGAAAAATGGGCAAAAGAAAGAAACACACCAATTTTTATAAAATTTAGTTCAACTGGAATTATTTTATTCGGAATAGCATTGGACTTTATTGTTGTCTATAATTTAATTTATAAATAGTTTAGATTCCTACGGAATGACAAAAGTGATTTAAAAATTATTTTTTTTAAGAATAACGTCTCAAGTCTCTATCCTCAGGATTGATTTAGGGAGAAGAAAAAATCTTTAATGAGCGTAAGCGGCTTTGCGGACCTTAAAATATTTTCAATAAGCTCAAAAAATCTTTGCGCACTTTGCGTTTAAAAATTAACATAATTATCATTCATAAAAAATGAACAACGGAATTATCATCTTAGACTTCGGGTCACAGTACAACCAGCTTATCGGCAGAAGAATCCGCGAGATGGAAGTCTATTCAGAAATACTGCCATTCAACACACCATTATCTGTTATACTTGACAAAAAGCCAAAAGGAATTATCCTTTCCGGCGGTCCAAGCTCGGTCAATGCAGAAAATGCCCATCTCGTAGAAAAAGAACTTTACGAACAAGGCATACCGGTGCTCGGAATCTGCTACGGAATGCAGTTGACCGCCCACCTGTTAGGTGGAAAGGTGGCTAAAGGTGAAAAAGGCGAATACGGAAAAGCGCATCTTGAAATCGTAAAAGAAAACGAACTGCTAAAAGGTGTTGACCAGAATTCCATCGTGTGGATGAGCCAT
>Ga0256410_1002387_pt1 | contig 12558 bp, 18 predicted proteins | sample PhyWR1_FD_185983 | JGI IMG/M metagenome (GOLD analysis project Ga0256410, IMG submission 185983) | Leaf surface microbial communities from wheat plants in UC Gill Tract Community Farm, Albany, California, United States - DLSL W.R1 | ecosystem: Host-associated > Plants > Phyllosphere >... | reverse complement strand
TAGTGTTCACTCTTCAAGACTTGATATTTTTTTGCGTCCGAAGACGCTGCACCCTAGGGTGCTTTAGATATCAATCTTGCGAGTGCCCACACAGATTGTCTGATAAATTGTTAAAGAGCAGTGAGTTAGACGCTTTAGCTTGCTAACTCGAGGTGGCGTATATTACGCTTTCCTCTTTCAGAGTCAATCCTTAATTTCAGAATTTTTTCTCTTATCGTTTTCGGTAACTCGTGAAGTTGTTCACATGTTCCGTCTCGATGGAGGCGCATTATAGGGATCCCGGTTTTTAGCACAAGTACTTTTTCATTCTTTTTTTCTGAATGCCTGTTTTTCATCCTTTTCGCTGCTTAGATGTTCGATCTCTGCTGTTTTCCTAACGATCCTCCCTTGCCATCGCCTAAAAAAGCCGCCAAAGTCTTGCTCTACAATGAATATGCCGAGGTATCTATGTCCGCAGTATTACGTGCCTACCAGAAAACTTTCCCAGAAATTGGTCAGCGAGTGATGATTGATCCCAGCAGTGTCATTATTGGTGATGTTCAGCTCGGGGATGATGTTAGCGTCTGGCCACTGGTTGCTATCCGTGGTGACGTCAACAAGATAGTCATAGGAACACGGACCAATATTCAGGATGGCAGTATGCTGCATGTCACCCACAAGTCATCTTACAAACCGGAAGGTAACCCACTCATTATTGGCAAGGATGTGACAGTGGGTCATAAAGCCATGCTTCACGGCTGTACTATCGGCGATCGTGTTTTAGTGGGAATGGGATCTATTTTACTTGATGGGGCCGTAGTGGGCGATGATGTGATAATCGGTGCCGGGACGACAGTGCCGCAGAATAAGCACCTGGAAAGTGGGTTCCTCTATTTAGGTAACCCAGTAAGACAAATCAGGCCCTTAACTGAAGGTGAGCTGCAAGGGCTGACCTATTCTGCAAACAACTATGTCACCTGGAAAGATGAGTATCTGGCTCAGGATAGCCAGTACCAGCCTTGAGAGTCTTCTTCTTCATTACGGATTAATGACTCAAACGCTTCTTCAAGATCCCAACGATGTAACCGGAACTGTGCCAGCCACTGTTCCGGCGTACTGCCACCAAACTGGCTGGCAATCCATGCCCCACTCACCGCACAGTTAACCTGAAATCCAGTCACCAAAGCAGTAACACAGATAGCCTGCTTGCTTTCGTCCCAGACTTCACTGTCTGGAAACTGAATAGCCTGGTTCACGCGGTCATTTCCTGCTGTAGAGCAGCAATCACCGGGGCAATTTCGGGTAACACACCGTGCCACAGTAAAACAGCATGCGCGGCTTGTCCCACCAGCATTCCCAGACCATCAGCATATTCTGTCACGCCATGCTCTACCGCCCATCTCAGAAACGGTGTCAGCCCCTGCTGATAAAACATGTCATAGCAGCGAACTGAAGGTGAAAGCAGTGAAAGCGGCAATTCAGGAATATCACCATTAATACCGCTTGAAGTCGCATTGATCAGTAAGTCAAAGTGCTCGCCGTCAAGCTGCTCCATTTCCAGAGCCTGCACATTACCTGTTTGACTGAAAATGGCCGCCAGCGCCTGTGCTTTAGCAAAGGTGCGGTTGGTGATAGTCACTTGTGTATTGAGTTCAAGCAGTGGCGCGATAACGCCTCGCGCTGCCCCACCAGCCCCTATCAATAAAATACGGTCACCCGGACGGATCAGCGCCAAACGCTCAAGATCGCTGACTAAACCCACTCCATCAGTGTTATCGCCCAGCAGCCGACCATCGTCCAGCCGCTTAAGAGTATTAACGGCTCCAGCCAAGGCTGCACGTTCAGTCAGCTCATCTGCTCGGGCAAAGGCCTGCTCTTTAAAAGGAACCGTAATATTAGCCCCACGCCCTCCGGCAGCGATAAAAGCTTCAAGGGTTTCAGTAAAAGCATCAACCGGCGCCAGCACTCGCCCATAAGGATGATCTATCTTGAGTTGCTCAGCAAAGCGCTGATGAATAGAGGGTGACTTACTGTGTTGAATCGGATTACCAAAAACTGCAAAAGCTTCCATATTTACCCCTGACGAAATAGTTCGCCGGTCAGTGCATCGCGAATTTCTGAAGGATTAACACGGCCTCCGGTTTCACCCTCTAGTACCGGAAAGTCTTTCCCGAACTGCTGATAAACCTCATCTGCTGTGCGGCAAGGAGGGAGTCCGGTCAAATTAGCACTGGTAGAAACCAGCGGTTTACCGTACGCCTGGCACAGTTCCTTTACTAAAGGATGATCCGTTACGCGAACCGCCAATGAATTAAAACGCCCCGTCAGCCATTTCGGTGTGTCGGCTCGTGCCGGAAACACAAAGGTGACCGGGCCAGGCCAGTGAGCAAAAACGGTCTGCCGCTGCTCATCGGTTAACGCACTGTCATCTATATAAGGTATCAGCTGCTCAAAATTATCAGCAATCAGGATCAAACCCTTTTCTACCGGCCTTTGTTTTAAAGCAAGCAGCCGCATTACAGCAAGTTCACTGTCAGGTGAACAGCCGACGCCAAACACAGCTTCCGTAGGATAAGCAATAACCTGCTGTTGCTTCAGAACATCGACTATTTGTAAGAGATTTTCTTCAGGAGAGGAATTATTCACAGGGTTGTTCCGAAGGTATGGGTTTTCCACATTGTTTACTGGCACAGCAGCATTTTATGCCCTGCGCGGTTTTCTTTTCAATAAGCAGAGGATACTGGCAGTGCTGACAGATACCTGCGTGTGGCTGGAAATTAATCACAAACTGGCATTCAGGGTAACCCGAACAAGACCAGAACGTTTTGCCATAACGAGAACGGCGCTGGATCAGATGGCCTTTCAGACATTGCGGGCAAGGAATTTCCGTTTCATCGGGTTTATCGATAACTTCGGTATGAGAGCATTCAGGATAGTGACTACAGCCAATAAACATACCAAAACGCCCCTGACGGAGCACCAGCGTTGCCTTGCAGTCCGGGCAATGCTGTCCATCGAGCACTTTAACAATATGTCCATCCGCCTGATTTTTTAACGGACGCACATAATCACACGCAGGATAAGCTGAACACCCTTGAAAAGGGCCGTGCTTGCCGGAGCGAATGACGAGAGCTGCCCCACAAAGGGGGCAGGATGAATGTGTTGGCACCGTGAAAAGTGCAGATTTAGCCATGGTATCTCATACAAAAACGAAACAATTAATGCAGCATACCCTCATTTGATTCGAAGAGTAATTCTTCCATCTTCTGATAGGCGTCTTCACATCCGGGAATGTTGAATAACACCATCAGTATCACCCACTTCAGATCTTCAAGTTCAAATTCGGCGGTATCCAGCGCCAGAACGCGCTCAATAACCATTTCACGGGTTTCGAGGTTTAACACTTGGATTTGCTCAAGAAATAACAAAAATCCACGACAATCGGCGTCCAGACGCTGGCTTTCTTCAGCGGTAAAGATACGCATTGATAGCGGGTCTGACACTAACTGCATGGGTTCAGTCAGCCCCTCCTGATAATCGGCAAGCTTCTCAAGCCACACCAGCGCATTATAAACATCTTCACGTTCAAAACCGGCTTCGGTCAGATCGCGAGTGAGTTTATCCTGATCGACATGTAGATCCGCATCGTTGTCAATGTAGGTTTCAAATAAGTACATTAGTACGTCGAACATGGCATGCCCTCCTTAATCGGACATAGCCGCCGGGTACGGCTGCTACCCATCCTGCTAACTCCAGTTCGAGCAATTGAGCTACCGTCTCTGGCACAGGTTGGCCGGCACGTTCAGCGACGACATCAACGGGTGTAACCTCATCTCCTACGTTATCCAACAGTTCAGGCGTTGGCAATGGACTGTCAGGCGGATTTGATGAATATATTGATACACTGGGCAAAATATTCAGCCAGCACAGCTCGGCTCCGAGATAATCGAGGATATCTTCAGGCCTCTGCACTAGATTTGCGCCTTGCTGAATCAACTTGTGAGGCCCGATACTCCCCGGGCTGTTTACTATTCCGGGGAGCGCAAAAACTTCACGGCCTTGTTCTGCGGCATAGCGAGCGGTAACTAAGGAGCCACTCCGGTCATTTGCCTCGACGACAAAGGTAGCGCGACTCAAGCCGCTAATTATTCGATTGCGCCATGGAAAATGGTAAGGCAAGGGAGGACTGGCAAGGGGTAGCTCCGAAATAACGGCACCGTCTTGTTCAATAATTTGTGCCGCAAGCTGGCTATGACGCCGCGGATAGATACTGCTCAGACCGTTTCCTAATACCGCCACAGTCCGGCCTTGAACATTCAAAGCCGCGCGGTGCGCCACACCATCAATCCCCAAAGCCAGACCACTGGTAATCGTCAGCCCCGCCCTTGCCAGAGGCTCACAAAACTGGCGGCAGCTACGTTCGCCATAATCAGAAAGATGACGACTACCGACAACAGCCAGTTGATGCTGGCTGAGTACTGCGGGATTTCCAGCAATAAATAACGCTGCAGGAAAATGCGAAATGGCGCGTAATGGTTCAGGGTAATCGGCGCTTTCAGCAGTGATAAAATGATGATGAGGGTGCTCAAGCCAGTTCATGCTCACTTCCAGCTGTTGCGGTGTCAAACTAAGAAAAAGGCTACGGCTTTTTGCATTCAAACCGCTGGCAATCAGACTTTCATCATTGATTACCGAGCAGGATTTCAAAAAGTGAACAACTTTCAGGCACTTCTCTCCATCCAGCCCGGGAATAAGCATCAAACGCAACCAAATCTCCGTCAGTGACATCATTTTCTCCCTATCAGAGATGATGAAAGCAATCCTTGCCATTAGTCACTGATGCTGTCAATCAGCCAGGGAAATGTCTAGAATAGAGGGTATCTACCTTTTAACTCCTGAACATAGCTCTGGATATTTATGGCAGTTTTGCAAGTGTTACATATTCCTGACGAGCGCCTTCGTAAAGTCGCTACGCCAGTTAAAGAAGTGAATGCAGATATTCAACGTATCGTCGACGATATGTTTGAAACCATGTACGCAGAAGAAGGTATTGGCCTCGCAGCAACACAGGTCAACATTCATCAGCGTATTATCGTGATTGATGTTTCTGAAAATCGCGAAGAGCAGTTGGTGCTGATTAATCCGGTGTTGCTTGAAAAGAGTGGCGAAACCGGGATTGAAGAAGGCTGTTTATCGATTCCTGAACAGCGTGCCCTGGTACCTCGTGCTGAAACAGTAAAAATTCAGGCACTGGATCGCAACGGCCAGTCTTATGAACTGGAAGCAGATGGTTTATTAGCCATATGTATTCAGCATGAGATGGACCACCTGGTGGGTAAACTGTTTATTGATTATCTTTCGCCGTTAAAACAACAGCGTATTCGTCAGAAAGTTGAAAAGCTTGATCGTCTGAAAGCGAAAGATTAAGGACTAAACCTAACGTGTCAGATTCACTGCGCATTATTTTTGCCGGAACCCCGGACTTTGCTGCGCGTCACCTTGACGCCCTGCTCTCTTCCGAACACCAGGTTGTCGGCGTTTTCACTCAGCCAGACCGCCCAGCCGGGCGCGGTAAGAAGTTAATGCCCAGCCCGGTAAAAGTGCTGGCTGAAAACCATAATATTCCGGTATTTCAACCAGCTAGCTTGCGTCAGGCTGAGAATCAACAGCTGGTTGCTGACCTGAATGCTGATGTCATGGTAGTGGTCGCTTATGGTTTAATTCTGCCAAAAGCGGTACTCGACATGCCTCGTCTGGGCTGCATCAATGTGCACGGCTCCTTGTTACCACGCTGGCGTGGTGCTGCGCCAATTCAGCGCTCACTGTGGGCTGGTGATACTGAAACTGGCGTCACTATCATGCAAATGGATGTCGGCCTTGATACCGGAGCAATGCTGTATAAGCTCGCCTGTGATATCGAAGCAGAAGATACCAGCGCAGCCTTGTATGACAAGCTTGCAGGACTGGGGCCTCAGGGATTACTGGAAACCTTGCAGCAGATTGCCAGTGGAAATACGCAACCTGAAATTCAGGATGACTCGCTTGCCACCTATGCTGAAAAGCTCAGTAAAGAAGAAGCACGTATCAACTGGTCGCTCTCTGCTGAGCAGTTAGAGCGCTGTATCCGTGCTTTTAATCCCTGGCCAATGAGCTGGCTGGAAATTGATAGTCAGCCATTAAAAGTCTGGTCTGCTTCAGTCATTACGACGCCCACTGATGCACAGCCTGGCACTATTTTATCCGTCAGCAAACAGGGAATTCAGGTCGCTACAGGTGACGGTATCCTGAATCTGGAATCACTTCAGCCTGCGGGCAAAAAAGCGATGACTGCTCAGGACCTCTTAAATTCCCGCCGGGAATGGTTCGAACCCGGAACCGTTCTCGCCTGATTACACCTCCTTTATGCGCCCAGGTTATCCTGGGCATTTTTGTTTATTGCGCTGGAAAACCAGAGCTGAGTTATGAAAAAAACTGTGAATATCCGCAGCCTTGCTGCCCAAACAATTGAACAGGTTGTCGAACAAGGACAATCTCTAAGCCAAGTTTTACCCGCCGTTCAGCTAAAAGTTCCAGAAAAAGACCGGGCACTGTTACAAGCATTATGCTTCGGCGTACTGCGTACACTGCCACAACTTGAATGGTTTGTTCAGCAGTTGATGTCGCGTCCAATGACCGGTAAGCAACGCACCGTCCATTACTTAGTTCTGGTGGGTTTGTATCAGTTGCTCTACACCCGTGTTCCGGCTCATGCCGCACTGGCTGAAACGGTTGAAGGTGCTGTAGTCATTAAACGCCCGGCGTTTAAAGGCTTAATCAATGGCGTACTGCGTCAATTTCAGCGTCAGCAGGAAACCCTACTGGCTACTGCTGCCAAAGATGAAAGCCATTATCTTCATCCCCAATGGCTGTTACAGCGCCTGAAAAAAGCCTACCCAAGTCAGTGGAAGGCAATCGTTGAGGCGAATAATCAGCTGCCGCCAATGTGGCTACGGGTTAATAGCCAGCACAACACGCGTGAAGAGTGGCTAAAATTACTGGAAGAGACGGGCCTGACGGGTCATATTCATCCTGAGTATCCTGATGCGGTATTACTCGATACACCAGTGCCAGTACAAATCTTACCAGGCTTTGACAAGGGTTGGGTGACAGTACAGGATGCTTCAGCTCAAGGCTGTGTTGATCTTCTGTCCCCACAAAACGGCGAGTATATTCTCGATCTTTGTGCCGCGCCTGGCGGGAAAACAACGCATATTCTTGAACGTGCCCCGACAGCCAAAGTGATGGCCGTTGATGTCGATGCCCAGCGTATCAAACGTGTTTATGAAAACCTCGCGCGCCTGGGTCTGCAAGCTGAAGTGAAGCAAGGTGACGGACGTTTTCCAGAACAGTGGTGTGAAGGGGCTAAATTCGATCGTATTTTGCTGGATGCCCCTTGTTCTGCTACTGGGGTTATTCGTCGCCATCCGGATATTAAATGGCTGCGTCGTGACCGAGATATCGCTGAGTTAGCCTCTTTACAGAAAGAGATCCTCGAAGCAGTCTGGCCTTATCTCAAGCCTGGCGGCACACTGCTTTATGCCACCTGCTCGGTGTTACCAGAAGAGAATAAAGATCAAATTAGTCTGTTCCTGAGCCAGCATGATGATGCTACTTTGGTTGAGACCGGTGATGTGAAGAACCCCGGAACCCAGAATCTACCGACAGTCGATGGTGGTGATGGTTTCTATTACGCTAAGCTAATCAAGCGCTGATTTACGGCAGGATTAACGAAAGCAACACCCAAGCAGCTTGAAGTATGACGGGTATAGTTACTCACTCATTAAGTGATGCATGATGAAAATAATCATTTTAGGTGCAGGACAAGTCGGCGGTACGCTGGCAGAAAATTTAGTGGGTGAGAACAATGACATCACTGTTGTTGATACCAACCAGGACAGGCTACGCAGTCTGCAGGATAAGTTCGATTTACGGGTGGTGCTGGGACATGGTTCCCACCCCCGGACCTTGAATGAAGCCGGAGCGGCTGATGCCGATATGCTGGTTGCCGTCACCAGTTCAGACGAAACCAACATGATAGCCTGTCAGGTGGCTTACTCGCTGTTCAATACACCCAATCGTATTGCTCGCATACGGGCACCCAGTTATATACGCGATGCTGAGAAATTATTCAGCGCTGATGCGATACCTATCGACCATCTTATCGCGCCAGAACAGCTGGTTATCGACAATATCTATCGTCTGATTGAGTATCCTGGCGCACTGCAGGTGGTTAATTTTGCTGAGGGTGCAGTCAGCCTGGCGGTAGTAAAAGCCTATTATGGTGGCCCTCTGGTTGGTAATGCCTTATCTGCTATGCGCGAGCATATGCCGCATATTGAAACTCGTGTTACGGCAATCTTCCGCCACGACAGACCGATTCGTCCCCAGGGTTCAACGATTATCGAAGCCGGAGATGAAATCTTCTTTATTGCCGCTTCACAACATATTCGTGCAGTCATGAGCGAATTACAGCGACTGGAAAAACCCTATAAACGCATCATGCTGGTCGGTGGCGGTAATATCGGTGCCGGGCTGGCGCAAAAACTAGAAAAAGATCACAGTGTGAAGCTGATTGAGCGCGATCAGCAGCGGGCCACCGAGTTAGCGGAAAAACTACAAAACACGATCGTTTTTTACGGTGATGCTTCGGATCAGGAGCTACTTGATGAAGAACATATTGATCAGGTAGATCTGTTTATTGCCGTCACTAACGATGATGAAGCAAATATCATGTCCGCTATGCTCGCCAAGCGTATGGGAGCAAAGAAGGTCATGGTGCTTATCCAGCGTAAAGCCTATGTCGATTTAGTTCAGGGCAGCGTAATTGATATTGCCATTTCTCCTCAGCAGGCCACTATTTCTGCCTTACTGGGACATGTGCGTAAAGCGGATATCGTCAGCGTATCATCATTGCGTCGTGGTGTGGCCGAAGCTATCGAAGCCGTAGCACATGGTGATGAGAGTACCTCAAAAGTCGTGGGTCGAGTCATCGATGATATCAAACTACCACCGGGTACGATTATTGGTGCGGTAGTACGAGGCCAGGACGTCATGATTGCCAATGATAACCTGCGTATCGAGCAAGGTGACCACGTCATCATGTTTCTGACCGATAAGAAATTTGTCAGCGACGTCGAACGCCTGTTCCAGCCAAGTCCATTCTTCTTGTAATAAGTCCTGGTTGTTTGAATTGTTAAGAATTTATCAAATATTTATCAAACAACCTGCTGTTTTTCTAATAAACTCAATACATACCCGATAGCCAAAATAGTTCTTTGTTGGAATTGGGCTTATTCGTAGACCTGAGGAGAGTCAAATGAGTATGTTAAAAGAGTTCCGTGATTTCGCGATGCGCGGCAATGTTGTTGATTTAGCTGTCGGTGTCATCATTGGTACTGCCTTTGGTAAAATTGTTTCATCGCTGGTCGCGGATATCATTATGCCTCCACTAGGTTTACTGATTGGAGGGATCGATTTTAAACAATTTTCGATTACCTTACGTGACGCCAGTGGAGAAGTACCAGCCGTAGTGATGCATTATGGTTCGTTTGTTCAGAGTGTTTTCGATTTTGTTATTGTTGCCTTTGCAATCTTTATGGCGATTAAGCTGATCAATAAACTACATCAGAAAAAACCTGCGCCAGCCCCGGCCGGTCCATCAAAAGAAGAAGTTTTGTTAGGTGAGATCCGCGATCTGTTAAAACAGCAGAACGATCGTAACTAACAGATTTACAGCTGGATAGATAATCCCATGTTCTTGCTGGTCAGATTTTTCAATTCAGACGATTAAGCGAAAATAATCGACTGATTAGCTGGAGTGTAGTGGATATCAGGGAGGCCAGTGGTAAAGAAGCAATTCGCTTGTTTACCACTGGCCTCCCAGTTTTTACCCTTGCCAAATTTTTCCTGCCGCTGATAACTTCCTTTGCCTTTCTTGTTCTTCTCAACACGTACTTTGAATAAAGGGTCGTGGAGTAGAGCCTGAAGAGCATTGTCATTGATCTGCCCTTTCTGATGACGGTAATTATTTTTCATGTGACTTCCTTAGTTAACAAATAGCGGTTAATTATCCTGTAGGTGCTCATTATGACGGCTTGCTCCCTGTTCCAGAGCTTCAAGAATTGAACAATACATACTGTTATGCCCAGTACCACAACATGCATCATTAAGATGCTGTAGTGACTGTCGCATATGTTGTAATTCATTGATACGAGATTCCACTTCTCTGAGCCTGTTTTGCACAATGCTTTTAGATTCCTGGCAGGTATGCTGTTCAGGTTCGATCCGAATAGATAGTAGCTCACGAATTGCATTCAGTGTAAAACCGAGCTGTTTAGCATAACGAATGAATTTAAGGCGCTGTAAATCATTCTCACTGTAGAGTCTGAATCCGCCTTCAGTTCGTTCTTTATGATCCATCATATTCTGCTTTTCATAATAACGAATGGTGTCAGGCGTAACTTCAGCCAGTTTTGCTAATTCACCAATACGATACATCATCCTGGTTCCTCAATATGCCTGGTGAGTTTTTCACCGTACTCGGGGCTATGCAGAAAATCGGTAGAAAGGCCGGCTTGTTGTAGCTTCAGTTCAAGCAATAGTCGCTTCTTATTCAGCAAATGATAGTCTGCATCATCCTGGCGTAGACCCTGCAAGAGGCTGGAAAGTTCAATAGCTTCACGTCGAAGCAGCAGTTCTGGCGGTAAATAACCCGAATTTTTTAACAGTCGATATCCAGCGCGTAATTCCGCAGGAACATGGCTGTCATCATCTAAGACTATCGATTTGCCTTCACCCGGTAAGTTAGCAAAATCGCCCCTACGCTGGCCTTCAAGGATATGGCGTTCAGCCCAATCATCAAGCAAGCTCATAAAAGCCTCGACTCAGTCTGATACACAAACCTTAAGCATACGAGAGTGGATAGCAGTGTGACAAATTTTAGGTATAAAAAAACCGGGCAAGCCCGGTTTTTTTATTTCACTTCTGCAAATTACTCTGCAGCAGCTTCTTCTGTTTTAGACTCGGCGCGATCAACTAGCTCGATGTAAGCCATCGGAGCATTGTCACCAGCACGGAAGCCACACTTCAGAATACGAGTGTAACCGCCGGTACGGCTTGAAAAACGCGGACCCAGTTCATTAAACAGTTTTGCCACGATCTCGTTATCACGAGTACGGGCGAATGCCAGACGACGATTAGCAACACTGTCAATCTTGGCAAGAGTAATCAGCGGCTCAACTACGCGGCGCAGCTCTTTCGCTTTAGGCAGAGTCGTCTTGATTATCTCATGACGAACCAGTGAACCTGCCATATTGCGGAACATAGCCTGGCGATGGCTGCTGTTGCGGTTCAGTTGACGACCACTCTTACGATGGCGCATGACCTTATCCTTCTCAGTAAAACCTTAACCTGTGATCTGGTTACTCGTCAGCGATACTTGCCGGAGGCCAATTCTCGAGACGCATGCCCAGAGATAGTCCACGGGAAGCGAGCACATCTTTAATCTCTGTAAGAGATTTTTTACCAAGGTTAGGCGTTTTAAGTAGCTCAACCTCAGTACGCTGTACCAGATCACCGATATAGTGGATAGCTTCTGCTTTCAGGCAGTTAGCAGAGCGGACAGTCAATTCCAGATCGTCAACAGGGCGCAACAAGATAGGATCGAATTCTGGTTTCTCTTCTTTAACTTCCGGCTGACGTACATCACGTAAGTCAACGAAAGCTTCCAGTTGTTCAGCCAGAATGGTTGCCGCACGACGGATCGCCTCTTCAGGATCGATGGTGCCGTTGGTTTCCATTTCAATAACTAACTTGTCCAGGTCGGTACGCTGTTCAACACGAGCTGCTTCAACATTGTAGGCTATACGCTCTACAGGGCTGTAGCAAGCATCGACGAGCAGACGGCCGATCGGGCGCTCATCTTCTTCCGAATGAATTCGGGCAGATGCCGGCACATAACCACGACCACGTTGAACTTTGATACGCATGCTAATAGCAGCGTTTTCATCGGTCAGATGGCAGATCACATGCTGTGGCTTGACGATTTCGACATCACCATCATGGGTGATATCGGCTGCAGTCACAGGGCCAATGCCAGATTTATTCAGGGTAAGAATAACTTCATCTTTACCTTGAACTCTCACCGCCAGCCCTTTCAGGTTGAGCAGGATTTCCAGGATATCTTCCTGAACGCCTTCTTTGGTGCTGTACTCATGTAGTACACCATCAATCTCAACCTCTGTCACCGCGCAACCCGGCATCGATGAGAGCAGAATACGGCGCAGTGCATTACCAAGAGTATGACCAAAGCCACGCTCTAAAGGCTCAAGGGTCACCTTAGCGTGCGTCGAACTCACTTGCTCGATATCTACCAGGCGCGGTTTTAGAAACTCTGTCACAGAACCCTGCATTGTTGTCCTCTCTTTGGTACTAAGCTTTACTTGGAGTAAAGCTCAACGATCAGGTGTTCGTTAATGTCTGCGGACAGATCAGTACGCTCAGGCTCACGCTTGAACACACCTTCCATCTTAGTAGCATCAA
>Ga0256410_1002386_pt1 | contig 12559 bp, 9 predicted proteins | sample PhyWR1_FD_185983 | JGI IMG/M metagenome (GOLD analysis project Ga0256410, IMG submission 185983) | Leaf surface microbial communities from wheat plants in UC Gill Tract Community Farm, Albany, California, United States - DLSL W.R1 | ecosystem: Host-associated > Plants > Phyllosphere >... | reverse complement strand
AAGAAAGCCCTGGCAATAATATTTTCAAAAATAATGTCAACAACGGTAATACTGTTGCACTTTTCAATAATACGACTAATATTGTAAACGCTGTAGGCAACTGCTGGAGAGAAAATGAACTGTCCAATGATGCGATGGTTCTTGCCGTTATCGGAAGCCAGACTGCCAATACTATCAACTTCAAACCATACAATTGCGCAGAAACTTTGGCAGTTTCGGACGTTTCTAAATCTAAACTGAGTGTTTACCCTAATCCAAGTAAAAACCATTTCTTCCTGGAAACTGAAAATGCTGGAAATATAGTGATACAAGATATTAGCGGAAAGGTTGTTTTCTCTTCTATTGTTAATAAAGGCAGAAATGAAATCAATACCAATCTACAATCTGGTGTTTATATCATAACACAGCAATCTGAAGGCAAAAAATCAAATACTAAATTGATTATTAAATAATTAATCTAAATAAATCTTAGAAAGCATCACAAATCGTGGTGCTTTTTTTTGATTAAAATTTCCATTAAATTCGTGAGATGAAAATTGCTATCAAAAATATGGTTTGTAACCGCTGCATTGCTGCGGTGGAATCGATATTTGAGAACTTGAAAATTGACATCAATCAAATTTCATTAGGCGAAGTTGAAACCAAAAATGAGATTTCTGACAAAGAACTTCAAACCTTGAACTTAAAACTCAATTCAACTGGCTTTGAAATTCTGGAAGATTCATCTAAAAAACAAATCGAGAAAATCAAAAATCTTATTATTCAAAAAATTTCGGATGAAGATTTGGATGACAATTTTATTTTGTCAGAATTCTTGAGTTCAGAATTACATAGAGATTACAGTTCAATTTCTAAGCTTTTTTCTCAGAATGAAAATGTAACGTTGGAGCAATATTTCATACTTCAAAAGATTGAAAAAGTGAAAGAACTGTTACTTTACAAGGAATTTAATTTGACAGAAATTTCCCAGAAATTGGGTTACAAAAGTGTTCAGCATCTTTCCAATCAGTTCAAGAAAATCGCAGGCTTTTCTCCTACTCAGTTTCTGAATTCTAAGGAGAAAAAAAGGATTGCTTTGGATAAGGTTTAATTATATAAGTTGAATTAATATTGCAATCTAAAGTTAAACTCTTACGCGAACAAAAAAATCTCACCCAAACAGAATTGGCTGAGAAATCCGGATTGTCTTTGCGAACAATTCAAAGAATCGAGTCAGGGCAAAGCCTGAAAGGTTTTACTTTGAAAGCCATTGCACAGACTTTGGAAACCGAACCGGAAAATCTATTATCGAAGGAAGAAGAAAATATACAAATCGACAGAGCAAAACTCATCAACCTTTCTACTTTAGCGGGATTAATTATTCCTTTTGGCGGGATTATTTTTCCGGCGATTTTGACTTACAAAACTCAGGATTCTCTCAATCGAGAATTAGGAAAAAGCATTATTTGTGTTCAGATTATTTTGGCATTTTTTGTTTCTGTTTCTTTGATTTTAAGTCCGTTTATTCAGTATTGGTCTTCTATTAAATTTCCATTGTTTTTAGTTCCTTTGATTGCTTTTATTGTCATTAAACTTTGGATTATCATCAAAAACGGAATCAGTCTCAACAAAACCAATCAACTTTCTATAAAACTGAAAAACAACTTCTTATAAGCCAAGTCATAAAACTGACGTAAAATTGTCATATCATTTTCACCGCCATTTCGATTTCAAAAACCGAATCTTGCAGAAAAATTGGACAATGAAACTTTTTAAGAAATTAGCTTTAGGATTTGTAGGCATTTTGGTTTTGATATTGGTTGGCGGATATATTTATTTCGACCGAAAATTTACGCCGGAAGACAATTATTTAACAGTCAAAAACGAAAGCGGAAATATCCCGATTACTTGGCTCGGAAATGATAAAAATGTTTTGCTTCTTCCTACTCATTTTCCCGGAAATCCTGAGACTTATTATCTTCAATTTGACACTGGCTCTCATTACACGGTATTTTATTCTAATTCGATAAAAAGCATCAAAGAAATTTCTATTATTAATGAAAAGGCAAAAGCATCTTTCTTTGTTGGAAATACGGAAATCTCGTCAAACCAATTCAAGATTTTTAAAACTAAAAAGAGTGACGAAAAAGATTCAATCCAAATCATCGGAACAATTGGTGCGGATATTCTGGAAAATCGAAAAACAATCATTAATTTCAAAGAAAACAAAGTCGTTTTCAATCTAAATCAAATTCCCAGCGAGTTCAGAAATCAACTTTTTGATTTTAAATTCAAGAAAAGAAAAATCATTATTAATGGAATATTGAAAGGTGAAGAACGAAAATTCCTTTACGATTCTGGAACCAGCGCTTATGAATTCCTGACCTACAAAGAAGAATGGCAAAATTTGAAAACGCCAAATTCAAAAATCAATATTGAAAAAGCACAGTCTTGGAACAATGTTTTGACAACTTATACAACAGATTGTAAGGAAAATATTCAATTCAAAAATCTGAAGATTCCTGTAAAACAAGTCACATATGTTGAAGGTTTTTCCGATGCGCAGTTTTCTATGATGAAGTTCTCCGGAATGACGGGAATGCTGGGAAACAAAATCTTTTTGAATAATAGTATTTTTATCGATTGTGGAGATAAGAAAATCGGAATTATAGATTGAGGAAATCAATAGTTTTATAGAGAATTTCCATCAAAAGTTATCTATTTTTGCAATTGATTCCAAACGAAACAACGACTTGAACAATCTTCGACATTATCTGGCTGCTATTTTAGCATTTTCTATTTGGGGAACTTTTAGTTTGGTGCTTAAACCCCTTCATTCTTACGCATCTTCTGACATCCTATTTTACAGGGTTTTCAGTTGTGCATTGATAATGTCGCTAGTTTCGATTCTTTTCAAAAGAGAAAAACTGAAACAGAACTTAAATTATTTCAAATCCATTTCTAAAAAAGCGAAAAGAAAAACGATTATTGTTAATGTCGGAAGTAGTATTCTGTTGACCGCCAATTGGTTTTCGTTTATCTATGTGATGAATCACGTGAGCGTTCGTGCAACGTCGGTCGCCTATTTGGTTTGTCCGATTATCACGACGATTCTGGCTTATTTTATATTGAAAGATAAACTGAGCAAACTCCAATGGTTATCGGTTTTTCTGAGTTTAGTCGGCTGCATTTTATTGTCGTACACCAATATTTTGGATATGTTTTACAGCAGCTTAATTGGTTTCACTTATGCGGCATATCTGGTTTGTCAAAGTCAAAATAAGCAATTCGATAAGTTTCTGATTCTGAATTTCCATATTGTCATTTCAGCTTTGATTTTGTTGCCGTTTTTTCCGGCTTATTCGGGACCAGTTCCTACGGAATTCAAATTTTATTTCTTTGTCGAGATTATTGCAGTAATGTACACGATTGTCCCATTATTACTGAATCTATTTGCCTTAACAGGAATCGCTTCTTCAAAAGTCGGAATGATTCTGAATATCAATCCAATTATCGCATTCATCTTAGCCAGTACAGTTTATGGCGAACCATTGAATCTAATTCAGATTTATGCCTACTCATTAATATTTGTGGCAGTAATAGTTTTCAATGCAAAAGAAATTTTCAGACTAAATCAAGAAAAAGTGAAATTATCTTAATTAATTCATAAAACTCAGGCAACCCTGTAACGTTTTTGTTGTCTTTAGAACAGATAACAAAAACTGAAACAATGCAGAAACTCCTTTTTCTATTAATCCTTTTGATGGGATTCAACCTTAATGCACAGACGATTTCCGGAACTGTAAAAAACACGGATAATGAAGTCATCGCTTATAGCTCTATTGGAATTAAGAATTCAAAAAACGGAGCTATTACCAATCAAAAAGGCGATTATCAATTAGAACTTCCTCAGGATTCAGACAGCAAAATTACTTTCAGCGCATCGGGATATCAGGACAAAACAGTTTCTACAAATGAACTTAAAGTGAATCCCAATATCATTCTCGATTACAAAACGACTCAAATTGAGAACGTCAATATCGTTGCGAAACAAATGAAAGAAAAGCTGGTTGGTCAAAAATCAAAGCCTTTTCTTACGTTTTCTAAAATGTTCGACCAGAATATTCCAACGGTTGAGCAAGGAAATATTTTTCCGATTTATCAAAAAACAAAACTCAAATCTTATAATTTTCATATCATCCCAAGTTCTAGATATCAGGAAATTACATTGAAACTGAATATTTATAAAGTAAAAAACGATCTTCCTGAGCAATCACTTTTGGAGGAGAATATCATTTACAAAACCTCAACAACAGGCTGGCAAAACATCGATCTTTCTCAGTATAGACTAATGTTGAATAATCTTGATAAAATTGCGATTACCTTGCAATTGGTAGATTACAAACCTCTGGAAAATTTCGATTTTGTCTTCGGAATTTCTGCCAAGAAAACTTTATCAAAAGACCTTTTGTTCAGATATCAAAGTCAGGGGAATTGGGAGACTTTTGATGGTAGTTTTATTTCTAATATCGATATCAGCTATGATAAAACGAAAAACGATAAAGAGATTGCTGAAGTTGAAAACAATACTGAAAACGATTTCAAAACCAATCAGTTGATTGTTTATTATGAGAATAAGGAAAAAGCCAAGAAAACCGAATTTGGGAAAAGTAAAAATGGGCAATTCATAGATTTGAATGACGCTAAAATCTACTACGAAGAGTATGGAAAAGGCGAACCACTTTTGTTGCTTCACGGAAACAACGGAAGCATTTCTGATTTCTACAAACAAATTCCTTTTTTCTCAAAACATTATCGTGTGATTGCAATAGATACGCGTGGGCAAGGTAGAAGCACAGATTTGACCACGGATGATTATTCTTATGATCAATTCGCTTCAGACCTTTATAAAATCATCCAAAATCTGAAACTCGACAAAGTGAATATCGTTGGCTGGAGTGACGGCGGAAATGCAGGATTGACCTTCAATCTGGAACATCCGGAATTAGTCAATAAATTAGTAACAATCGGCGCCAATCTCGATCCTTCTGGTGTAGATGAAAACCTTATCAAAACATTCCAGCAACAACTTGCAGAAAATACAGGAAATCCAAGATTAATAAAACTGATGCTGAACCACCCCAACATCAACTATAAAGAACTTACTAATATCCACAATCCGGTTTTGGTAATTGCTGGCAGAAATGATGTTATCAAACCGGAACATACCAATCTCATCCATTCTTTCATCAAGGATTCTGAATTGGCGATTATTCCAGATTCTACGCATTATGTTCCTTTCGAACAACCGGAAAAACTGAACGATACGATTCTCAATTTTATGAAGAAATAATTCTAAATTACAGCTATGAAAAAAACAATAACCATATTTTCTATTCTCAGTTTGTCCTTAGGTCTGAAAGCGCAAAAGCAAAAAACGTCACAAGACAGCATCAACGTTTTTTATAATGAGCTGTTTTCGGTTTTAGAAAAAAGTTATCTCCATAGAAAATCTGTTGATTGGAAAACTGTAGAATCCGAAACAAAAGACAGACTAAAAAGTTATAATAATTTCGAAAAATCCTTAATCGAAATCAAACCGTTCTTCAATAAAATAAACGCCAATCATTGTTTGATTTTCTACAATAACAAAAAATATTCGGGAACGGGAAAAGTCATTACAAAAGATGATTTTTCTGAGCAATGGAAAAAGAAATTTGATACCAAACCTGCTTTCGAAGCTAAAATGATTGATGAAAAATACGGCTACATTCTGATGCCTAATATGTTATTTTTTGACCTTAGCCCGGAGAACATCAACAAAATTGCGCAACCACTTTATGACAAGATTGCAGAAATCAAATCCAACAATAAACCCGAAGGCTGGATTCTTGATTTGAGATTCAACACCGGTGGAAACTCTACACCAATGCTTTTGGCTTTGTATGATTTGTTAGGCGACAATGCGGTTTGGGGAACTCTGGACGGCAATAAAAAGATGATTTCTAAAATAAAACTGAACCAAGGAAAATATCTGGACGGCTCCAAAAAACCAGCATTCATCAATCCAAAAGGCGAATTGATGGACAAGGCAAAAGTCACAGTAATCATTGGACCTTTTACCGGGAGTTCTGGAGAAGTGGCGGCACTTGCTTTCAAGGGCAGACCAAACACTATTTTCATCGGCGAAAAAACCTACGGTGCAACAACCGCCAATACCCAATATACTTTACCTTTTGGCAGCACGATGGCGATTACGATTGGCTACGACAGCGACAGAAATGGCAATTATTATGAACAAATTATTCCTGATGTTTTCGTTTCCAAAAAAGACAATTTCGATAATTTGCTTTTGGATGGGAATGTTGTGAAAGCGGTTAAGTTTTTTGAGAACACTCGTAATTAAATGCAACACTATTTAGATTCATTAAAAATAAACTTTGCAACAATCTCTTTTTTAGCTATTTTTACAGCATAATATTTCAATAAAAATGAGAAAAATAATATTCGGAGGAATCTTGGCTTTTGGTGGATTAATCACAGCCAATGCACAATGCAAAACAGTCACTGCAATCACAGAAAACTTTGACAACTGGAAAGATATTGACAAGTGCTGGACAGTTCAAAAAGGAAAAGCAATGCTGTACGCCAGTGAGAAGAAAGTGATTTTTTACTCGATGACAGATCCAAAAGAAAATATGTATCTCATCACGCCAAAAGTAAAAGCTGGAAACTATACTTTGAGCCTTGACATTACAGATAACGGTGGAGAAACATCCCTTGAAATTTTCTCAGTAGGTAAAGCAACTGATTCGAAATCTTTTGTTTCCATTGCTAAACCTCAAGAAATTACAAAGGAGAAAAAAATCATCAGCATTACTCTGAAAAAGGATAGTCACGTTGGTTTGAAAGCTCTATTAAACGGTGTGCATCAAGCTGTGTATGTGGATAATTTGTCTTTGAAACCTAGAAAATAAACTTTCAGTGTTTTTACTTTATAATATCAACCTTCAGAAGTTTCTGAAGGTTTTGTTTTTTTAATTATTATAATCGATGTAATAAAAATCCATTGTTGCTTGTCTGATTATTGAAACTTAATCAACAAAAACTAATCTCATTTTATGGGCAAAGCAATCTTTTTCTTATTAATGCTAATTAGCACTTCGATTTTCAGTCAAAACAAAAACAATCAAGACACTTCCCTCTACTCGACGATGGATAAAAACGCAAATTCCTTATTTGAAAAATCCAAAGCCTATTCTGTGTCCATCGGTATCATAAAAGATGGAAAAATCTACACCAAGCATTATGGCGAAATTGATAAAGAAAAAGGCAATAAAGCAGATAACAATACCTATTTTGAAATTGCTTCTGTGACGAAAGTGATGACAGGTTATTTACTGGCACAAGCCGTTTTAGATAAAAAAATTAGTTTGGATAATGACATCAGAAAATATCTGAAAGGCGATTATTCCAATCTGCAGTACAATGGAAAACCAGTCACAATCAAAGATTTAATTTCCTACAAATCAGCAATACCAAGTGTTTTGCCGGATGATAGAGAGATTATGAAAACATTTGATAACAATACAACTTTCAAACTGGTAGAGCTGTACAAAAATTATTCTAAGTCTGACTTTTTGCGTGACCTCAAAACTGTAAAACCAGACACAATTCCCGGAACAAAATACCTTTACAGCAATCCAAGTCTGGAGCTCGCAGGATTGGTGCTTGAGAATATTTATCAGGAACCGTTTGAACAATTATTAAAGAAAAATCTGTGGTCAAAACTGAAAATGAATCATACAAAATTCACTTTGAAACCTGAAGAAAATTTAGCTAATGGTTATAATTCCAATCACGTTTTGATGCCTCATTATGCGAGTAAATTATGGGGTTCTGCTGGTATGCAAACCAAATCTACGCTGGAAGATCTGATGAAGTTTTTGAAGTTCGAATTGGACAGTCAGAACAAAACGGTTCAGGAATCACAACGGATGAATACCGACAGCAATCAAGATTCGTACGGCTATTTTTGGGATCGTATTTACATCTCAGAGTTTGGTAAGTATGCTTTCAAGCACGGCGGCGCCTATGGCAATCAGGTGATGTTTTCGGTATTTTCCGAACAGAATTTGGGAATTTGTGTAATGGTCAATATCAGCGGACCTGAAACGGGCGAGATTCTCAATAACGCTGTATTTGATATTACCAATGATTTACTGATTCATAAACAAAAGGAAATTTATGGTTACCGACTTGATGGCGACAAAGTTATTTTCACTTACACGCACGATGAAAAACTGGACAACAATCTGGTAAAAAGTGTTGCAGTTGCAGGCACATTCAATGATTGGAATGCGGAAAACAAAGCATTTCAAATGACAAGAAAAAACACCAACACTTTTGAATTAGCCGTCCCAAAATCACAATTTGAAAAAGGTAAAGAATATCAGTTCAAGCTGGTCATCAACAATACGAGATGGATATCTGCACCCAATTATGCTAAGAATGCTGATAAATCTCCTGACCAAAACTTAATATTAAAATTAGATTAATCTTTGCAACAAAATCATTTCGCAAAAAATCCTAAAACTGAAGTATAACATCTTTCCATTTATTTGTAACTGATTGGCATCTATTTTTCAGAAATTTGTATTCATCATTACAAACTGAGCGAAGCTAAGTAATCTTTGTCACCTTAAAAACATCGAATTGCTAATAAAAAATTCTGCTCTTTGTGTTAAAAACAAACAATAAAAATGGAAAATCACAATCACCATAACCACGACCACCTTCATCCCAATCAAAGAATCTCTCCAAGTTCCGTCTATTATTGCCCAATGGAATGTGAAGGCGAAAAACTCTATTTCAAGCCCGGAAGATGTCCGGTTTGTAATATGTTTCTGGTTCCGATAGAAGAACGTGATGACCACAAAAACAAACCTCAGACATACTCCAAAACTAACCTACCGGAAAGTTTCAAAGATAAAATCGGGGATTATTTTTGCCCGATGTTCTGTGAAGGCGACAAGACTTATGAATCGGATTCGGGTTGTCCGGTTTGTCATATGCATTTGGAAGAAATTACTCAGGAATTAGTTCAAAATTCTGAGTTTAATGTTCAACATTCAAAACCCGAAACTCAAAACTTTAAACTAGAAACCGATAAGAACCAAGGTAAATACTATTGTCCGATGTTCTGCGAAGGCGATAAAGTTTATGATTCCAACGTCGGCTGTCCGGTTTGCGGAATGGATTTGGTCAAAATTCCAGAAAAGAAAACTGTTGAATATACTTGCCCAATGCATCCCGAGATTGTACAAAACGAACCCGGAAATTGCCCAATCTGCGGAATGGACCTCGTTCCAAAACCATCAAAAGATAATGATCACGAAGATGAAACTTACAAATTATTAAAAACAAAATTCTGGACGGCTTTAGGGTTCACTGTTCCCGTTTTCATCTTATCGATGGGCGGAATGTTTATCAATTGGCCATTTTCTCATCAGGTTCAAGGAATTTTGGAATTGATTCTGACATTGCCGGTTCTATTTTATGCCGGATGGTTTGTGATGAAACGCGGTTGGGTTTCTTTCAAAACCTGGAACCTCAATATGTTTTCATTGATTGCTTTGGGTGTTGCTGCAGCTATGATTTTTAGTTTAATCGCTTTATTCGTTTCCGATATTTTACCTCACGAATTGTCTCACGGCGGAAGCATCCCACTTTATTTCGAATCTGTTTGTGTGATTCTGACTTTGGTGATAATGGGACAGATGATGGAAGCCAGAGCGCATATGAAAACTGGAAAAGCGATTGAAGCGTTGATGAATCTTTCACCCGACACAGCCAATCTTATCATTGACGGAAATGAGAAAAAAGTATCATTAGCAGAAGTTAAAATCAATGATATATTAAGAGTAAAACCAGGCGAAAAAATTCCTGTTGACGGGAAAATTACTGAAGGAAATTCCAACGTTGATGAATCGATGATTACAGGAGAACCGATTCCTGTAGAGAAAAAATCCAATGACAAAGTTACTTCCGGAACCATCAACGGAAATGGAAGTTTTCTGATGAAAGCCGAAAAAGTTGGTGATGAAACCTTGCTTTCTCAAATCATCAAAATGGTCAACGAAGCCAGCCGAAGTAAAGCGCCGATTCAGAAATTGGCGGATAAAATCTCTAAGATATTTGTACCGACTGTGATTGCTATTTCGGTTTTGACGTTCGTTCTGTGGTATATTTTCGGTAGCGAAAACAAGTTGATTTATGCATTTGTGAATGCAGTCGCAGTTCTAATCGTCGCTTGTCCGTGTGCGCTTGGTTTAGCAACACCAATGAGTCTGATGGTAGGAATTGGAAAGGGTGCACAGAATGGAATTTTGATTAAGAATGCCGAAGCGCTGGAAGAGATGCACAAAATCAATGTTCTGATTACTGACAAAACTGGAACTTTGACAGAAGGAAAACCAAGTCTTGACAACATCGAAACATTTGAAAATGCTGATAAAAATGAAATTTTAAAATTAGCCGGTTCATTAAATCAGAATTCAGAACATCCTTTATCGAATGCTGTTTTAGACAAATTTAAAACTGAAAATTTACAATTTGAAAAAGTTGAGGATTTCGAAAATATTTCCGGAAAAGGCGTAAAAGGAACTGCTCTTAATGAAGAAGTTTTACTTGGAAATGAAGCTTTATTGAAACATTTCAACATCGAAATTCCTGAGTCATTAAAACAAAAAGTGATTCAGAAACAGGATGAAGCTAAGACGATTTCTTATCTCGCAAAATCTGGAAAAGTTCTTGGATTCCTGAGCTTCTCAGACAAAATAAAATCAACCTCAAAACAAGCCATCGAATATCTTCATTCTCAAAACATCGAAGTGATAATGATGACTGGCGATAACGAACATACAGCAAAAGCAGTTGCAGCAGAACTCGGAATCAAAAATTTCAAAGCCAATTGTCTTCCTGAAGATAAAATGAATGAAATTAAAAAACTTCAAAGCGAAGGAAAAATTGTAGCGATGACCGGCGACGGAATCAATGATGCGCCAGCTCTGGCTCAATCCAATATCGGAATTGCAATGGGAACTGGAACAGATGCTGCGATAGAAAGTGCTGAAATAACTTTGTTAAAAGGCGATATCTTAGGTGTTGCCAAATCAAAAATATTGAGTGAAAAACTTTTGAAAAACATCAAGGAAAACTTATTCTTTGCTTTTATTTATAATGTTTTGGGAATTCCGTTAGCTGCAGGTTTGCTCTACCCTTTCTTCGGAATTTTGTTAAGTCCGATGATTGCGGCAGCAGCAATGAGCTTCAGTTCGGTTTCTGTAATTCTAAATTCTTTGAGATTGAATAATGTTAAATTAGATATTTAACAATGTAAAGTTAAACACAAAGACACGAGGATATATTTGTTTTAGAGAGTGTTTCAAGGCACAAAGTATTATTTTTATAATTATCCTTTGTGCCTTTGTGTTAAACAAAAATGGCATCAGGAAAAATCCCGATGCCATTTCGAAACAAAATAAAAACCTTAAGAAATTTTTTAATTAGAAAGAAACCGTCAGCTTACTAAACACATACCTTCCGTTCTGTCCAAACTGAGATGTGGAACGAGAATAGATGAACTGGTCGTTATTTGTAGAAGCTGTCACGTTTTTAGTTGGATAAATATCGAACAAATTGTTTGTTCCAATAGTTAAATTAAAATTTTTGTTAATATCATAACCGATGGACAAATCTGTGATTATTTTATCCGAAATCAATTGATGTTCGTTTAACAGAGCTACGCCATCACCGTTCAAATCTACACTGTCAGCACCATAAACTTTTCCGTAATAGGTATTTCTCAAATAGAAATTGAAATCATTCCATTTAAAATTATTTGACAAACTTGCTTTCACTTTTGGAACTGAATCTTCTAGATAAATTCTGGATTTTTCGCCAAAATAAGTATTTTCCAAACCTGCATTTTTCAACAAATCGGATGCGTGGATATCGCCCACTTTTCTTGTTCTGTTGAAATTGATTGCAAAATCATTTGTGAATTTGAAGCTTTCTTTTGTCAAAGTATGGCTAATTACAACATCCAAACCTTTGGTCTCCGTATCAATAGCATTAGAGAAAAACTGAGCCGCATTTACATTAGCTTTTACAAATTCATTTGCTAATGCTATTTGTGCCTCTGTTGTTGGATTGGTAGGTCTTGAGAATTGATCCGTTAAAACAATTCTGTTATCAATTCTGATAAAATAAGCATCTGCTGTAATATTCAAATTAATTGCTGGAATCTTATAAGTAAATCCTGTACTTACAGATTTTGAAGTTTCTTGTTTCAATTTCGGAATTCCGAAAGCTTGCGCCAATTGAGAATCATTACTAAATGTTCCAACTTCTACTAAACTTGGTCCCGAAGCACCTGGCAGTGTTGTAAACAATGTAGAGGTTGTATTATAATAAATTTGGTGAATCGATGGTGCTCTAAAACCCGTTGACCCTGCAAAACGGAAATTAAGATCGTTTGACAATTTGATTCTTGATGCTAATTTATAATTGAAAGTAG
>Ga0256410_1002377_pt1 | contig 12582 bp, 12 predicted proteins | sample PhyWR1_FD_185983 | JGI IMG/M metagenome (GOLD analysis project Ga0256410, IMG submission 185983) | Leaf surface microbial communities from wheat plants in UC Gill Tract Community Farm, Albany, California, United States - DLSL W.R1 | ecosystem: Host-associated > Plants > Phyllosphere >... | reverse complement strand
TGTTGGAATTTGGCGCGCATTGTCGCATATGTCAGGCGACAGTTGTATGTCTAGCGAAGGAAGGTTTCGCCAAGGTCTCCGGCATCGCCAGCCACAACAGCGCCAATGCCAGGGCCGCCACGCCGGCCAGGGTCAGGAACGCGGCGTTGTAGCCGGCCTGTTGCACCACGAAACCGGCCAGGCTGCTGCTCAGTGCCGCGCCCAGGCCGAATACGGTGGAGAGGGCGCCCAGGCTGACGTTGAAGCGCCCGGTGCCTTGGGTCAGGTCCTTGACGATGACCGGGAACAGCGCGCCGAAGATCCCCGCGCCGATGCCGTCAAGCATCTGCACGGCAACCAGCCAATAGGGATCACTGGACAGCGTATAGAGCACACCGCGCAGCGGCAGGATGATGAACCCGGCCATCAGCAAGGGTTTGCGTCCCCAGATGTCGGCCTTGAGCCCAACCAGCCAAGCCATCGGCACCATCACCAATTGCGCGGCGACGATGCACGCCGACGTCAGCGGCGTGGCCATCTGCAGGTTGATCTGTGAAAGTTTCTGGCTGACCAGCGGCAACATTGCGGCGTTGGCCAGGTGGAACAGGGCGCAGCAGATGGCGAACAGCAATAGCGGGCGGTTCGACAGCAACACGCTGATACCGGAGGGTTGTTCGTGGTCAGTGTGGTGCTCCGGGTCAAAACCTCGGGCGACGTCATGGTCGATGGCCTCAGCCGACACGCAACTGATCGCGATGACGCTGGCCACCGCCATAAAGGCCATCAGGTAGAACACCACCACTGGGCCGAACAGATACGCCAAGCCGCCGGCCAATAGCGCCGCGACGGCATTGCCGGCGTGGTTGAATGTTTCGTTGCGCCCCGTACGGCGGGTGAACGCGCGTGGCCCGGTGATGCCCAGGGAGATTGCGCTGATTGCCGGAGCGAACACGGACGCGGCGACGGCGCTGGCGGCCTGGGTCAACGCCACCAGGCTGAAGGAACTGACAAAGGGCAGCAGCAGGCAACTGCCGGTCACCACGATGGCGGCCAACGCAACCACTGCGCGCTTGCTGCGGGTGCGGTCGATCAGCGCCCCCGCCGGTCCCTGGGTGAGCAAGGCGGCGATGCCGGCCAGGGTCATGACCACGCCGATGCTGGCCGGGTCCCATTTGTGCACGGCCAGCAAGTAAATGGCCAAGTAAGGGCCGAGGCCGTCGCGCACATCCGCGAGGAAGAAATTCAGGCTGTCCAGGGACAAGGCGTTACGCAGGTCGGAGTGTTTGGCCACGGCGAGGTCTTCGGAGATGGCGTTCAAGGGCAGAACACGCATTGCGATAATGACCCGTGGGGCCTGCGTTAAGTTTCGCCCGCTTCGCGGGGTTTTAATCCGAGAGCACTTGGCTTATTTTCGCAGCCCCGCTGTATTGAATATCTGGAGACGCAATGGACATGCCCTCGGCTCAACAGGCGATTGCCAGCAACAAGGACGCCTGGGACCAATCCGCCAGCCTGCACAAAACCAGCGACACCTGGAACGTGCTGCTCAACAGTGTCGGCGCCGCTGACTTTTCTTGCCTGGACCCCACGCTTACCGGCGTGCTGCAAGACGTTGGGGTAGTCGGTAAGGATGTGGTGCAACTGTGCTGTAACAATGGCCGGGAAAGCCTTTCGTTGTACGGCCTGGGCGCGCGTTCGGTCGTGGGCGTGGATCAATCCCAGGCGTTTCTGCAACAGGCCCGTGAACTGGCCGAAGTCTCACCGCACAACCCTGAGTTCATAGAAAGTGATATCCACCAGTTGCCGCACTCTTTGCAGGCGCGCTTCGATATCGCTCTGGTGACTATCGGCGTGCTGGGCTGGATGCCGGATGTGGAGCAGTTCATGCGTCATGTTGCCAGCACCTTGAAGCCCGGCGGCACGTTGGTGATGTATGAAACCCATCCGTTTCTGGAGGTATTTGATCCACGGGCGCCAAACCCTTTCCTGCCGGCCAGTTCCTACTTTCAGCGCGAGCCGTTTGTGCTGCAGGAGTCGATTGTCTACGAAGGGCAGGGCGAAGTGGCCGGGCCAACGTCCTATTGGTACGTGCACACCCTGGGCGACGTGGTCAGTGCCGCTATCCGCGCAGACCTGCAGATCACAAACCTCCAGGAGTATCCGCACTCCAACCGCGAAGAACTGTACGACCAGTACGAGCACCAGCCTGCGCAATTGCCGATGTGTTTTACGCTGACCGCCACCAAACGTCCCGGATAACGTCATGGGGTGCCACAGGCAAAAAAAGGCCCGCGAGGGGAGGCGGGCCAAGGGATTCACTGGAGTAGGTAAGTTTCACCCTATAGGTCCGAAAGTGAAGGCTTCGTGAAAATGCCGTCGCAAACTTGTAGGGCCTGCCCCTCAGGTGCGCCGCACGAACGTGCGCATGGTCTGCCCGGGACCGGTACTGAATGTGGTCGGCCTGGGCATGCCTTCATCCGCTGCAATGAAAACAAACTCATCCCTGTCGAGCCGATAACTGGCGGGCAAGTGCTTACCTGCATCCTCGCCGATGGAATCGATCCAGGTAATGGTTTTAGGGACGGTGCTGCTGTCGAGGGAGAATCGGCCCGCCAGCAACACTTCGCCCGAGGTGGTCCTCACTTCAAAGCGGTCGTCGGTAATCGTGGTCAGTGCCCCGGGGGCGCTGTGGGCGTCGACGGGGTTGAGCACGCCATTGTCTTCCAATGACGTCTGCTCCCAGGCGCCTTGGAGGGCTTGAACATCCGGGTCTATCAGGGAGGGCATACACATTCCTTTTAGGTGCTGGGGCTGCTTTTTACCACTGGATGGTTGCCTGCGCATAGCCAAGGCTGACACTTGTCGACCCTTGCGCCCAACACACTCACGCGACAGCTTTTCACAATTCTTAGTTAACTTTTGGTTACAACCTGTGGCTAAATAACTGCCAATGGCCATCAACCCGTTGTACCTCAACGGGTCGTGCCGACTGTGTGAATTGTGATTTCAGGTGCTGCTATCCAACCTCGGCCGTTGTGGGCATGCAGGAGCAGCCTGTTCTCTTCTGACGTGTGACGAAATCCCTTGAAACTCATCATTGTTGTTCTTTACGTTGCCTCGATTGCGTATGTACATCTGCGTGGCCGGGTGCGGCACAAGCTGGGTCGCCAGCTCAGTGATCATTCGACCTTCCTGGCACCGATCAACTGCTTTCTCTACCTCTTCTCCAAGCTGCCCAGCCGACCGTATCTGTCACCCAGTGATTTTCCCGACCTGAGTCCGCTCCAGGAACATTGGGAAGAAATTCGCCTGGAAGGCCAGAACCTGATGCGTGCCGGGGAGATCAAGCGCTCGGATCAGTACAACGACGTGGGTTTCAACTCGTTCTTCAAGTCGGGTTGGAAGCGTTTCTACCTGAAATGGTATGGCGACAGTCACCCTTCAGCGATGAAGCTGTGCCCGCGCACCACTGAGCTGGTGCAGAGCATCGGTTCGATCAAGGCCGCGATGTTCGCCGAGCTGCCGCCGGGCTCCAAGCTGGTGCGCCACCGTGACCCCTATGCCGGCTCGTACCGCTACCACTTGGGCCTGGACACCCCGAACGATCCTGGCTGCTACATCAATGTGGATGGCAAGAACTATTACTGGCGTGATGGCGAGCCGGTGATGTTTGACGAGACCTACATCCACTACGCCGAAAACACCACGCAGCAGAACCGCATCATCCTGTTCTGCGACATCGAGCGGCCGATGAAATACCGCTGGGCGGCTGCGTTCAACCGCTGGTTCAGCCGTAACGTGATGGCGGCTGCAGGTTCGCCCAACGATGCGGGTGACAAGACCGGCGGGCTCAATCGCGCCTTCACGCGTCTGTACAAGATCCGCCTGCGTGGCAAGGAACTGAAAAAGCGCAATCGTACGCGCTACTACCTGGAAAAATGGGCGATCTTCGCTGGATTGGCAGCTATTTTCCTGCTGATCTGAGGATCGCTTTGTGGGCGCCATTCATTCCGGTGGATGGGCGCCCAGTTTGTCCCACATCTTCTTGCTGATCTTCTGGCGATTGGCATACCCCGCCCAGGGGTCCGCTTTCAAAGCGTTCAAGCGCTGCAGCACATTGGCGACGGTCCATTGTTGCGCACCGCGTAACCCCTCCAACTCCTCGCGGCTGACCGGTACCGACACTGGCAAGCCAGGCCGTGCGCGCACGGAATACGCCGCTACGGTGCTGGCACCGCGGGCATTGCGCAGGTAATCGATAAAGATCTTGCCGACCCGGTTTTTGGGGCCCGATGTCGCGGTAAAACGTTCGGGCAACTGCTCGGTCATGAACTGGGCGATGGCCTTGGCGAACGCCTTGACGGTCTCCCAATTGTCTCGGCGCGCCAACGGCACGATCAGGTGCAGGCCCTTGCCGCCGCTGGTTTTGACGAAGGCTTGCAACCCCAGCTCATCCAAAACCGACAGGGTGAGTTGCGCGGCCTCCAGCATGGCTTTCCAGGGCAGTGCCGGGTCCGGGTCGAGATCGAGCACAAACAGGTCCGGGGTTTCGATCTTGTCCGAGGTGGCGCCCCAGGTGTGAAACTCCACGCTGCCCATTTGTACTGCGCCGATCAATGCGCCGACGTTGTCGATTTCCATCAGGCGTGCATGGCCAGGATCGAGAGACTGATCCAATTGCTTGATGTTGGGAATGGCCAGGCGCTCCGAGTGTTTCTGGAAGAATTGCTCGCCTTCGATACCCTCGGGCGCTCTCAGCAGTGAGACAGGACGATGGCGCAGGAAGGGCAGAATCCATTGGCTGATGGTGTCGTAGAATTGCGCGAGTTGCTGTTTTTGTGTGCCGCTGTGTTTATCGATCACACGGTCTGGGTGGGTGATGTTCACATCGCGACTGGTTTTTTTCACCGGCTTCCTTGAGTGGACCGTGCGTGGTTGCTCATGAACAACCTGCGCCACCGGCTTGTCGGTGCGCAGCCCGACAAACGCTGCCTGGCGGACCACGCCTTCGCGTGTCCACTCGGCAAACTGCACCTGCGCGACCAACGTCGGTTTGACCCAATGCACACCACGCGCTTGGGCGCTGGACAGTGGCTTCGCCAGGGGTGACGTCTCGCACTCCAGCGGTGTGAGCTGCGCGTAAATGGCTTTCAGCGCCGCCTGATCGAAACCCGTTCCCACACGGCCCGCGTACACCAGGCCCGTGTCGTTATTCACCGCCAGCAACAGCGCGCCGAAGCCACTGCGTGAACCCTGTGGCCGGGTGTAACCGACGATCACGAATTCCTGGGACAGCCGGCATTTGAGTTTGATCCAGTCGGCACTTCGACGGGAAACGTACGGGCTGCCCAGGCGCTTACCGATCACGCCTTCGAGGGCCAAGTCGCAGGCGCTTTCAAAGATGTCCCGGTGGTGCGCGGTAAACGCTTCGGAATAGCGCAGCAATGTGCTGCGGCTACCGGCCAGAGCCTCCTTTAGGGCGGCGCGGCGTTCCTCGACCGGCGCCTGGCGTTGGTCCTCGCCATTGAGAAAGGGCGCGTCAAACAAGTAGTAGACAATGTCCAGGCTGCGGCCGATATCTAAGGCATTTTGCAGCGCCTGAAAGTCCGGCAGGCCGTCGCCATTGAGGCTGACCACCTCACCATCCAGCCAGCTGTCCTTGAGCTTCAGTGCCTGCAAGGCCTTGACCTGACGCGGCAGACGCTCGGTCCAGTCGTGCCCGTTGCGGGTGAACAGGCGCACTTCACCCGCTTGGATACGTGCGAGCATGCGGTAACCGTCGAACTTGATTTCGTATTGCCAATCGCCCTCGGGTGCACGATCCACCAGTGTGGCCAATTGTGGGGTGAATTGCTCGGGGAGGGCGGTTTTCCTGGCCTTGGCCCGCGTCTTGGGTTTGCCCACTGAGGCATCGCTGAGCACGCTGTTCGGCTGGGCCTGGACGATATCGTAGTCGTCGGCCGAGCGCGCCTGTGGGTCCTTTTCCTTGATCAGCAGCCATTGTTCCTTGTCGCCGCTGCCCTTCAAGCGCGTGCGCACCAGCGCCCAGTCACCGGAGAGCTTCTCGCCGACCAGGGTGAATTTGAGCTTGCCGGCTGCGTAGGCCTTGCGGGGCTCATCGTGGGGCTGCCAGATGCCGCGGTCCCACACGATGACATCGCCTGCACCGTACTGACCCGCTGGAATGCTGCCTTCAAAGCCGCCATAGCTCAGGGGATGATCTTCGACGTGGACGGCCAGGCGCTTGTGGCTGGGATCCAGGCTCGGGCCTTTGGGGACGGCCCAACTGAGCAGTACGCCGTCGAGCTCCAGGCGGAAGTCATAGTGCAGGTTGCGTGCGTCATGCTTTTGAATCACAAACGACAGCGCCGAGGCTTTGCGTTTGCCTGCTGGCGCACTGCCTGCCGGTTCGGCGGTTATCCCGAAATCACGTTTGCGGTTGTATTCGCTCAAGGGCTTGGACATGACTTAGGAGGCCTTGGTGGATTTCTTCGCGGCAGGCTTCTTCGTGGGTTTGCCGGCCAGGCTACGCTTGAGCAGTTCCGTCAGGTCGATCACATCGGCGGACTTGCGTTCTTCGCTGTCTTTGCTGGTTTCCACATCCTCGATCTTGCCGGCCTTGGCCTTTTTGGCCACCAGCGCCATGATTTTTTCCTGGAAACTGTCGCGGTAGTCGTCGGGCTGCCAGTCGGCGCTCATGTCGTCCACCAGGCGCTTGGCCATGTCCAGCTCGCCCTTGGCCAGGCTCGGCTTGGTCACGTCGCTGCCCAGCTCCAGTTCGTCCAGGCTTCGCACTTCGGCAGGCCAGCGCAGCATTACCAGCACAAGTGCCGAGTCCAACGGCATCAAGGCTGCCAGGTGCTGCTTGGTGTGCAGCACGACATTGGCCAGGGCCACTTTGCGGGTTTTCCTGAGGGTTTCCCTTAGCAATGCGTAGACCTTGCCGCCACGCTTATCCGGAGCAAGGAAGTAGGGGGTGTCGATGTTCTGCAATGGGATCTGGTCGCTGGCGACAAACGCGATGATCTCGATGGTCTGGGTCGATTTGGGGTGGGCCGAGCGGATTTCCTCTTCGCTGAGCACCACGTAGCGGCCTTTCTCGAACGCAACGCCTTTGACAATGTTGTCCTTTGTCACTTCCTTACCGGTGGTCTTGTTGATGCGTTTGTAACCCACCGGATCCATGCTGCGTTTGTCCAGCCAATCAAAGTCGACGCCTTGAGAGGAGGTGGCCGAGACCAGTGAGACCGGGATGTGTACCAGGCCAAAGCTGATGGCGCCTTTCCAGATTGCCCGTGGCATAAGTGCGATTCCTTACGAAGAGGCTGTGTTCTGGTGACTCGAAAGCGGCGGGAAAAGTTTCTCCGGTCAGATGCGCGGACAGATCGTGTTACACCTGATGAGAAACTATTTAGTGTCGAAAGCCGAACCCAAGGCGTAGCGTGTTATCGAAAGCACGTACTCCTCGCCCCAGAGAGGCTTCGTCATGAACAGTTGCAGGCGTCACGTTGCAGCCCTGTTGTTGGGTCTGGCCCTTGTTCCTATGGTCCAGGCGCAAAACCTGCCCGGTAACAACAGCGGCAACAACGGCCCGATCCACCGGGCCAATCCCAATAGCATGCAGGGTACCCAACAGAATGCTCCGGCGGTCCGCGGTATCCAGACCGGGCCGACTACGCGCACGCCGACCCTGGAAAACGGCGGTATCGGCAATAGCTATCCCAAACGCAATGCCGCGCCCAGCCGCCCAGCCACCGAAACCAAAGCCCCCACTTATGATGCCAACGGCAATCGCCGGTAAGGATTCCGCCTTATGTTTCTACGCAAAAGCCTGCTAGCCGCCCTTTGCGCCACCACGCTGCTGCCGTTGACGGCAGCTTACGCCGCCGACGCCCAGCAGTTCCCCAGTGAACAGGGCAGCATCAGCGCCACGCCGATCGCCAAAGGCCTGGACCACCCATGGGCGGTGGCCTTTCTGCCGGACAAGCAAGGCTTCCTGGTGACTGAACGCCCTGGCCACCTGCGCTTTGTCAGCCCCGACGGCAAGCTGTCCGCGCCACTGAAGGGAGTGCCTGAAGTCTGGGCCAAAGGGCAGGGCGGTTTGCTGGATGTGGTCTTGTCGCCGGACTTCAAGGAGGACCGCACGGTCTACCTGTCCTACGCCGAAGGTGGCGGCAAGGACGGTACCGCCGGCACCGCGGTGGGCCGAGGGCGCCTGGCGGCTGACCTCAGTGGCTTGACCGACTTCAAGGTGATCCTGCGCCAGGAGCCCAAGCTGTCGACCGGCAACCACTTCGGCTCGCGCCTGGCCTTCGACCGCGATGGCTACCTGTTCGTGACCCTGGGGGAAAACAACGATCGTCCGACCGCCCAGGACTTGGACAAGCTGCAGGGCAAGGTCGTACGCATCTACCCGGATGGCCGCGTTCCGGATGACAACCCCTTCGTCGGTCAGCAAGGCGTACGCCCGGAGATCTGGTCCTACGGCCAGCGCAACCCCCAGGGACTGGCGCTTAACCCGTGGAGCGGCACGATCTGGGAAAACGAACATGGGCCGCGTGGGGGGGATGAGATCAACATCATCGAGCGGGGCAAGAATTATGGTTGGCCGTTGGCAACCCACGGCATCAATTACTCGCTGACACCGATTCCCGAAGCCAAAGGCAAAACGGTGGAGGGCACAGTACCGCCGCATCACGTGTGGGAAAAATCACCGGGTATCAGCGGCATGGCGTTTTACGATGCGGATCGCTTCAAGCCCTGGCAGCACAACGTGTTTATTGGTGCGTTGGCCACCCAGGAGTTGATCCGCTTGCAGTTTGATGGCGACAAGGTGATCCATGAGGAACGCTTGCTCGGTGGGCTGAAGGCGCGCATCCGCGATGTACGACAGGGGCCGGATGGCTTTCTGTATGTACTGACGGATGAGGAGGATGGCGTGCTGTATCGGGTGGGGTTGAACCAGGACTAAGCGTTGGGGCCGGCAAACCGGCCCCAACTGTTTTACAGCCCTAGCTCGGACAACCCCGGATGATCATCCGGGCGCCGGCCCAGCGGCCAGTGGAACTTGCGCTCGCTTTCTTTGATCGGCAGGTCGTTGATGCAGGCAAAACGATTGGCCATCAGGCCATTCTCGTCGAATTCCCAGTTCTCGTTGCCGTAGGAGCGGAACCAGTTGCCCGAATCGTCGTGCCATTCATAGGCATAGCGCACCGCGATGCGGTTATCGGTAAACGCCCACAACTCCTTGATCAGCCGGTAGTCCAGTTCCTTTGCCCACTTGCGAGTAAGAAAACCTTTGGCTTCTTCGCGGTTATGCGCGAATTCGGCGCGGTTGCGCCACTGGGTGTCCAGCGTGTACGCCAGGGACACCCGCTGCGGGTCGCGGGAGTTCCAGCCGTCTTCGGCCAGGCGTACTTTTTCGATGGCCGACGCGCGGGTGAACGGCGGCAGTGGCGGACGTGTTTCTGCAGTCGATGACATTGGACGGTTCCTCAATGAATAGGGTTTATCGGAAGTTGCGTCTACCAGCGGGTTCAAAGTCCCAATAACGTTCGCGCCATGCATTGCGCATTATCGGCAGCTGTTGAATCGCCCATCACTAGGGCAACGGTAATGGCGCCATCGATCAGGATCAGCAGTTGCGCGGCCTGCCGCTCGGGGTCGGGGGTGCCATGTGCTTGACACAGTTCAAGTGCGTACTCGAACAGTTTCTGTTTATGGGCCTTGGCCAGCAGGCGCACCGGGTCGCGTGGGTCACCGGTTTCGCCACTGGTGTTGATGAAGGCACAGCCACGGAAGTCGGCGGTGCCGAACCAATCCTTGAGCGCGCTGAACAGCGCCAGCAGGCGTTCTCCCGTGCCTTCACGGCGTTCGACTTCATCGCGCAGCCACTGCATCCAGCGTTCATCGCGACGTTGCAGGGCGGCAATCACCAATTCGTCTTTATTGGCAAAGTAGCGGTAAATACTTTTTCTCGAGACACCGGCGGTCTTCACCAGAAAGTCCATGCCCGTGGCGGCGATGCCATGGCGATAGATCAACTTCTCAGTAACGTCGAGAATAATGTCGCGGGTTTCATTGCGGTTCATTTCGTTCATGTGGCTAACAGTAGAACGATCGTTCTTCATAGTCAATTAACATTTTTCCATGCGCCGCAGCGAGACCTGAGCACCCCCATGGTGTAAGCTCGGGGCCTCTTCGGATTCGACCCATTGCGAGCCTTATGCCGTCGTTCTTCAAACGCTCCCTGCTGCCCAAACTGCGCGGTTTCCCCCTCAGTCCCGACGCCCTTGAGGTGCTGTCCAGCGCAGACGCTTATCGTCGCTGCCTGCTGGAGAAGATTGCCCAGGCCACCCGGCGCATCTATATCGTCGCGCTGTACTTGCAGCAGGACGAAGCGGGGCAGGAGATCTACGACGCCCTGCACGCCGCCAAGGCTGCGCGGCCGGAACTCGACATCGTGGTGGTGGTTGACTGGTTGCGTGCCCAGCGCGGCTTGATCGGTGCCGGCAAGCAGCCCGGCAACAGCGCCTGGTACCAGGCCATGACCCAGCGCCACAGCAGCGAAGTGCCGGTGTACGGCGTGCCGGTGCAAACCCGCGAGTTGTTCGGCGTGCTGCACCTCAAGGGCTTCGTGATCGATGACTCGGTGCTGTACAGCGGCGCCAGCCTGAACAATGTGTACTTGCACAAATTCGACAAGTACCGTTTCGACCGCTACCACCTGATCCACAACAAAGCGCTCGCCGATTCCATGCAGCACCTGGTGGAGCACGGCCTAGTGGCATCCAAGGCGGTCAATCGCCTGGACCTGCCCAATCCGCCCACCACCCGTAGCCTGCGCAACGACATCGGCGATTTGCGCAGCCGCCTGAAACACGCGACTTACGACACCACGGCGGGGCAGTTGCCCAATGGTCAACTGTCGGTCAGCCCCTTGCTCGGGGTCGGCAAGAACAACCCCCTGAACCGGGTGATCCTCGAACTGATTGCCAGCGCCCAACATCAGCTGACCATCTGTACCCCGTACTTCAACCTGCCGCTGCCGGTCACCCGCGAAATCAACCGCGCCCTGGCACGTGGGGTGAAGATCGACATCGTTGTCGGCGACAAGACCGCCAACGATTTCTACATCCCGCCCAGCGAGCCGTTCAAGGTCATTGCTGCGCTGCCCTACCTCTACGAAATCAGCTTGCGCCGCTTTGCCAAGCGCCATCAGCCGATGATCGACAGCGGCCAGTTGAACCTGCACCTGTGGCGCGACGGTGACAACACGTACCACCTCAAAGGCATGTGGATCGACCAGCGCTACACCTTGCTCACCGGTAACAACCTCAACCCGCGCGCGTTCCGCCTCGACCTGGAAAACGCGTTGTTGATCGATGATCCCAAGCATGAGTGGCTGGTGCCGCGACGCACCGAACTGGCGCAGATTTTCCAGCACACCACGCGTATCGAGCGTTATCAGGACCTGCAAACACTGCCGGACTACCCAGAGGCCGTTGGCAAGTTCCTGCGCCGGGTCAGCCGCGTTCGTATCGAACGATTGCTGTACCGCATCCTGTAAACCTGCAGGCAAAAAAAAAGACCCAGCCCCTTCAACCGGGGACTGGGTCTTTTTTTGTCTGTCGCTTAGTTCAAGCCCAGCTTGCCACGCAAGGTGGACAGGTCTTCTGCCAGGGTGTTGACCGGGCCCACCAGGGCCTTGCGGTCGTTTTCCTTGACCTTGTCGTAGGTCTCGAAACCACCGTCCTTGGTTTTGTACTTGGCCAGGATCTTGTCCACGGTGGCGAAGTTCTTGTCGACCTTGGCCAGGAAGGCTTTGTCTTGTTTCTCGATCTGGCCACGGAACAGGTCGACGATTTTCTTCGCGCCGTCGATGTTGCCCTGGAAGTCATACAGGTCGGTATGGCTGTAGCGGTCTTCTTCACCGGAGATCTTGGTGGCGGCGACTTCTTCAAGCAGGGCTGCGGCACCACCTACGACTTTTTCCGGTGGGAAAGTCAGGCCATCGACGCGCGTCTTGAGGTCGTTGACGTCGGTGTTGAGCTTGGCAGTCAGCTCTTCCAGGCCTTGGGTAGTGTTCTGCGAGAACAGTACATACTCGATGCGGTGGAAGCCGGTGAAGTCATCGGCGGTCACGCCCTTTTCATGATCGTCGACGCGGGAGTCGATGGATGCGTCGAGGTCGCTGAACAGCTCGGCGATCGGCTCGATGGACTCATAGTGCACGCGGGTCGGCGCGTAGAGTTTCTTGGCGGTGGCCAGGTCGCCCTTGTTGATGGCGTCGGTAAAGGCTTGGGTCTGGGTGACCAGCTCGCCGATTTCTTCGGTGACGTAGATTTTGTAGTCCGACACCGGCCCGACCAGGTCCAGCGGCGCGGTAGCGGCGAAGGCTGCCAACGGCGAAAGGGTCAGCAATAACGACAACGCGATAGACGACTTTTTCATGGGACGGTTTCCGCTCTGGGGTGTGTTTTAGGTCTGGGCAGTGGTGTGGGGGTGCGTTGCAGCCAGCAGCGTGCGCCCGATGAAATCCTTCGGTCCCGTGACCCCCGGCAAGGTGAAGAAGTACCCGCCGCCGACCGGCTTGAGGTATTC
>Ga0256410_1002376_pt1 | contig 12584 bp, 14 predicted proteins | sample PhyWR1_FD_185983 | JGI IMG/M metagenome (GOLD analysis project Ga0256410, IMG submission 185983) | Leaf surface microbial communities from wheat plants in UC Gill Tract Community Farm, Albany, California, United States - DLSL W.R1 | ecosystem: Host-associated > Plants > Phyllosphere >... | reverse complement strand
CCTTGGCCGAAATCGGCGACAAGACGCAACTGCTCGCCCTTATTCTGGCCGCACGCTTTCGCAAACCCTGGCCGATAATCGCCGGTATCGTGGTCGCGACCCTGGCCAACCATGCCGCCGCCGGTGCCGTGGGCGCCTGGTTCAGTACATTCTTCAGTGACGCCATGCTGCACTGGATCCTCGCCGCGAGCTTTACCGCCACCGCGTTGTGGACTCTGGTGCCGGACAAGATGGACGACGACGAAGCCAGCACCGCACGCAAGTACGGGCCATTCGTGACGACCCTGATCACCTTCTTCATTGCCGAAATCGGTGACAAGACCCAGGTGGCGACGGTGATGCTCGCCGCACAATACCCGGATCTGTGGCTGGTGATTATCGGCACCACCCTGGGCATGCTGATTGCCAACGTGCCGGTGGTTTTGGCGGGTAACTTTGCCGCTGACAAACTGCCGTTGACCCTGATCCGCAGACTGGCTGCCACCGCGTTCGTAGTACTTGCCGTAGTGGCGGTGTACAAGGCGATGCAGATCAGCGGCTGGGTTTAAAAGCCCCTCACCCTAACCCTCTCCCAGAGGGAGAGGGAACCGATTGGGGGATGTTCCAGAGCAATACACAGCAGAAAAACTTGTACTGAACCTTGAAACAACTCGGTCAAGCCCCCTCTCCCTTTGGGAGAGGGTTGGGGTGAGGGCCAGGCCGTTACTGGGTTTTCGGCGCTTGCTGATACAACGGCATGACCTTCGGAATGGCCGCTTGCAGCGCTGCAATGCGGCTGCTGGAAGCCGGGTGAGTGCTCATGAATTCAGGCGGCGAATTCTGTGATTGCTGTGCCATTTTCTGCCACAGAGTGATCGCCGCATTCGGGTTGTAGCCCGCCCGGGCTGCCAGCTCCAGGCCAATCAAATCGGCTTCGTTCTCATTGCTGCGACTGTTGGGCAAGGTCAGGCTGTAGTTCACCACCGTATCGGCCAGGCCCAGACTGTCCTGCCCCAGCCCCAACAAAGCGCCAGCACCCTGTTTGGCGATTTCGATGCCATAGGCCTTGGACATGGATTCACGCCCGTGCTCACGCAAGGCGTGGGCAATTTCATGGCCCATGATCGCGGCAATCTCATCATCACTCAGTTTGAGCTGCTCGATGATCCCGCTGTAAAAGATGATCTTGCCGCCAGGGCCGCAGTTGGCATTGAGTTCGTCACTTTTGATCAGGTTGACTTCCCAGTTCCATTGCGCAGCATCCGGGCGAAAGGCCGGGGCCTGAGCAATCAGCCGGTTGGCGATTGCCTGCAAGCGCTTGGCGTTGGCGCTGGTCTTGTCCAGAGCACCCTTGGTACTGGCCTCGCTGACAGTCTGCTGGTACGACTGGGCGTACATCTGGTCAACCTGCTGGCTCGACAGCATGCTGAACATGTACTGCTTGCGCTCTACGCCCACGGCGCCGCCATTGGTGGTATTCACCGCCTGGCATCCACCCAGCAACAACCCGGCGCCCACGGCGCACACTACCGCTAACTTACCCATCGAAGCTCTCCATAAAGATGCTGCGCATCGTATCTCAACCCGGCGTCAGGCACTCGGGCGCGTTGAGTTTTGGATCGTTGACCAGATTGGCCAAAGGACGTTCGCGCAACGCCATCTGCTGGCTGGCAAGCAGTGCTTGCAGCACATGGAGCGGGGTTTGCGGGTCAAGCCAGGCCTGCTGGCCCGCCTCGTCCAGAATCAATGGCCGACGCTGGCTGGCGGCAGCCTGGGTAATCACCGCAGTGCTCAACCACACATGCCCGGCCACCGGGTAGGCCTCCCAGATACCGGCAAAAAACAGCGAAGAACCCTCTCCCGGCGTCAACCAGTAAGGACGCTTGCGGGTGGTGCCACGCCATTCATAAAAACCGTTGGCCGGGATCAGACAGCGCCGCTCGCGCAAGGCATCGCGAAACATGGGCTGCTCGGCCACGGTTTCAGCACGGGCATGGGCCGGGGTGCGCGACAGGTCGGTAAGCCACGCGGGAGTCAGGCCCCAACGCGCTCGCGCCAGCTCTCGCTGGCCAGGCTCAGCACCGGCGCGCAGAATCAATACTGAATCATTGGGCGAAATGTTCCACTGGGCCTGCTGATCCGCCGGAAAACCGGGCAAGGCTGCAAACGCGGGGTTCCAGCGAAACAGGGCAAAACGTCCACACATGGGGCAACACAACTCTTCTTTTATTTAGCAGTGAAAAAACCGGCACCGATTTCAGCAGATCAGCACATCCGGAAAGTTGTCGGGCTCATCACCCGCCACCGGCGAGGCCGTATTGTACGCATCGATCAACTCCCGTGCGCAGCGCGCCTGATCATCGGCAACGGCCAACCCCAGCAAACCCAGTGCTGGCAGTTCACCCGTGCCACCAATCAGATCGCGGCCCTGCAGGGTTGCCTCAATGCCCTCACTGGCCAGCATGCCCAGCAAAAGTTCGGCTTCCATCAGGTTTTCCGGCTCATAGATGCGTTGCATGGTCTTCACTCACTACTCATTCTCGGTATGAACATCGAGCATCCATTCATGGCCATCGGTCTGAAGGTGGAAAACAATCGGCCGACAGCACACCGGGCAGTCTTCGATATAGCTCTGATCGCCCCCCGACAGGTCAAGCACCGCTTCAGCCGGCTCGCCGCAATAGGGGCATTCATAGTGTTCAGTTTCAAGCATCGCGGTCTCCAGAGTGACTTGTGCGTATAATCGCCGGTCTATTAGCAGGGCTATTATTTTTGCCCTGCGTACCAACCCTAGCCGTTTCCAACAAGAGAGCATGATGGGCCAATTCGATAGCATCCGACCTTACGACGACGCCGAAGTACCAGCAGTGCTGGCCCGGCTGCTCAGCGACAAGGCGTTTCTGGATATCCTGACCCACTTTCGCTTTCCGCGCCTGGCCGGCGCTTTCGGCTGGCTGTTAAAACCACTTATAGCTCATCGCCTGCGCAAAGAGTTCGCCAGCGTCAATTCGGTCGCTGCCCTGCAGGACAAGGTCGAGGTATACGTCGACCGCACCATCGAGCATGCCACAGACGGCGTGACCTACACCGGCGTCGAGCAACTGAAATCCGGCAGCGCCTACCTGTTTTTGGCCAACCACCGCGATATCGTGATGGACCCGGCCTTCGTCAATTACGCTGTGTACCACGCCGGCCTGCCGACGCCGCGCATCGCCATTGGTGACAACCTGCTGCAAAAGCCTTTTGTCAGCGATCTGATGCGTCTGAACAAGAGCTTTATCGTGCATCGCTCGATCACCGGTCGCCGGGAAAAGCTCGCGGCTTATCAACTGCTGTCGGCGTATATCAATCACTCGATCCGCACTGACTGCCAGTCGATCTGGATTGCCCAGGCTGAAGGCCGGGCCAAGGACGGTGATGACCGTACAGATTCGGCGATCCTGAAAATGTTTCATATGAGCCGCAAGGACGAGCCGTTTGCCGAGGTCATTCAGTCATTGAACCTGACCCCGGTATCCATCAGCTACGAGTACGACCCCTGTGATCAGGCCAAGGCCCGCGAGCTGTATATCCGCGCTACCACGGGCACCTACAGCAAGGCTCCGGGTGAAGACGACACCAGCATCGCCAACGGCATAACCGGGTATAAAGGCCGCGTGCATGTGAACTTTGCCGCCCCTGTTACCGAGCCTTTCGAGGACAGCAAGTTGCTGGCCGCAGAAATGGATCGTCACATCCTCAGCGGCTATCGCCTCTTCCCGGCACACTATCTGGCCTATGCACAGTGGGCTGAGGCTGAACCCGAGTTGCAAGTGCCGACGGCTGCCGAGGTATTCGGCGCCGAAGAACTGGCCAAGGCCCAGCAGGAATGGCAACGCCGCCTGGACGCCTGCCCGGCCGAGCACCGCCCGTATCTGGTAGTGCAATACGCTATGCCGGTGCGCAACCAGTACCGGATCAAGGCAGGGTTGCCCCTGTAACCCCATCCACCCTTGTGGGAGCGGGCTTGCTCGCGAAGGTCGTTCGCGAGCAGGCTCGCTCCCACAGAAGGGCCTTAAATTCTGCTGTCACCGTATCGTCATGTAGAGAGGCCACTCTGTGGCCCCTCGACACCGACACGGAGCTTGTCATGTTGCACGCAGAAAACCAGGACCGCCTTTACCTGATCGCCCCCAGCGACGAACAGCAGGCCTTGATCGAGGGTTTGGCCTTTAACGTGCAGGACCGCCACTGGCTGGTTTACTGCGCCCTGAGCGGTCACACCCATGCCGACTTGCCCGAGACGGACTTGCTCACCGGCGTCAGCCGCCTGGAGCTGTATGCCGAAGCGGCCTGAAACCTTCAAACACAAAAAAGCCCGAACTCAGTGAGTTCGGGCTTTTTGTTTTGCCTGCGATTACTCGCTGAGCAAACGACCGATGGTCGGATCCTTGAACACGCGGGTCAGGGCGTCGCTAAGCACGTCGCTCACCAGCTTGGTGTTGGTTTCCTGATTCGGCGCCATGCCGAAGCGTTGGTCCAGGGACGCACCATAGCGGCCGCTGTAGGTACGGCCACCGTTCTTCACATCGGAGCGGAAGGTCGCGCCAATGGTAGCCTCAGTCACATACATGGTGTCCTTGGGCGACTGATACTTGAGCTCGGCCAGGGTCACGGTCAGCGTGGGTGCGTTCATCGCATTGGCTGTCGGGGTGAAACCCAGCAGGCGCACGGCCGCTTCGGCCTGGGCTTGCAGCTTGGGAATCAGGTCGGCACTGCTGACGCTGATGGCGCTGGTTTCCGGGTACATGCCACCGCGGGTACCCAGGGTTGGCGAAGGACGACCGTCCACCACCCGCACGACCACCGGCTGGCCACGACCCACGGGCGCAAGCTGAGTCGTCAGCTTGGGTTGCGGGCTGAGTTGTTGCGGGCTATGGGCGCAGCCGACCAGGGTCAAACTGGTCACAGTAATCAAACCGAACAACAGGCGTTGCAACATGCTCATCTCTCCAGGACTGGGTAAAACAGGCCGTCAGTATAGGGTGCCGGGCGCCTGCGAACTAGCCGCAAGCTGTCACCCTCCTGTCATGCTCAATTCATCCTGATGTCACCTGTACAGGGCATAGTCGCAACGACTGACTCAACAGGTGCCGCCATGAACATGCTCTTGAACCTGCTCGGCCTCAACCGCCCCAATCGCTGCTTCGTGCGCCTTGATCCGGCAGGCCGCTGCCAGGCCTTCAAACAATGCAAACAACCGCCGGTCGGCGACAGTTGGGTCGAAATCGAAGAAATCCGCCTGAACTGGTTGCACCAGGTGCTACCCGCCAACGCCCGTATAGCCTCGCCCGCAAGGCGTTCTTCAGTGCAACCACTGCTGAGCCTCTGACCGGCGCACCAATAAAACTCATTTAACAGGATCAATTGCCCACGTTTCTTCGCTACAATCTCCCCCCGATTATAAGGACGTCTCCTGATCGGGCCCCGCGACATCGCTAATGCGCTTGTATTGGCACCCCAAAACCGCCCACAGAGAGCCGCCCACACAGATCATGTGAAGCTGGCGCGCTTGAATTTCATTGCGTAACCCCCACTTTCCGCATGGTCTGCCAGAGCTGTCATCACGCTCGGCCCCTGGTTCGGTGCCCGGCGTGCGGCAGCCCTTTTTTGAGGTTCACGTATCCAAAAGAGCGTGAAAAAAAACGGGTTTCACAACTTCACAAGAGTGTGGCGAGCAAATGAAAAGTTTTGCGTCTGAACATGCACCATTAGCGTCTGAAATTGCTCCACCAAGCAGGATCGAAGTCGGCTCCACAGCTCAAGACTGAAAGCCTGTCCGCTTACGGATTTGGTTGCACAAACGGACGCTCTAGACCTTAAGTCGAATTGCCTCCAGGGTACTGAAATGCGTTCATATGTACCTCGAAGGCCCGGTCTGGGCGTGCGCTAAAGTTGCAAGAAATTGCGAAGAATCGGACATGGCGATCCTGGCCACGAGTGGCCCGGGGTTCTATCAGAACCACGCCCCGGACACCTGGCAGCTATGCCGTCAATTTGGTGCCGTAGATTTTGGAGACGCGTTAATGGCGCATAACGAAGCAGTCGACGTAGTACTGGTTGGAGCGGGCATCATGAGTGCCACCCTCGCCGTACTGCTCAAAGAGCTCGACCCCGGCATTAAGCTGGAAGTTGTTGAGCAGATGGACTCGGGTGCCGCGGAGAGTTCCAACCCGTGGAACAACGCAGGTACCGGTCACGCTGGTCTTTGTGAGCTGAACTACACGCCGCAGGCGGCTGACGGTTCGATCGACATCAAGAAGGCTGTGCATATCAATGCCCAGTTCGAAGTGTCGAAACAGTTTTGGGCCTACCTGGCACAAAAAGGCACCTTCGGTTCATGCAAGTCCTTCATCAGCCCGGTTCCTCACCTGAGCTACGTTGAAGGCGAAAAAGGCGTGTCCTTCCTGAAAAAACGCTTTGAAGTGCTGAGCAAGCACCATGCGTTTGCAGATATGGAATACACCGAAGACAAAGCCACGATGACCGAGTGGATGCCCCTGATGATGCCGGGCCGCCCTGCGGACCAGCACATCTCGGCCACCCGAGTGGAGCATGGCACGGACGTCAACTTCGGCGCCCTGACCCAGCAACTGCTCAAGCATCTGGCCAGCGCACCGGACACCCAGATCAAGTACAGCAAAAAAGTCACCGGCCTCAAGCGCAACGGTAACGGCTGGACTGTGAGCATCAAGGACACCAACAGCGGCAACACCCGCCACGTTGATGCCAAATTCGTATTCCTGGGTGCCGGTGGCGCGGCGTTGCCGCTGCTGCAAGCTTCGGGCATCGAAGAAAGCAAAGGCTATGGCGGCTTCCCGGTCAGCGGCCAATGGCTGCGCTGCGACAACCCGGAAGTGGTCAAGCTGCACCAGGCCAAGGTTTACAGCCAGGCTGCCGTCGGCTCGCCACCGATGTCGGTGCCGCACCTTGATACCCGTGTGGTTGATGGCAAAAAGTCGCTGCTGTTCGGACCTTATGCCGGCTTCACCACCAAGTTCCTCAAGCACGGTTCGTTCCTTGACCTGCCGATGTCGATCCGTCTGGGCAATATCGGGCCGATGCTCGCCGTTGCTCGCGACAACATGGACCTGACCAAGTACCTGGTCAGCGAAGTACGCCAGTCGATGGAACAACGCCTGGAGTCCCTGCGTCGTTTCTATCCCCAGGCCAAGGCTGAAGACTGGCGTCTTGAGATTGCCGGGCAACGGGTTCAGATCATCAAGAAAGACCCGAAAAAAGGCGGTGTCCTGCAGTTCGGCACCGAACTGGTTGCGGCCAAAGACGGCTCGCTGGCCGCTCTGCTGGGTGCTTCCCCAGGCGCTTCGGTAACCGTTTCGATCATGCTCGACCTGATCGAGCGCTGCTTTGCGCAAAAGGCCACGGGCGAGTGGGCGACCAAGCTAAAGGAAATCTTCCCGGCTCGGGAAAAGGTCCTCGAAACCGACGCCGACCTGTACCGTGAAATCAGCACCCGCAACTCCGAGTTGCTGGAACTGGTTGCACCACAGAGCGCCAACACCAGCATCGCGTAACGCCCCACCGACGCTTAACACGTCAAAAAAAGCCCCTCGCCCTGTTTCAGGGCGAGGGGCTTTTTTGTTGCCCTGATTCGGGGCACTGCAACGGTGGGAGCGAGCCTGCTCGCGAAGGTCGTTCGCGAGCAGGCTCGCTCCCACAATAGGGCTAGACCTGCAACAGAGTATCTACAGGGTGTGGATCAACCGCGAGCCTGGTCGATCAGCTCGATGTACTCGTCAGCATTGCGCTGGTCCTTGATGATGTCCACGAAGGTCTGACCCTGTTTGTCTTTGCCATCCAGGTCGTAGCCGGCTTCCTTGAAGAAAGTCAGGAAGCGCCCGAAGTCATCGATGCGCAGGCCACGGTAAGCCTTGATCAGTTTGTGCAGCGACGGCGAAGTGGCGTCCACGGGCTCAAAGTCCAGGAACAACTTGATCTGCTCGTCGCCAATTTCATCACCAATCAACTGCTTCTTGTCTTTACGCATATCCGGCTCCAGCCTGCTGATACGTCACGGGGCCCGCAGTTTACCCAAGGCTTATCGTGCGCGCACGCTGCCGGTGTGCAAGTCGGCCCAAATATGGCCATTGGCATAGGTCAAAAATTGTACATAAAGCGTGTCGTTGCGCAGCAAATCAATCACAACCCGGTATTGGCTCTGTGGATAAGACAGGCTCAGGGTTCGCGTCTTGATGTCAAAAGCCGGCTTTTTCAGGCTTTTACTTTCACCATCGAACGAAATCAGCACCTGGCGCACCGTCGCACCCTGGCTCATCGGTTTGCCCTTGAGGCGTACCAGCAAGGGCGACGTGACCGGAATCGGCTGCTGGTTGGACTGACGCTGGCTACCCACCACCACCGAGTAAGAGGTTACCAGCATCAGTTGCTGCTGCTCGGGCACCTCGCTGCGCAGTTGCAGGTCATCGGCAGGCAGAAACTGCCCATGCAACAACGGCGTAGCAACAGGTGCCGCCGCCAGAGGCAGGCTGGCCAGCAGCAGGCTCAGCGCAGCACTGCGAAAAAGAAGGCTCATGTCAGGTTCCAGAAAGCGGGAAGCAGCACTCTAGCATGATGCTTGCCCGCCTCTTCTACTGCGCAACCAGTTGCCCCTCCACAATCCGCACATGCTGTGGATGAAAGCGCGCCAGGCTGCTGCGATGGCCCACGCTGACAATGCTCAAGCCCGGCAGTTGGTCGATCAGGGCCTGGTACACCATGGCTTCATCCTCCTCATCCATTGCCGAGGTCGATTCGTCCATATACAGCCACTGCGGGCGATACAACAGCGCCCGGGCAAAGGCCAGACGTTGCTGCTCACCACCGGAAAGCAGCCGCTGCCAGTGATTGACCTCATCGAGCTTGGGTATCAGGTGCTCCAGCCGACACGTGCGCAGCACCTGTTCATACCGTTCAGGGCTATAGGTATCGCCGGTCTGTGGATAACTCAAGGCATCACGCAGGGTACCTATGGGCAAATAGGGTTTTTGCGGCAGAAAAAGCGCCCGCTCCCCAGGCAAACGAATCGCCCCGCCACCCTGTGGCCACAAGCCGCCCATCGCCCGGAGCAAGGTACTTTTACCACTGCCGGAGCGACCGCTGAGCATCAGGCGCTCGCCCTCCTGCACCTGCAGACTGGCGCCCTGCAGCAGAGGACGACCATCGGCCAGATCCAGGCTCAAGTCATGGATCTGCAACTTTTCGCCCTGGTGCTGTACATCAATCGCCGGCAAGCGCTGCTCATTGTCGGTCATGGCCTGGCGAAAACTCAGCAGACGATCGCAGGTGGCACGCCATGCCGCCAGGGTCACATAGGCATCGATAAACCAGCTGAAGTTTTCTTGCACATTGCTGAAGGCCGAGTTGATTTGCATCAGCTCGCCCAGCTCGATCTTGCCAGCGAAGTAGCGCGGCGCGGCCACGACAAACGGAAAGATAATGGCGATCTGGGAGTAACCGGCAGTGAAAAACGTCAGGCGTTTTTGCACCTTCATTTGCGTCCAGAAGTTTTTCCAGACCTTGTTGAAACGCGTGCTCAGCCGCTCATGCTCATTGGCCTCGCCGTTGTACAAGGCAATACTCTCGGCATTCTCGCGCACCCGCACCATCGAAAAACGCAAGTCAGCTTCGAAGCGCTGTTGTTGGTTGCTCAGGCCAATCAACCTTCGGCCAATCAAGTGCGCCAACCAGCTACCCACGGCGGCGTATAACAGCGCGCACCAGAACATGTAACCGGGGATGGTGATGCCAAAGACTTCAATACTGCCCGAAACGCCCCACAGGATGATCGAGAAAGACACCAGGCTGACCACATTGCGGATCAGCCCCAGGCCCAGGGTGAGCGTGCTGTCAGTGAACGAATTGATATCTTCACTGATGCGCTGGTCAGGGTTGTCGGTATATCCGCCCTGCTCCAAATGGTAGTAGTTCTTGTGGGCCAACCAGCGTGCGAAGTGCTGCTCGGTCAGCCAGCGACGCCAGCGGATGGTCAGCATCTGGGTCAGATAAAGCCGGTACACGGCGCCGACAATACCTGCCGCGGCAATGATGCCGAAGTAGCCGATCAGGCTCCAGAACGCCTTGGCATCCTTGTGTTCCAGCGCGTTGTAGAAGTCCTTGTACCAGTGGTTGATCCACACCGAGATGCCCACGCTGACCAGCGACAAGGCGACCACGGCGATCAGCAGCAACCACGCCCTGGCGCGTTCCTCACTGTGCCAATAGGGGGTTATGAGGCGCCAGACCCGAGGGATGAAATTCCCACGCACAGCATCATTCACTACAGAAGGCTCAGCGTTCTGATTCATCGTTCAGGCTCGTTCGGAGTAAAGAGCAACCTGCAAGCCGGTCAGGACGACCGGCCCACGACGCTGGGACACGTCTTGTTACAGGTTAGAAGCTGTAGCGGTCAGCATGCAAGGCGCAATGCAAAGGCTACAGCTCCCGTTCAGCGTCGCACCGGACGCTTCTGCAATTTGCGCTGCAAGGTACGCCGATGCATGCCCAGGGCGCGGGCAGTGGCCGAGATATTGCCTTCATGCTCACCCAGCACGCGCTGGATATGTTCCCACTGCAGGCGGTCAACCGACATCGGGTTGTCCGGCACCAGGGTTTCCAGATCGGCATGCTGGGACAGCAAGGCGGCGAGCACGTCATCGGCATCGGCAGGTTTGCACAAATAGTTGCAGGCCCCGCGCTTGATCGCTTCGACAGCGGTGGCGATGCTCGAATAACCGGTGAGGATCACCACGCGCATTTCCGGGTCGAGTTCCAGCAGCTTGGGCAGCAGGACCAGGCCGGAATCGCCGTCCATTTTCAGATCCAGCGCGGCAAAATCAGGCAGATCCTGTTGTGCCAGGATCAGCCCTTCTTCGGCGGAACCTGCCGTGCTCACGCGAAAACCGCGTCGGCTCATGGCGCGAGCCATCACGCGGGTAAAAGTGGCGTCGTCATCTACCAACAACAAATGCGGCAGTTCTTCGCCTTCGACCTGAATTTCTTCACTCATTTTCATTTCCTCGGGCGACACGTGGCAGGCGCAGCTCAGTGAGCGTTCCGCCATCCTCATGACTGTAGAGTTTTACCGAGCCGCCAGCGCGGGTCACGCTGGCCTTGCTCAAGAATAGGCCCAGACCGAAGCCTTTGCCCTTGGTAGTAAAAAAGGGTTTGCCGATTTGCTCGGCGATGGCCAACGGTACACCCGGACCGTGGTCACGGATACTGATGGTCAGATCAACCGCATCCCAGTCCACCGTCACTTCCAGCCCTTCCGGGCAAGCATCGGCGGCATTGTTGAGCAGGTTGAGCAGCGCCTGGGTCAAATCCGGTGGCGGCGCAAGGCGCGGCACCGGTGCGTGGCCCAGGCACTGGAAGCGATAGGTGGCTTCAGGGCGCATCAGGTGCCAGCGGTTCAGGGCTTCATCCAGCCATTGCGTGACGTCCTGAACCTCGATCGCCAGCCGGCGGTTGGCCTCGGCGGCACGCACCAGTTGCTGCAGGGTTTCCTTGCACAGCTTGACCTGATCCTGCAGCACGCTCAGATCGTCCTGCAACTCGGGGTCAAGGTGATCGCGGCGCATCTCTTTGAGCAGCACGCTCATGGTCGACAACGGTGTGCCCAATTCGTGGGCAGCACCGGCCGCCTGGGTTGCAACGGCCAGCAATTGCTGGTCGCGCAGGCCTTCTTCACGGCGCAGGGCGCGCAGTTCTTCCTGGCGGCGCAGCTCTTCACCCATTTTGGCGGCAAAGAACGTAATCACCGCAGCTGACAGGGCAAAACTCAACCACATACCATAAATCTGCAGCTTTTCGCGGAAAAACGGCACGGTGTCTATGGGGTAGAACTGCATTAACAACAGCGTGTAGAGCGCCAGCGCAATCCCGGTCAGCACCAGCGAATAGCGCCACGGCAGCGTGACCGCAGCGATGGTCAACGGCACCAGATAGTACGACACAAACGGGTTGGCCGAGCCCCCCGAAAAGTACAGCAGGGCACTGTGGATAAACAGGTCACAGGCCAGCTGCAGCGCGTATTCCAGCTCAGTTACCGGCCAGGTGGTACGCAACCGGATTGCGGTAAATGCGCACAACAGCATGGAAAAACCGAGGGTGATACTCAGCTGGAACCAGGGCAGTGGCAGCAGGTTGAACAGATAGGCAAAGCCCACTGAACCCGCTTGCGCGGCCAGCACCAACATGCGGATAAACGTAAGGCGCCAGAGGTTCTGGCGAGTCGCGGACAATAACTGAACGGGGGCGAGCATGAGCTCTCCTGATGAGCGCTCCAGGCGGATCACCGGGAGTATAACCAAGCAGGCGGCCTGACAGGCAAAAGTGCGGCAAAGAGCCACAGTGTTTTTTGTGAAAAAAGGACTAACTGCTGCACTGTGTAGCCGCTGAGGAGCGCAGCGAGGCTGCGATCGGCTGCGCAGCAGTCGTAAAGTCAGGTGGAGGGGTGTGTCAGGCAAACCTTGCCTCCAGGTTCTGCGACTGCTGCGCAGCCGATCGCAGCCTCGCTGCGCTCGACAGCGGCTACACATAGGGCGGCC
>Ga0256410_1002373_pt1 | contig 12615 bp, 12 predicted proteins | sample PhyWR1_FD_185983 | JGI IMG/M metagenome (GOLD analysis project Ga0256410, IMG submission 185983) | Leaf surface microbial communities from wheat plants in UC Gill Tract Community Farm, Albany, California, United States - DLSL W.R1 | ecosystem: Host-associated > Plants > Phyllosphere >... | reverse complement strand
CACGCCGTGCAGTTGCGCAAGTTGTTGCAGGTAGGCGTTGTACAGGACGCGGGTATCGTTACGCATGGTGTTCTCCGATGTTCCTTGGCTTTGTGTTGTCCGTGGTTTGGATCAGCAGTCGGTGACGAGCTTCCCGTCACCGCCCGTAGCCGGCGGGCGAACGGAGTACTGCGGTTGTTTACCGGTGGTGTCCGGGGTTTTTTCGAGCTGTTGAACCAACGCCGTGAAGTCGGCAGACAGCTTTTCGTGGGCGGTCTGCAGCTTTTCGCGGGCAGTTTTTTCGACGGTAAAGGCTTCACCCTGGCCGGCGACATGCTCGGCCATGGCTTCAACAGCCTCGCCGAGTTCAGTGAAAAGAGCGGCGTCCTTGCCTTCCTTGTCCTTGCTCTTGCCGAGGAGGTCGAGAACGCGGCTGAACAGGCCTGCGACCTTGCCGCTTTCGTCCTCAACTTCTTCGAATTCAAGCTCGATCTCGATGGCCTCGGAAAAGAGGTTGGCGGGATCGCGTTTACGGTTGGCTAGCGGGTTCATATCCGGGTGCTGGGCACTGAACGTCAGCATCTCGGTGCCGAGGCTGGCGGGCGTGTCAGTGACCGCGATGCCGTCCAGATAGGCGCGCCCGGTGTCGGCGAACTTCGGCCGGATCTCGATGCTGGTGAACATTTTTTGCCGTGCTTTGTTCATCGCTACCAGGTCGGCGGTCGGCTCGATTTGGGCGAACAAGGCCAGTTTTTTTGTGCCGGCAATTTCAACTTCTTCAGTCTTCAGCGCCACCACGTCACCGTAGGCGCGGAAAGGGCTATCGGGCAGTAGGCTGCGCATGTGCTCAATCCAGACCCGTGCGCCGTACGTGTTTTGGCTATAGGTTTCGGCAGCGTCGACCAGCCATTGGCGTTCGATCTGGCGACCATCGGTAGTGGCACCTTCAACGGCGACACGGAAAAACTTGGAACGTTGTTTCTTGGCTGGGTTGTCGGTTTTGCCGGCCATGCGTGGATCCCTCAGTGCGGTGGCAGTCTGCCTTGGCGATGAGCGCATGTTGTTGAGCGCGGGCGCGACGGGCAACGAGGCGCTCTTGTAGAACGGGCGCTTACAAGGGGCGGCGCGGGAACTGTTCGCGCGCGGGCGGCAGCATCTGCGCCATGAATGCCATCGTCGAACTACCTACCGATCACCGCCGCCACGCCAAGCACCTGTATTGGCAGGGCTATCGTGTGTGCGAGATCGCTGAGCTGATCGGGGAGAAAGAGAAAACGCTCCACAGCTGGAAGGCCCGCGACGAATGGGACCGCGCGACACCTCTGGAGCGAATCCAGGCGGCGACCGAAGCCCGCCTGGTGCAGTTGATCCTGAAAGACCCCAAGTCAGGGTCCGACTACAAGGAAATTGACCTGTTGCACCGGCAGTTGGAGCGGCAAGCTCGCATCCAGCGGTTCAACGAGGGCGGCACCGAAACCGAGCTAAATCCCAACCTTTCCAAGCGCAATGAGGGGCCTAAGAAGCCGCCAAAACGCAACGTGTTCGAAGAAGAACACATTGAAAAGCTGACTGAGGCGTTCATTGACGGGTGCTTTGGCTATCAGCTGGATTGGTACAAGGCGGGCAGTCAGCGGACCCGTGCGATTCTCAAGTCACGACAGATCGGCGCGACCTACTATTTCGCCCGTGAGGCGTTGATTGACGCGCTTACAACAGGCCGTAATCAGATTTTCCTGTCGGCCTCGAAAAACCAGGCACATATCTTTAAAGCCTACATCCAGGCCTTCGCCCGTGAGGTCGTTGGCGTCGAGCTGACGGGAGACCCAATTATCTTGGGCAATGGTGCTGAGCTGCACTTCCTCGGCACCAACGCTCGCACTGCCCAGGGCTATCACGGCAATTTCTACTTCGACGAATTCTTCTGGACTTTCAAGTTCAAGGAACTGAACAAGGTCGCCAGCGGCATGGCGATGCAGAAGCAATACCGCCGAACCTACTTTTCGACGCCATCCAGCATGGCGCACGAAGCCTACACGTTCTGGACCGGCGAGCGGTTCAACAAGGGCAAGCCTGCGGCGCAACGGGTCAAAATCGACGTCTCTCACGATGCTTTGCAGCAGGGCCGACTTTGTGAAGACCGGGTTTGGCGGCAGATCGTCACCATTCTCGATGCTGAAGACCGTGGCTGCGACCTGTTCGACCTGGACGAGTTGCGCCAGGAATACGATGCCGAGGCTTTCCAGAACCTGCTGATGTGCCAGTTCATCGACGACGGGGCCAGCATTTTCCCGCTTGCGATGCTGCAGCCATGCATGGTGGACAGCTGGGATCTATGGGCCGAGGACTACAAACCTTTTGCCGCGCGTCCGTTTGGGGATCGTCAGGTTTGGGTTGGCTATGACCCGGCCGAAAGCGGCGACAGCGCCGCACTGGTGGTAATTGCTCCACCGACTGTTGCCGGCGGCAAGTTCCGCGTGCTGGAGAGACACCAATTCAGGGGGATGGACTTCGCGGCCCAGGCGGAATCGATCCGCCAGGTCACCAGACGTTACTGGGTGACTTACATCGGTATCGACATCACAGGTATGGGGTCCGGCGTTGCGCAGCTGGTGAAACAGTTCTTCCCGAACATCACCACGTTCAGTTACTCGCCCGAGGTCAAAACGCGCCTGGTGCTGAAGGCCTACGACGTCATCAAGAACGGTCGTTTGGAATTCGATGCCGGTTGGACAGACATGGCCCAGTCGTTGATGGCTATCCGCAAAACAGTCACCGCCTCCGGGCGCCAGTTCACTTATACGGCGGGTCGCACCGACGAGACAGGCCATGCCGATTTGGCGTGGGCGACCTTCCACGCCCTGCACAACGAGCCTCTTGAGGGGCAGACCACGGCGAATACCGGATTTATGGAGTCCTACTGATGAGCAAGCGTAAGCGCGTAACCCAACTGAACGTCGCTCCCCCTCCGATCGAAGGGGACTTGTTGCCACCTGAGGCCGGGCCTGTTGAGGCCTTCACCTTTGGTGATCCCGCACCGGTGCTGGACAGCCGCGAGATCCTCGACTACCTGGAATGCTGGGCCAATGGGCGTTGGTTCGAAACGCCCATGTCTATGGATGGCCTGGCGAAAACGACGCGCGCTAGCGTGTACCTGCAGTCCGGGCTCAACTTCAAGCGCAATATGCTAGCCCGCACGTTCGTCCCTCACCGGCTGTTGAACCGCCAGGCTTTCGAGCAGTTCGCCCTAGACTGGCTCTGGTGCGGCAACTGCTACCTGGAAAAGCGCAACAACATGCTGCGCAACACGATGGGTTTGCTGCCGCCCCTGGCGAAGTACATACGCCGAGGCGTGGACATGGAGACCTATTACCAGGTGCGAGGCTGGAAGGACGAGCACGAGTTTGCGCCAGGCTCGATCTGCCACCTGCGCGAAGCTGACATCAACCAGGAAATATACGGGTTGCCCGAGTGGCTGGCAGCCCTGCAGAGTGCTTTGCTCAACGAGAGCGCTACCCTGTTTCGCCGCAAGTATTACAACAACGGCAGCCATGCCGGTTTCATTCTGTACATGACTGACGCGGCGCAGAAGGAAGAAGACATCGACTCACTGCGCACCGCGCTGAAGAATTCGAAAGGGCCGGGCAACTTCCGCAACCTGTTCGTCTACGCGCCGGCCGGGAAGAAGGATGGCATTCAGCTTATCCCGGTCAGTGAGGTGGCTGCCAAAGACGAATTCAGCTCAATCAAGAACATCAGCCGCGACGATCTGCTCGCGGCATTGCGCATTCCGCCGCAGTTGATGGGCATCGTGCCGCAGAACGCGGGCGGGTTCGGGTCGTTGCGGGAGGCCGCAGAAGTTTGGGCGGTGAACGAACTGGAGCCACTTCAGGCGCGGTTGGCCCAGGTTAATGAATGGCTCGGCGAGGAAGTCGTCAGTTTCAAAGAATTTGAGCTTCCGACGGGGGCCAAGTAGGACCCCGCATCGTAAACGTGGCGTCGAGCTGATGGGCTGACATCGCTCGACTCTTGAGTTGATCGAAGTTGCGCCCATCTGTAAAACTGCTCGCGTCCAACCAGTCCCGCTAACTTTCCCGCTATTTTATCTGTATAAGTCTAAAGGGCGTCCGCGAAACCTGCGACGCCTCTAAGTATTATGTGGAATTTATCCTAGGGTTGGGGTGATCAGTATGAAGGCTTTCGGAACTCGTTCTCCAGCATATGCGAAATTTTGTGCGCCTGAATATAATGTCAAGTCTGGGTGCGATAGTATCAGGTTTGGCACCCTCTATAGCTATAGAGCTATTGAGAATAAACTCCTTCGAGATGAGGGGGAAGGGAAGTTTTCCTATGTTATAAATTTCCCAAGTCAGATTGAAGTTTCCTCTGAATGGTTATCAACTTTTGAGGTTGAGACTCTCGATGAGTTTACGTTTAAGGATTTGCAGTTTGATTTTGGGCGTATAAAGTTAAAAGAATTTAACTTGAGTGGCTCGACGCCAAACTGCTGGATCTACTGCATGTCTAAGAGTGAGGGAAGCGCGGGTAGCATTACCGATGCGCATAAAGACAAATGGACTATAGAGTCCGATAGTTTTCCTGGGTTCGTGCGGTTTCTCGCCACTACTTTGTTCGAACAATTGACTGTTAATGAACTCCCGGCTCATTTGCTAGAAATGTACAATATTAAAAGCCTAAATGAGCGCCTTAGCATATCTTATGAATTTAGAGATGTCAGCTACGTAGACCGATCTGTAACCATAACTGCGCCAGAGGAGTTTGATGTTTCAGCTATACAGGGCATGAGCGAAAGTATCGCCTTTATGAAGCCTAAAAGGTTCGAGCCAGAGCAAGAGGTTAGAATAGTTTTTTGGTTGATGTTTGATGACAAGAAAATATCAATCGTAGATCAGCCTAAGTCTATCAGTCTTCGCCCAATCAATAAGTTTCTATAAGTTTTCTGTAGTTGAATAGGCTGCTTTTTTACTTGATCTGCTCGGCACACTCTTGGGTGTTGCCGGGTTCAACCAGTCCCGCGCCAGTCGCTGAACCTGCACCATGTACGGCCGATGCCATCACTGGCTATGCGGGAGATATTGGCTGATTGCCGGCTTTAGCGACAAAGCCACTGCCCGCGCATGTTGGGCAATCCTCTCTCCGCTCAAAGCGATCAAGACAGGCACTGCACTTAATGAATCTGGCGGAGACCAGCAGCGGTCGGGCCTTCTGATAGCTCTCAAAATCGTGATCTTCCAACGCCACCTGTGCGCAATCTACCAGGGCCCGATAGGTGTCAGCATCGCTGACAACTGGATAAACCCTGCCGTTGATGACTTGAGCGGTCTGCACCAGGTCGTGAAGCTCGCCGGAGGGTGCTGTAAGCAGCAGTCCCTTTATAGGCCATTGCTCATTGCTATTACGAAACAAAAGGTGCAGGTCATGCTTGTTGCCATACACCTTCCCATCAAATCCCCCCGCGCTTGGGGACGTGGCTGAATAGTACGTGTTGGCCATTATCCGCCCAATGCACACCGAGCGCTCCCTGCTCACGACGTCGTAGTGGCCGCCAAACAAGTACCCCTCAGCGAGGGTAGCCAGCTCTTCGACGGCATGCCAATACGCCGCGTCAGCCTGTTCGTCCATTTCGAACTTTTCCATTTGATTTATCACGTCCGCTGCCAGCATGTCCCGGCTTTCCCAACGGCACACCGTTCTATGGGCCTCCGGGTTATCCATCCGATAGACGTCGTCGTCGAGCATTCGCCGCCATTTGGCGAGCCAAGCCGTCTTGAGTTGAGAAGGAGTCATACGCTTAACTGCTTATTTAACTGTATGCGCATACAGTAATCGAGGATTGACCATCACGCGATTTGAGGCGACGAACTGTAAGCGAAGGGGAGGTCTGTCAAGCTGGAAAATTAGCGGGGGGGTGATGAACTTTCGCGCTTCAAGGCGACGAAAAAACCCAGTTCAACATAGCATTTCCATGCTTGCCAGGCAATGAAAACGTGGGTTTCGGCCAGTAAATGCTGGAGTTCGACACGGTGCTTAAGGCTGGGCGGTCTGCCGCTAGCGGTTGTCGTCCGCCGGACGCTGGAGGGGTTGGCGTGCCACATCGTGAGGCGGGACAGTGACGTGCTACTTTTTGGGGTAGTGACGTGCTACAGGCGGGCGAGCAGGGCTATCGTCACCCGGCGCGCGCCGTCGTCCCCGCACCACGCCTGCGGGCTAAATGGGTCGTTTTTTCTGCGGCCCTGCGGATAGCTCAACGCGGCACCGGCTGGGGGGCTGCTCGGCGTCGTGGAGTGGTCAAAAGCCTGCGGAACCCTGCACCGAGGGGGTATTTCGTAGAAGGGGGATGGAGGCTTTGCTGTTGAGGGGGAGGGGGTGAGTCTCAAAAAGAGTAATTTCAGTAATCTCCCCACAGAAACGGTCTGGAGGCCACGTATTCCGTGGGCTACGAGATTACAAAAAGGAGTAATAGAGAAGTAATTGAAAAGGTAATTATTTTACAACCTATTGATTTTAAAGGCTTTTATTAAAGTAGAGAATTACATTTATAAAGAGTAATCAGATTACTTCAATATTACTTAAATATTACCTTTTGCTCTAAACGCAAAACCCTTTAATTTCAATGGCTTGAGCGTGAAAAATGGTCAAGATTACTTATGTTACTCTTTTGTTTAGCCCGAAAAATTTTGAGGTCAGGGCTCCCTTATGTGCGGGCGCGCATGTACGAGCGGCGTTTATTGGTCGCGTTGATTTGTTAGGGCGATGTCAGGTGCTGGGGAGCTGGATAGGGGGATTGAGGTGATAGGCGATCTTTGCATGGGTGGTCTTGGGTGCCGCTGGCCTGGCATGGATTAAATACAGCGTACAAAAAAGGCTCCTGCACTTGATCGATGTGCGGAGCCTTTTATCTAAGCGGCGTTATGGGGAATTGGGTGAGGTTACTCCTCCAGTGGGACAAGTCGTAGCATAGTTACGGGCTTGGGTTCGGTCCGCGTTACAATCAGCCCTTCGATGGTGCCAGCCGGTTTGCCGTTGTAATAAAAGGTTCCGTCTTTGATTTCCCCGACCTGCCAGGCCTCGGGTCCCTCGTAATACAGCCCTTTGCGCACTACGCCCAGGCGATCACCCTCATATTGAAGTGCGTAGGTTTTTTCCGGTTCAAATTGTTCAGCCATCGCGACGACTCCTTGTTGCAGTTACGCCGGGCCGAGATAGCCTGGCGAATGTTCCTTTCTGTTGTTCTGGGGACGTTTATTGATTCCGACTAGCACGCCCCAGCGCTATGGCTGCGGCCACATGGCCAGCGCTTCCGCGCCCACAGGCGTGCATCTCTTTGATCAATACGTCTACCGCTTGCGCACCACCGGCTTCACCAAGGCCCTGCAGAACAGCCACATACCCTGAGGAGCCTTTCCCACAGTTGCTTAGCTCTCTCACCAAAGCATCAATTCCTTCTTGCGCTGCCATATCGTTGATCCCGTGCGTTGTGATGCTGGCTGATTTTGAGTCACATCGGACCCGAATATGGATCTCAAGGTGATCATTGCGTCGGATATCGTGGTCTGCCCCCGAAATCCTTAAGACTTGGGTTTCTTAACTGCCTGACGTGGTGCTTCGGAGATATTCCTAAATACGACTGTGGAGCCAGGAATACCGGGAGTTTCATGAATTTCCGTCTGTAGATTCAAGCCCAGAATTTCCAGTGGTTCGAACATCCGCAATCGCGAAATCGTTTCTCCAGTGGGACTGCGGGAGTACTCGCCCGAAAGAACCAACGGTTTGTGCTCCTCAAGCCATTGGACGCTACCTGTACACCTTAGTAGAACAACGGGCACTGGGCCATCGGACGTATCTAAGGCATAGGGCTCTTTTAAGGTGACGTTGAAATGCACTGTTACTGCTGGACCGTTCGGCGTCAAGCCACTCAGTAGGTCCGGATGATTACCGAGTGTTTTTGTAAAAACCTCACGCGGAGTGATGGTCATGTTGTTATTCACATTGCGAAGCGAAATGTTCGCTTGATCGCCCCGTAACAGCTCGTTCAGGCTCTCTACGCTGACCGTTAGCGGGAGTGACTCTATGCCAAACTCAATTTTGTCTAGGTAGCGCAACTCTGTGCGATGGGGCATGCCGACAAGCTCTGGCCAACCCTCGAATTCAGAGGGGGAAAGCTCCCTAAATTCTCGAGTGTCGATCTCAAAACGCGCTGCCTCCTCCAATGCGGCAGCACTGAAGCCGGTTGTAGAAACTGCCGTCACGCGTGAAAGGTTAAATCTCTGCCGTCTGCCAATCAGCTGTTCGATCCATGCAGCAGGGGCGGGTCCTGCTGACGGTCGGTCTCGGCATTCAATAAGCCACTTGAAGTCGATCGTGCCAACCTTGCCTTCGACCATTATGTCGAGCTCAGCTCCTGGCCTTCCCTTATCAGTACTACTGAGTAGTCGGGGTGTGATCGTCCAATCCGTTGGGAGCCGCAAACTCTCGATGTAAGTGACGACGTTCTCTAACTGTTTGCCGTCCGTTTTTTTCTTTGCCATGGGCCATTTGCCTAACGATGACGTGATCTCCAGCGAGTATACGTGTTGAGCTGAAAGATCAATCGTATTTGCCGAGGTAACGGACAAGGCTTCAGTGCTGGGGCATTCTGGTGGTACGAAAGTGGTATGGGCTTTTTGGGGTGGCTCTGAAGGCCATGTATTACGGGGGCTGTGGAATCAGTAGTTCCAATCCATCATGGGGGCGACGGAGAAGCGGCGGGAGGGCTCGGACCGTGAAAGGCTTGATTTTACTGGTGCTGAGACTTTTTCGGAATTCATTGATACTGATCTTTAATACAGCGGTTTTTACCCGTTTCCCCTTTTTTCTGAAATCGGTTGCTACGTTGTAGCGATCGAATTCGGCAACGTAGCAACTGAAAATGGGCACGATCACAGCACATAAGCGCGAGGACAACTCGACAGCCTACACGGCGCAGATACGGATCAATCGGGATGGCAAGACAGTTTATCAGGAAAGCCAAACCTTCGACCGTAAGCAGGTCGCCCAAGCCTGGATCAGCGTCGGGGGACGGAACTGGCTTATGAACGGTCGAATTTGACGGTTGGACGATCAAGAAGGTGATTGAGCGGTACCTGGATGAGTGCGAAAGGATCCGCCGCGTCTGATCAAAGCCAAAACTCAATTTCTATTAACAAGTACTCCGTCTTAGTTAATTAATTAGGTAGTTACTAGATATCGTCAGTCCCATTCTCCCTATTAAAAATACGAGCAAAATCAGGAAAAATATCCTGATGAAGCCGCTTCCATAGCGCAGCGCTAAGAAAACCCCAGTGAGTGAGCCTACGATATTGCAAGCCGCTACCACGCCGCCTACTGTCCATAAGACATTGCCAGATGGGACAAAAAAGATAAGGGCCGCACTAAATGTTCCCAAATTAACGAGCTTTGCAGAGGCTGATGCGTTTAAAAAGTCGAAACCAAAAAATTTGACAAAAACAAAAAGCAGAAGGCTTCCGCTGCCCGGTCCAAAAACGCCATCATAAAAACCAATGAGGCCGCCAAAAAAAATGCCTAATATAATCTGCTTTGTTCCGCAGTGTATGGCGTGACTGAATAAACCCAGGTTTTTTTCCGTAAAAGTATAAATGGCCATTGCTATAAGGATAAAAAAAACAACAAATTCCATCATCTGTTTTGGCACGATGGATACTGATGCGGCGCCAAGAAATGCAAATAAGAATGCTGAAAGCATGGTGGGTAGCATCAGTCTCCAAACTATTTTAATCCTTTTTAGGTATCTAAATATTGAGGATAGGTTTCCCGCCAAGACAGCTAATTTGTTAGTGCCAAAAACAGTAGCAAGTGATTGCTGAGGCAGGGCATGTAAAAGTGCTGGAATTTGTACAAGCCCACCACCGCCTACCGCCGCGTCTATCAATCCGCCGCAAAAGGCGAAAAAGCCCAAGACGATGAGAGCGTGGTCAAAACTCATACAGGGGATCCCTTCATATGCTCTAAACAGTGTTGAGCCTTGCTTTTATGAGCTTAGGGCTCTGTGCATCGCCGCAAAAGCTTTTCCTACTCGCTCATTGTAGTTAAGCATAATTCCCTTCAGTCGCCCCAGCTTGAAGCTTGTATCTACCGTTCGACCATATGATTGCGCGGCAGCTAAAGCATGTAATCCATGCTTGTTTTCAACGTCGCCGGAATGGGCTGTTATATAACCTTTGGCGCTACGTAATTTTTGAGCGTTTGCCTTCAGTGAGGGATCGATTGCAATCAATTTATCCTCTATGAACTGAGCGATGAAGTTGTATTCACGACCATTCCATAGCTCTGATGCGATAGCAACCATCATGGCATCCATGATTGAGTTTTTATGGTCGGCTGAGTTCAAGGCTGACTTATGCTGCGCTACGCCGGTATTATATAAGAACTGGGAGAACTCGGTGCATTCTTTCAGTGTGTATTGGTCCCCAACCCAATCCGTCGCGCCAAAGGCTGTGGTCATATAACTATACATACCATCATGCCCTGGGTGGCCAAGTCCAAAATCATCTTTAGCCACTTCATGCATGTGCGCCATGACGTTGTGGTAGCTAATTCGTTGTTCGGCCGGTACCGATATCGCATCCGCTGATAGGCGCATGATGATTTTAGCTGAGACCAGGCTAGTTGTTTTATGGGTTTCATTCCAGCCATTGAAAAACTTAAGAACAGCAGAATCTACAGTTTGTTTTTTAAGGAAGACCCTGAAAGCACCCTCTGTGTGAAACTGAGCTTCTTGCGTGATTGGATGGCGAAGGACTTCGAGCAAAGCATTCTGTGTTTCGGGTATTTTCAGGAGTTGCACTGATACGGGCTCTCTGCGGTGGTTTTCAAATATAATTCGTCCGGGAATTTTTAAACTTCGTATATGCTTCGGTAGCGCTTCAATAAAAGTTTCACCAAACTCCTGCATTGATTTTTTTTCAAAGGTTTCGAAAAAAATTTTCGGCGATGCTGAGCTCATAAAGTGTCTCTCTTCTTGATGAGTCGGTGGAATGGTTCCGATTTATAGCTTTTATGCGAAGTTAGAGTCCAAAACGTAAACGACTTGATCGCTTGTGACAAGTGACTTATAGTGAGTTTGTCGTTCACTTTTAGTGAGTAATGGAATGGAGCTCTCACAGCTGGCTATGTTCAAAGCGGTTGCCGATCAAGGTAGTATTGTTCGCGCTGCTGAACTGTTGCATTGTGTTCCATCAAATATAACGAACAGAATTAAAATATTGGAAAAAGAGTTAGGTGTTTCGTTGTTTGTAAGGAAGGGGCGTGGGCTGGTTATCAGTCCGTCTGGGAAGACGTTTCTCAGTTACGCTAACAAGATCTTGTCTTTATGCCAAGAATCAAAAAGAGCTCTCGATCCTACCGCTGCGCCATCGGGGACCTTAAAGATCGGTGCCATAGAGTCGTCCGCTACAGGCAGGTTGCCCAAACTACTGTCAAAATACCACTGTCTTTATCCCTCTGTGCACATGCAGTTTAGTACTGGAGAGTGGTCGCAGTTATTAAAGGGTGTGGTCAGTCATGAATTGGACGGGGCGATTGTTGCTGTTGAAATTAAGCATGAAGATATTGAGTGTGCTGAAATTTACAAGGAAGAATTAGTACTGATAGCCTCTCCAGCTGCGGGAGTGATACGTGATCCGCAGGATCTTGGAGGCTTGGACATTTTCATGTGGCCTGAAGGATGCCCTTACAGAAAGTCGTTGGTGAATTGGTTGGATCTTCATAAGGTATCGAGTTCTATAATCAGTATAGCAAGTTATGGCACTATTCTTGGCTGCGTGAGTTCAGGGGCGGGAGTTTCGTTAGTTCCCAAGGGCGTCTTTGAACAGTTTAGACTGATCGGAGGCATCTGTGGGCATGTGTTTAGTGATTTGGTTCCCGTGCGGAATTATTTTATATGGAATAAGCATATTGAGTTTCATCGTGCAAAGGATAAGTTTTCAGAACTATTAAAGGAAGAGTTCAAAGACCTATAACGAGCTTTTTTCAGGGAGAAGTCCGTGCGGAAAATGTAGGGTCAGCTATCGCTGCCCTGGTCATCGGTGGCGAAATTGCCCTGATCGGCCTCTCTGACTGCGCGCTTGATTTGGGCTCTCAGCATTTTTCCTGCTCTACGTATTCACGAAGAACGTCCATTGCCAGATAGCTCGCCGTTTGGCCGTTGGTTTGGCCAGTGCGGCAAGAGAGTTGGACAGATCTTTCGGCAGGTCTAGAAGTAGCCCAGTCATGGCAACCTTGATGGTGGACAATTTTTGGCCGCTTACACCCTGGATTGCTGGGTCGAATCGACAGGTCGTCGTGAGAGATGTATCTGGAAGTGATCCTGTGAGGCTGATGTGAGAATTCAAAGGCGGAGTTACGGTCTGGCGCGCTGGCCGATGGCCTTGTGAACTTGCAGGAGACGATCCAGACTGTTGAAAAGGCGTGTTTTTCAGCGCATGCCCCTCTAGGGATTCTCCGAACAAGTCCGCAAATGTGATGAAATGTGCCTGACCACCTGATCCGAGCCGCCCATGAGCCAGATGAGCTTTTCCGATTTCGAATACGCCGGAAAACGTAAGCAGACACGCCGCGAAC
>Ga0256410_1002360_pt1 | contig 12663 bp, 10 predicted proteins | sample PhyWR1_FD_185983 | JGI IMG/M metagenome (GOLD analysis project Ga0256410, IMG submission 185983) | Leaf surface microbial communities from wheat plants in UC Gill Tract Community Farm, Albany, California, United States - DLSL W.R1 | ecosystem: Host-associated > Plants > Phyllosphere >... | reverse complement strand
AATCCAGCAGCGTATTCTTATCCAGGGTATTCCCAGGGCCGTTAAGGGTGACGATACCGTTGGAGCAGGTGGCATCGGTACACAGCTCCAGAGGAATGCGATCCGTCCCTCGCCCCAGCGCCGCCTGCGTGCTGTTGGCGCTAAAGGTTGCGCCGGTAAGCTGGACTTTCACGTAGTCGGTGCCCAGCAGTACCACCAGCCCTGCGCCGCAGTCCAGCATAACAGTGGTCGTTACCGTGTTCGGCGTTGTATTAATCGCAAATGAGGTTGGGCTGCCCAGGCTGAGGACGGCACTGGTCGGGGTCATGGTGCAGGCGGCCTGCGCCAGCGAGGTACCGCCCATCAGCAGGGTGAAGGCCAGCAGCAGTTTTTTCATGGTAGGGCTCCTGTAGAGGCGGAAAGCGCACAGATCAGCGGGCCATAGGTCATCTGTGTCTCCGGCAGCGTTTCCGGTAGCGTCAGCGCGGTATCGCAGCTGCGTCCGTCCGGTGTCTCGGCATGAATCGGGTTTTGGCTGGAAACATCCTGCATCCAGACCAGACCGTCCCAGCCAACCACCTCCGTTGGCCTGCCGGGGCGGTAAATAGCGGTAGAAACGGGCAGCGGCTGGCCCTGCGCGTCGTGGAGGATCACGCTGGCCGCGCGCAGCGGTTTAATCTGCATATCCAGCAGGTAACCGCTCTGGCGACGAACCGCAAAGCGCTGCTCCACGCTGTCGAACGTCAGGCCAGCCGGGAGGTCGAGCGTGTCTATCTGATACTTCGCCGCATAGTTGGCGCTGACGCGCGGCACCAGCAGATAACCTCCGGCGTTGGTTTTACCCAGCAGCTGATTTTCATAGCGCACCCCGATATCCGGATAGTCGGTTTTCACCAGTACGAAGGCGTCGGCGATCTGGTTAGCGGCAAATAGGCTGTTGTCCATCATCACCAGCGAACCGGTGGCCTGCGCCCAGCGGGTGCTGTTGTCGCTGTCACCGTAGAAGCCGCCGGAGGTTTCAATCAGCTGATTGCGCCAGCGCAGGCTGCCCTGCTGATAGCTTCCGCCGCTGCTCTGATTAGCCACGGATGCATCCCAGGCAAGACCGCCGTCGGATGGCATGGCTTTGGAAAGATAAACGCGCTGCGCGCTTTTACCCTGCGGATCGCGCTCGGCGCTCAGACTGGCGCTGGTCAGCGTGGTGAGGGGCACGCTCAGCGACATCGCCGCCGCCCAGTTACCGTACTGGTTGTCGCGGCTGGCAGAAACGTACAGATTGCTGCCTCGCCACAGGGCTTTATTCCACGTCAGGTTTACCAGACGGGTGTGGCTGCCGTTACCGCTGGTAATATCGATCATCGCAGCCCCCAGGTTTCCATACTGATTTAGCGACAGGCTGGCGCTGTACTGTGAGCTGCGCCGACTCAGGCTGTAGTTATCCGTCTGCTGGGTGGCGTACTGCCGGTCGGCATAGAGGGCAAGATTGCCGAACTCGCTGGCGCGCAGAGTATGCTGTGTGCCGATGGAAAACAGGCTGTTGTTGTACTGATATCCCCAGCTGTACTGTTCGCCGCTTTGTCCCATCATCTGACTCTGGCTGACCGCGCCGTTCACCACGCCAAGTGCACCGACCTTCATCTGAGCACCGCCGCCGATCTGCGCCAGCGACTCGGCGGCCTCGGCGTGACTTTCCAGCGTAAGCCAGTCGGTCAGTCCATAGCGATAGGAGCCGCTCCCCGCCGCCGGGCCGTAGTCAAAGCTCTTCAGTCCGTAGTTCTCACGCAGTGCGCCGGTGGAAAAGGCATAGTCCGACAGCCCGCGCTGAAGCAAATTACTGGCAACGTAAAACGGCAGCGTAGTGGTTATCTGCCGCCCCTGCGCATCGGTGGTGACCACCACCGCATTCCCGGCGCCGTTAACAAACGGCAGATTCGTTAAAGACCAGGGGCCGGGCTGGACGCTGTTACTGCTGGTGCGAAAGCCGTTGACGAACAGATCGACGGTTGAGGGGATAGCCGCCTGTCCGGAGAATGAAGGCAGGGGATAGGTAATTAAATCCGGGCGCAGCGAAAAATCGCGGGCAATCTGAATACCGCCCAGCCGCACGCTGCTGCTCCAGGCCAGGGAGTCACTGATCAAATCACCCACGCGCAGCGTCAGCGCGCTCTCTTCATTTTGATTTGACCACCAGGTGTCGTAGCGCATATAGCGGTCGTCGTTAGCGCTGGCCCTGCCGGAGAGCCGCTGTTGCCAGATGCCGTTGCTGGAAATCTGTCCCCAGCTGTCAAACAAACGGAGTTCATTCCAGGCCGACAGTCGGCTGCCGCCGCCGGTCGTCTGGCTGGAATAGAGATTGTAGTTAAGCAGGGCGCCACCGCTGATGCGCCCGGGATTAAACTGCCCGTTACGGGTTGCGGCACCAAAGGTTTGCTCGGGCAGCCACTCGGGGGGCACCGTCAGCATAATACGCTGCCGTTGGCGGTCATATTCTGCCTTTACTCCATCCATGGCCGATACATCCATTATCGTGGAGTCGATCCGTGAACCGGGAAAGCCGATGCGCAGCAGGTCACCCGCCCGCATCAGATAATGGTCGCCCTGGAACTGCACATTCACCAGCTCATCGCTGTCGTGGCCGTTCACCGTCAGCCCCAGCATCCAGTTTTGTGTCTGCCCGCTGGCGTTGGGTGCCGTCGGCGGCGGTGGCAGGCTGGTCCACGTCTCCGCGCTGGCGAAAGACGGCAGCAGGCAGGTCAGCACGCCGACGATAAAGTGCGTACGGGCGTGCGGTGCCATGGCGTATCGGCCCATAGGTTAACGGGGCTGACTGGCGCTGCGCCAGACCTGTTTGTTACCAAGCCGGGCGCTCAACTCCTCTCTTCCCGACGCCGGGAAATTTATCGGAAAGGTATTCGTTGAATGCGCCAGCACGTAGCCCAGCAGACTGTCGGCAATCATGCGGCCGCCGAGCGCGACATGGCTCAGACGGGCAAAGCCGTTGCCGCCGTTGGTGACTTCAATAGCCTGTTTGCCGTCCCGGTTAACCAGCCGCCACGACAGCTGCGGCTGGGTTTTATCCGCGGATGCGCCCTCACCGTAAACGAACAGCGGCACCGAGTAGCGCATCTGGAAACTCAGTCCGGCGTGGTTCTTGCCGGAACGTTCGGACGGCGGCGTCGGAATTTCATCAAGCAGAATGCGGTAAGCGGCCTCTGCGCCCGCGGCGGGCGCGGCCTGTTTAATCAGACGGATCAGCTGTTTCTTACCCGGCTCAATACGCACCATCGGCGGGCTGGCGAGTATCTGCTGCTGCGTCTGATACTGCTCCTGCCCATTTTTTTGCTGCCAGAGGAAAACCCGCACCTGCATCAGCGTAGTGCTATCGCCCCGATTCTCCATCCACAGCTCGGTGGCCTTTTCACCGCTGGCAATTTTCGGATCGATGGGCCACAGCAGAACTGAGTTCGCGGCCCGCGCACTGAGCGTCAGAAGGGCGGTCAACAGCAGGCAGCAAAGCATGACGATGCGGGGATATTTCATGATCATTCAATCCTTTTTCAAATAAATCACCAGCTCAGCGTCACCGTCAGCGTGTCGCTGTAGGTGCCTGCACGCCTGGCCCCGCTAATCTGTAGCCGGCCATAAATCGGCAGCGTAATGTTGTTGGCGTTAATCAGGGGCACCGGCAGCTCGCCGTCAACCGGAACAGCGGTGGTGTAGCTGGCGTTGGTAAACAGGGCATAGGCCACCAGATCGGTATGGTTGGACAGTTTTAAGTTCCGGCTGGCGTTGGCAAAGTTGTCACCGCCGTTGACGCTCATCTTCAGCTGCGTGCCGGGCGTACAGGCCAGCGTGATGGTTGAGCTGAGCATAAACGCGGCCGTTGCCGTGGCGGTGGTCGCGTTAATGCCTGGCAGGGTGCCAAAATCCAGCGTTCCCAGTACGCCGGGTTGGCTCCCTGAAACCACGCAGCCGTTCACGATGCTGGCTTTCACCTCAACAGGCTTGGTGGGCAAAGACCATCCGCTGCGGCTGAACAGCAGCAGCAGCGGGATCAGCAGATGCGGGAAGCCTGTGAGCGTCCTGATGCGGTCCGGCATCGTCTGCTTTATGCCTTAAGGTCAGTAGGTTACTGAAACGTTAATGGTGTCCAGATACGTACCGATAGGGATAGTGGCGTTGTTACCGCCGCCTTCGATCCGGCCAACGATCGGATAGTTATCCCCGTTAATTGGATCGGCGGTGCCGACGGGCGAAATACTGGCTCCGTTAACAATCGGGGCGGAGGAGGCGGCAGAGGGGTAAAGCGTGTAGCTAATACCGGTGCTGGCATCAGAATCGTGGATCAGGTAGCGCTGACCGGTGGTTGATTCGGTGCCAAATACCGTAGCGGGCTTGAGGTTACTGTTAACGACCTGAACGCTGTAGTCTTCACCCGCGGTGCAGCGGACAAAAATCCCTGTCCCCACCGAGCCGCTTAGCGTGGCTTCCAGCGAGTCAAAGGTCGCTACACTGGTTCCGAAGTCGAGCGTACCGAAATCAGCGTTGGTCACTTCCGGCTGACCGTTTACCAGGCAGCCGGTGGTGAGCACCAGTCTGGCATTAATCACGCCCGTTGTATCAGCAAAACCGGACGTCGCAACGCCCAAACCGAGGCCGCAGCCCAGCAGAAAAAGCTTTATTTTCATAACCATTCCTTAATGATTAGGTGAGTAAAGTACTTTTTCGCCTGATGAAACTCTGCGTATATTTGCTGTGTGCAGAGTAATTTGTAGTGAAAAGTCGGTCAAAGTTATGGATTAGAACGTACAGGGTCTGATACCTGACTTAGCAGGTTTATGTAGTTTGCATTCACTATAGGGTAGGCTGTAAGCGGGAGGAAAGGGGGGTGATGGATAAAAATTTAGATTTTGTCGATTAGAAATTTAGATAAGATGTTTCTTATGCATTGTGAATTCCACTGTAAAAGTAAGAATTATCTTAGTTTTCACTAGGCTAAATATTGAGTGAGTGCTATTTTCATTGGTAAAGAGTGGATGATAAATAAACCTAATTAATGCAGGGCGATCGTACTTTGCTAAGCCACTCTCAGCGAACTGTTTTTTTATCCCGTAATCTGAACCGTGCCGACACTGAAAATTCGTAGGCAGCGGTCAGGGATACGGGAAAACTGATGCCCTAAGCGGCTTTTTAGAACTACAGCACCCAGGACAGTCCTATGCTAATGAGCTCCCATAATCATCTGCTGGTGATCATCTCGTTTATCGTCGCATTCCTGGCATCCTATACGGCCCTGGACATGGCCGGTCGGGTATCAACCTCCATCGGTAAAGTGGCCCGCATGTGGCTGTTCGGCGGCGGTTTTGCCATGGGGATTGGCATCTGGTCAATGCACTTTATTGGCATGCTGGCCATGAAGCTGCCGGTGGTGATGAGCTATGACCCTACTCTGACCGTTGTCTCGATGATCATCGCCGTCGCCGCGTCGGTTTTTGCTCTGTGGACGGTATGCCGGGGCGATCTTCCCTGGTATCGGCTGGTCGGCGGCGCGCTCATCATGGGCAGCGGCGTGGTGGCCATGCACTACACCGGCATGGCGGCGCTGATGGTGGAGCCGGGTATCGTCTGGCAGTGGGGCTGGGTGTGGCTGTCGGTGCTGATTGCGCTGGTTGCCTCCGGGGCCGCGCTGTGGCTGGCGTTTCACCTGCGCAAGGGAACCGGTCATCTGATGCTGCTGCGCGGCGGCGCGTCGCTGATTATGGGGGTCGCCATTGCGGGGATGCACTACACCGGCATGGCGGCGGCCAGGTTCCCGGCCAACAGCCACGTCAACCACATGGGCGTCAACAGCAACTGGCTGGCGGTGCTGGTGGTGGTGGTCACGCTGTCGATACTGGGTATTACCCTGCTGGTTTCGATGCTGGATGCCCGTATGCAGGCGCGCACTTCGCTGCTGGCCTCATCGCTGGCGGAGGCAAATCGCGAGCTGGCCCAGCTGGCGCTGCACGATAACCTCACCCGCTTACCGAACCGGATCCTGCTGGAAGACCGGCTGAGCCAGGCGATCAACAAGGCCAGCCGTGAAAACTCGAAATTTGCCCTGATGTTCATGGATCTTGACGGCTTTAAGGCGGTTAACGATGCGTTCGGGCACCATATCGGCGACAGGCTGTTGGTGGCCGTTGCCGAGCGGATGAAGGAAAAAATGCTGGCGCATCACACCCTGGCCCGGCTGGGCGGCGATGAGTTCGTCCTGCTGGTGGAGATTGAGGCGCCCGACGACGCGGCTGCGGTGGCCGGTGCGCTGGTTAAAAGCATCGAAGAGCCCTTTGCCATCTCCCGCTATGAGCTTCAGGTGTCGCTCAGTATCGGTATTTCCGTCTTCCCCGGCGACGGTATGGACGAACGTGAGCTGATGTTTAACGCTGACGCGGCGATGTATCACACCAAGAACAACGGTCGTAACGGCTACAGCTTCTTCCAGCCGTCGATGAACCTGCTGGCGCAGAGCCAGCTACAGCTGCTCAACGATCTGTGGACGGCGCTGGAAAAGAACGAGCTACGCCTCTACTATCAGCCGAAATTCTGTGCCCCCCACGGGCCGCTGCTGGGCTTTGAGGCGCTGCTGCGCTGGCAGCACCCGGAGCGCGGCCTGCTGATGCCGGATGTCTTCCTGCCGCTGGCTGAAAAAACCGGGCTGATGATCGGCATCGGCAACTGGGTGATTGACGAAGCCTGTCGCCAGCTGCACATCTGGCGTCAGCAGGGGCACGAGCAGTGGTCAATGGCGGTAAACCTCTCCGCGCTTCAGTTTGAGCAGGGTAGCCTGGTAGCGACGGTGAAGCAGGCGCTGAGCACCCACCATATTCCGGCAGAGCTGCTGACGCTGGAGGTGACGGAAACCACCGCCATGCGCGATCCGGATGAGAGTATCCGCATCCTTACTGAGCTTACCGACCTTGGCGTACGGGCGTCGATTGATGATTTCGGCACCGGCTACTCCAGCCTGCTGTACCTCAAACGCCTGCCTGCCAGCGAACTGAAGATTGATCGGGCCTTCGTCAAAGAACTTCAGGCGCAGACCGAAGATGCCACCATTGTCACGGCGATTGTGGCACTGGCGCATACCCTGAACCTGAAGGTGGTGGCGGAGGGGGTGGAAACCGCAGAACAGCAGCGTTTCCTGACCGGCCTCGGCTGTAACACCTTACAGGGATACCTGCTGGGCGCGCCGCTGCCGGCGGAAAAGATAGGCGACCTGCCCGAGTTCGGCTATGAGGAAAGCCTGCCGACGGCGGCGAACAGCGCACCGGCCGATCTGGTGGCGGTGGAAAAGCTTCCGGACGTGAGCTGATTGTACTGCGCGCGGTGCCCGACCTATAATAGTTTACTTTTTCAAAAATATGGCCTGTAACAGTCGTGGCAAAATATGAACACCTGGTTGCACAACTCCGCCAGCAAATAGAAACGGAAATCTGGCTGCCCGGAGAGAAGCTGCCCTCGCTACGCGAGCAGGCGGGTCTGAGCGGAATGAGCCTGATGACGGTGATGCACGCTTACCAGGTACTGGAAAGCCAGGGCTGGATCATCTCCCGCCCGCAGTCCGGATACTACGTTGCCCCGCGCGCGGAGTTTCTCAGCCAGCCGGTCAGCCATCAGAAGCTTCAGCTGGCGGAGTCAGTGGATATCAACGCGTTTATCTTTGACGTCCTCCAGGCCTGCCGCGATCCGAAGATTGTTCCCTTCGGCTCTGCCTTCCCCGATCCGGATCTGTTTCCCCAGCGGCAGCTGATGCGGGCGCTGACCACGGTTTCCCACAGCATGAAACCGGTAGATGCGCTGCACAACCTGCCGCCGGGTAACGAAGCGCTGCGCAAAACGCTGGCCCAGCGCTATGCCCTACAGGGCGTGCAGGTCTCGCCGGACGAAATCGTCATCACCAACGGCGCAATGGAAGCGCTCAACCTCAGCCTGCAAGCGGTGACCGAGCCGGGAGACTGGGTGGCGATTGAAAACCCCTCCTTTTACGGTGCGCTACAGGCCATTGAGCGGCTGAAGCTGAAAGCGGTAGCGATTGCGACCGATCCGCACACCGGAATCGACCTCGAAGAGCTGAGTCGGGCGCTAAAAAGCTGGCCGATTAAGGCCATGTGGATGATGAGCAATCAGCAGAATCCGGTGGGCTGTACCCTGAGCCGCGAGAAAAAGCAGCAGCTGGTGGCGCTGCTGGCTGAGCATAACGTGGTACTGATCGAAGATGATGTTTACAGCGAACTGTACGTTGGCCACGAAAAGCCGCTGCCGGCGAAAGCCTTCGACCGGGCGAACAACGTGCTGCACTGCTCTTCCTTCTCCAAAAATCTGGTGGCGGGCTTTCGGGTTGGCTGGGTGGCAGGGGGGCAGCACGCTCAGCGCATTCAGCGACTCCAGCTGATGAGTACGCTATCGACCAGCGCGCCGATGCAGCAGGCGCTGGCGACCTATCTGGGCACCCGCAGCTACGACCTGCACCTGCGGCGTTTGCGTCAGGTGCTGGAGCAGCGTAAGAATCAGGCGCTCCACTCGCTGAAGCGGCATCTGCCGGCCGGGGCAAAAATCAACGAGTCACGCGGCGGTTTCTTCCTGTGGATTGAGCTGCCCAAGCAGGTGAATACCACCGAGCTTTACTATCGGGCGCTGGAGCAAAACATCAGCATTGCACCGGGGAAAATGTTCTCCTCCAGCGAACAGTACGCCAACTATTTTCGCTTCAACACGGCCTGGTGGAACGAGTCACAGGAGGCGGCGGTGGCGATTCTGGGCGGACTGATCGCTGAACTACTCGCTAAACCGTAGCGGCGCTTTTCTGGCCCCAGGTCAGATGAAATACATCGTAAAAATCGACTTCGCCCTTCAGCGACAGCAGTTTATTAACGCCCTGCTTGACGTTATCCGGCACCTTTTCGCTGCCGAGAATAGCGTCAACCGCCTGCGGCGAGAGGGTGCGAATGTAGTACCACTCGCCGTTATAGCAAACGCGCAGATCGAGCGTATCAATATCTTCAAAGCGATACTTGGGATTGATATCCATCAGCATCAGTCCGCTCATCAGCACGATAAAAATCGTGGCTCCCCAGAACGCCGGCCAGCCGAGGAAGTCGGTAGTAAAAATCAGTATGACGGTCAGCACATAGCAACCGTACATGGAGGCCCAAAGGCCCGGATGGGTCTTCAGGAACGTAAAGCTGAAGCGCGGTCTGTTATCGCGCTGCTCCTCGCGATTGAGGATCTCGATCTCGCGCAGCAGTATCTGTTTAACTTCTTCCATTTTAAACCTCAGTTAAAGAGTCCGGGCAGAGTGAGAGTAAATCACAGTTTTAGCTGTAACAGCAGACACAGTTTACCGGTAATAAGCTATAACAGTTGTGAGGCGGACAGCGACAGGTGGTCACCTGACACCGCGCAGTGTAAAATTTTAATTCTCCCCCCGACGGGGGCCGAATACAGAAACGTTGGATAAGAATGAGAGCTAACCTCGCACGTTCCTCGCTATTTTTTATGCTGTTTATTCTGGGCATGTCCGGTGCCCAAGCGCTGGACTGTGGCCGCGCCGCAACGGTAATCGAAAACACTATTTGCGATAACAAAGAGCTGATGTGGCTCGATCATCTGTTTACCGACTCATTCCAGGATGTGGTGGTTGAAGACCCGCAGCGGATTGAAAAAATAGCCCGCGACGCGATCCGCGCCCGCGACGCCTGCGCCAGCGACGACTGCCTGCAACGCGCCTATCTGAAAGGCATCGGGCAGCTTTACGGCGTGCCGGAATCGTTTAACTGGCAGGGAACCTGGTGGAATACCACCTCCACCCACGGCAACGGCGGAAAGATCCTGATCCACAGCGCCAACGACTGGGGATTCACCATGGATGCCACCGTGTGGGGCGGGGTATACACCTCGGTACTGAGCGGCAGCGTCAGTGATTATTACGGCATCGGCTACACCGATGAGATAACCTGGGGCGGCCGCTGTGCGATTGTGCTGGTGCCGCGCGCGGACGGCAAGCTTGAGGTACGCAGCGACAACCACGGCAGCTGTGACATGCTGCTGCCGGGTGAGATGGCGATTGACGGGCTGTATGTCAAAGCCGTCAGCGACCCGCGACCTCCCGCCACGCTGCTGAGCCTGGGCATTTTTCCAGACAAAGCGCTGGAGGACCGGTTCCGTGAGCTGGTGGGCGATGATTATCAGAACTACCTCGCCACCGCCACCAGCTTTGTCTTTAGCCAGGATCAGGACAGCATCGGGGCAACGGTACTGACGCTGTGGATGAAGGGCATGGCCAATCGTCAGTCGGCGATGATCATGTATACCCCGGATGGCAAAATCTGGGCGCTACGCGTTGAACCGGGCAAGGACAATAAAGGGGTGAACATCCACTACGTCACTACCGAAAAAGACAAAACGGCCATGCCTAAAACCCTGGCAAACTGGCGCTCAACGTTCGTCGAATGATGAGGCCAGATGCGATGCCTGCCCGATCAGTGGTAGGTGAAAATCTGACCGGACGGTGTGATAAGCAGCTGCTGGTCGGCGAATTCGAGCGTGTCGAAGCGCACGCCATTATTCTGCGCATAGCCGAGAATATTTTTAATCATCCGCGCCGGGCCGCTCTCAGTGTAGTAAATCTGACGATAGCTGAAGTCAACCGTGTGGTCGCTGCTGCTCTTCTGTTCCAGGCTGACCTTGGCGATAAAACGGTTATCGTTGGGGCTGGTCAGCGTCATAATCACCGTCTTGCCCTGCACGTTAAACCGGGTGTCATAGATTTCCCGCTGGCGTGCCAGCAGGTCGTAGTAGCCCAGCTGTAAATGTTCGCCGGTAAAATCCTTGCTAAGCAGATTCTGATTACTGCCCGGTAGCAGTTTGATCAGCGCGGCTGCCAGCAGCAGCAGCAGCGTTATCGCCAGCAGACTCAGTGACGCAGTTCGCCATTTCATTAATTTTTCTCTCGCCTTCCCGATAAATCAGCGCGCTTAGCTGCTGCCCGTCCGTCCGCCAGTTAATAATGTTCATTGCCAGCTGCCTGCGGTCGCAGCGGTTTTTTAGCGTCATGGTGTAGTTCAGTGAGGTGCCGGAGGTATAGAAGAACACCTCCATCGTGACCTGGCGATTTTTCAGCGCCTGGTTCAGCGCATACAGCACCGGGCCAAGCTGCCGGTTAAGATCCTGCGATGCCGAAGAGCCTTCCCAGCCGCGCTGAACCTCAATCAGCCTGATATTGCTGTAGGCCACCGAATTTTTTTCCGACAGCTGCGCTGCCGGAGTCGTGGTGAACTGTCTGGCCAGCAGCACCGCGACGGCGAACAGCACGATAACCTGCCCCAGCACCAGCCAGCGCCAGAAGCCGCGCTCCCTGACCGTCTCTGTGGCCGGCAGCTCTGACGGAAAAAACGGTTCCACGGCGGTGCTGTTCACGGCGATCTCAGCGGGTGGCGCGTCAGCCGGCGTGTGGGTCAGCGTTTCATTCAGCGCATCGTCAGATACCGGAACCGCATCGGACGGTTCCTCTGCCGCTTCCGGCGGCAGATGCAGCTCTGCCGGGGTAATAAACTGGCAGAACTCGGATTCAAGAATGTAGCCCTTTTTCGGGATGGTCTTGATAATGCGCTGCTGCTTACCGTCATCCTCCAGCGCCAGGCGCAGGGCATGAATGGCGTTGGGCAGACTGTTATTACCAATAACCCGCCGTTCCCACACCAGATTGGTCAGCTCTTCCCGCGTGAGAATTTCGCCAGCGTGTTCCGCCAGCACCTGCAACAGCTTGAGCTGGTACTCGCCGAGGCGTCGCTGTTCGCCGGTCACCTGATGGATAAGGGAACCCGACGTGGCGTCAATAATCCAGTGGTGAATAATAAGATACGGGGTCATGAGTACCGCTAAATAAAGGTTCGTCAATCGTATTATGCGTGGTGATAACAAGTTTGTGCAACTCGGGCCGAATATTTGTGCGGGTGCCCCATTCTGGTGCGCCGCCGGTTTCTTGCAGCGTTTTCAGGCATTTTGACCGCTGCACGGCCCCGCTGCACGTACAGGCTTCTGCCCCCGGCGGTACCGCAACCCCCGCCGCCCGATAGTGGCACGCTTTGTGCAAAATAGAATTGGGTCCACAGACGGCGGTAGGAAATCATGAATCAAAGCTATGAATTAGCGTCGCACTTTTATGATGAAATGTTGCTGAGCGATGGACACTATCGTCAACACTACCGGGACTACTGGCAGTGGCTACAGCAGGCCGACAGGCAGGCGATTGCGCGCAAGCGCGAAGAAGCGGAGCTGTTATTTCACCGCGTGGGGATCACCTTTAACGTCTACGGCGAAGACGGCGGCGCAGAACGGCTGATCCCGTTCGACAGCGTGCCGCGCATTATCCCCGCCGCAGAGTGGGCGATGCTCGATAAAGGCATCCGCCAGCGCGTGCAGGCGCTTAACGCCTTCCTGCACGATATCTATCACCAGCAGCATATCCTGAAGGCGGGCCTGATTCCCGCCGAGCAGGTGCTGGTTAACGACCAGTATCAGCCCTGTATGCAGGGTATCAACCTGCACCGCGACCTGTACGCCCACATTACCGGGGTGGACATGGTGCGCGGCGGCGACGGCCAGTATTACGTGCTGGAAGATAACCTGCGCACCCCGTCCGGC
>Ga0256410_1002354_pt1 | contig 12704 bp, 12 predicted proteins | sample PhyWR1_FD_185983 | JGI IMG/M metagenome (GOLD analysis project Ga0256410, IMG submission 185983) | Leaf surface microbial communities from wheat plants in UC Gill Tract Community Farm, Albany, California, United States - DLSL W.R1 | ecosystem: Host-associated > Plants > Phyllosphere >... | reverse complement strand
CCTTGCGGATCAGCTCGCGGGGCATTTCGGGGCCGATGCTGATCAGGCGCAACTGGCCGATCTTTTCATCCAGGGTCATCTGCTTGAGCAGGTCGCTGACGAAAGCGTCCTTGTCCTTAAGCGCAGCAGGCTTTGTTTCTGCCCATACGGGGTGACTGGCCAGAGTGGCAACAAGGCCGAGCAAACACAGCTTTTTCATGAATATCCTTTTTCGGCTCACTGCACAGCGCTTGCGCTGATCGGCCAAAATGTGGGGAGCGTCTATTGTTGTTCGGGTGTTGTTCAGATAAATGCAGCACACTCTGAACTCTTATTCGCGCTGGGCATCTTTGTAGCTGATTGGCTCGATGCGTACCAGTGGTGGCGGATTATGCCCCAAGCGCGCGGTTTATAGGGCAGGTCATCCAATTCCATCCAGTTTGGGCAGGAGATACACCATGCAAGCAGCACAGGTTAACCGCTGGGGCCTCAAGGCCGCGGCTCTGCTATTGATCAGCACGGTGCTGAGCGGTTGCGGCATCAACAACATTCCCACCCTGGACGAGCAGGCCAAAGCAGCCTGGGGCCAAGTGCAGAACCAGTACCAACGTCGTGCCGACCTGATCCCCAACCTGGTGGAAGTGGTCAAAGGCTATGCCGCCCATGAGCAGGACACCCTGACCGCCGTGATCGAAGCGCGGGCCAAGGCCACGTCGATCCAGGTCGATGCCAGCACCCTGGACAACCCGGAAAAACTCAAGCAGTTCCAGCAGGCCCAGGACGGCTTGACCGGTGCCCTCAATCGCTTGATGGTGGTCTCCGAACGCTACCCGGATCTGAAAGCCAACCAGAACTTCCTGGCCCTGCAATCTCAACTGGAAGGCACCGAAAACCGCATCGCCGTGGCGCGCCGCGACTTTATCCAGGCCGTGCAGGCGTACAACACCGAGATCCGCACCTTCCCGGGCCGCCTGTGGCACAGCGTGATGTACAGCGATTTGCCGATCCGCGCCACGTTCGAAGCCACCAGTGCCGATGCCGATAAAGCGCCGCAAGTGAAGTTCAAATAAGGCTGCACTGAGGTGTCGATGCGTTTATTAAGGATAGGCCTGGCGCTGTGGCTGTTGGCCTGCGTGGGCGTGGCCCAGGCGGCGTTGACCTTCCCGGCGCTGACCGGGCGGGTGGTGGATAACGCCCAAATGATCGACCCGGCGGTGCGCGCGCAGTTGACCCAGCAGTTGCAGGCGCTGGAGCAGACGAACGGCGATCAGATCGTGGTGGTTACCGTGCCCGACCTGCAAGGCGTGCCGATCGAGGACTTCGGTTATCAATTGGGGCGCCAGTGGGGCATCGGCCAGAAGGGCAAGAACAACGGCGCGTTGTTGATCGTCGCTCGCGATGAGCGCAAGTTGCGCATCGAAGTCGGCTACGGCCTGGAAGGTGTACTGACCGATGCGCAGTCCTGGGTGATCATCAATCAGGTGATCGCGCCCAAGTTCAAGGCCGGCCAGTACAGCCAGGGCATCAGCGACGGTGTGGCCGCGATGATCCAAGTGGTCGGCGGTGAACCGCTGGCGGTGCCCGCCCATGTGGCGGATGGCAACTTTGCCAAGGATAATCCGCGGCTCTCCATTGGCCTGTTCGTGTTGCTGATCGGCGTGTTGTGGCTGTGCAATCGCTTGGGCCTGCCGGTGGGCGCGATCCTGTTGGCGATCCTCAGCAGCAGCGGACGCGGCGGTGGCGGCGGCGGAGGGGGCGGTGGTTTCCGGGGCGGCGGCGGTGGCTTCGGCGGCGGCGGGGCCTCGGGCGGATGGTAATGACAATAACGAGAAAAGAGCATCTACAACCATGGCACTACTGAGTGAACACGAACAACGCCAGGTCGCTGAAGCGATCGCCCGGGTCGAGCAGCAGACCGACGCCGAGCTGGTGACGGTGCTGGCCGCCCGTGCCGATGACTACGCGTACATCCCGTTGTTGTGGGCCAGCCTGATCGCCCTGGTGGTGCCGGGCGTGGTGCATTACCTGTCCGGCTACCTGACCATGTACACCTTGCTGTTGGCGCAGTGGGCGACGTTCATTGTGCTGTGCCTGGTGTTTCGCTTGCCCAAAGTCACCACGCGCCTGATCCCACGCTCGGTGCGGCATTGGCGCGCGTCCAACCTGGCGCGTCGGCAGTTTCTGGAGCAGAACCTGCACCACACAGTGGGCAGTACCGGGGTGCTGATTTTTGTCAGCGAGGCCGAGCGCTACGTGGAAATCCTGGTGGATGAAGGCATTTCCAAGCGCCTGGACGACAGCCGTTGGGACGCCATCGTCCAAGCCTTCACCCAGCAGGTCAAACAAGGCCAGACCCTGGCCGGGTTCATTGCCTGCATCGAGGCCTGTGGCGAGTTGCTCAAGGTGCATGTGCCGGTGACCCAGGCGCGCAATGAACTGCCCAATCGCCTGGTGGTACTTGAGTAGCCCAAACACCGCGATCAAAAAGTGTGGGGGCTTGCCCCCGATGGCGGCGTGTCAGCTGGCTCATCCATTACTGAGCCGGCCTGATCGGGGGCAAGCCCCCTCCCACATGGCGCTGTGCTGAGTGAGCGAATTGTGTTGCAAAGGCCAGGTTTGCAGCAGTCCAGCGCCACCCCCGACACCAAGCCCGGCACAGATAAAACTGTGGGAGGGGGCTTGCCCCCGATGGCGGCGTGTCAGCTGGCTCATCCATTACTGAGTCGGCCTGATCGCGGGCAAGCCCCCTCCCACATGGCGCTTTACTGAGTGAGCGAATTGTGTTGCAAAGGCTATGTTTGCAGCAGTCCAGCGCCACCCCCGACACCAAGCCCGGCACAGATAAAATTGTGGGGGCTTGTCCCCTCCCACCTTTAGCCCCAGCAGTGTTCAAGCGCAGTACCGTTGATCAAATAACTCCGTGCCCTGAGCCTCCATCCCCCCTAAAATGCCCGGCATTCCCAGCCCGAGGCGTTTTTGTTCATGTCCGTCACCGCTCAACCCGCCCGCCCTGCGCCGGATCATCACGCCCAGTTCATCGAACTGCTCGGCGAAAGCCTCGCGCACAATGCCTTTATCAAGCTGGTGCTGGCCAAGTACGTCGGTGACGAAGCCGAACTGCAACGGCTGATCATCAAACCGGTGACCGTCAAAGAGCAGGCGTGCCTGTCCTTTGTGTACCGCTACAAAACTCGCGACATCACCAAGAACCTGCCCCTAGCCGAAGGCGTCGCGGCCATTGCCGCACTGTTGCCGACGTCGTTCAAGAACGCGCACTTGCTGGCGCTGACCGACGAAGCCCAGCTGGAATACAGCAAGAAGAACAAAAGTTCGCTGTTCAAGAGCAAGCCGCAGCAACTGCGTGAGGCGCCGTCGGCCGAGCATAACCGCGAAAAAAATCGCTTTCTCGACCTGAGCCGGCCGTTTCTTGCCGACCTGGGCGTGACCGATGCCAAGCAGGCGCTGATCCCATCGATGTCGCGCAAGTGGAAGCAGATCAACAAATTCATCGAGGTGTTCAGCCATGCGCTGACCTCGTCGCCGCTGAAGCTCGATCAGCCGGTGCGGGTCGCCGATTTCGGTTCGGGCAAGGGCTACCTGACGTTTGCCATCCACGATTACCTGCGCAATACCCTCAACGCTGAAGCCCAGGTCACCGGCGTCGAACTGCGCGAAGACATGGTGACCCTATGCAACAGCGCCGCTGCACGCCTGGAACATCCCGGGCTGGTGTTCAAATGCGGCGATGTGCGCAGCGTGGCGCCCAGCGAGCTGGACGTGATGATCGCGCTGCACGCCTGCGACATCGCCACTGACTATGCGATCCACACCGGCATCCGTTCCGGCGCATCGATCATCATGTGCTCGCCGTGCTGCCATAAGCAGATCCGCCTGCAGATCCAGAGCCCGGCGCTGCTCAAGCCGATGCTGCAATACGGTCTGCACTTGGGCCAGCAGGCGGAAATGGTCACCGACAGTCTGCGTGCGCTGTTCCTCGAAGCCTGTGGTTACGAGACCAAAGTGTTCGAGTTCATCTCGCTGGAACACACCAACAAGAACAAGATGATCCTGGCGGTCAAACGCGCCGAGCCGGTGGATAACGCCTCGTTACTGGAGAAAATCCAGGCCCTCAAGGCGTACTACCACATCACCGAACACTGCCTGGAAACCCTGCTGCGCGCGGATGGTTACCTGGGCACCCGCCGTTAAACTGCGCTGGGCTTGGGAGCTGGCGCAGGCTGCACCGCTGTCTTGCGCCCCAGCATCACCGTCACGATCACCCCGCAGGCGAACACCCACGTGATCGGCTCGATCTGTTCGCCGAAGAACAGCGCCGAGAACGCAATGGTGAAGAAGATCTGCAGCAGTTGAATCTGGCTGACCCGTGCGATGCCGCCCATGGCCAGCCCGGCGTACCAGGCGAAGAAACCGAGGAACTGCGAGAACAGCGACACATAGCCGAACGCCCACCAGGTGCGCGCCGAGATCGCGCCCTGATGCTGCGCCGCCAGGTACCACACCGGGCCGATCAGCAACGGTGTCGACAGCACCAATGCCCAGCAGATCACCTGCCAGCCGCCCATTTCCTTGGCCAATCGGCCGCCTTCGGCATATCCCAAGCCGCCCACGGCAATGGCACCGAGCATCAGTAGGTCGCCGGCTTGAATACTGCCGGCGCCGGTAATCAGCGCATAACTGAGCACCAGCCCACTGCCCAGCGCTGCGCAGGCCCAGAAGGCTTTGGACGGTCGTTCATGGGACAGCCACGCCGCATACAGCGCCACGCACAAGGGTTGCAAACCGTTGACCAGCGCACCATGGGACGCCGGTAAGGTTTGCATGGCCCAGGCCGACAACACCGGAAAACCCAGGATCACCCCGGCGATCACCAGGCCCAGGCCGCGCACCTGGCGCCAAGTGGACCAACGCTCGCGGCGCCACAGCAACAGCGCTGCCGCCGGCACCGCAGCGAATAACGCGCGGCCCAGGCCGTTGAGCAACGGGTGCATGTCCTGCACCACGATGCGGGTGAAGGGCAGGGTCAGGCTGAAGATGATGACGCCCAGCAGGCCGAGGGCCATACCGGTGTTTTCGCGCGAACTCATAAGGGGGGCCGGAATCAAGAGGGCTTCATGGAATGCCCATCTAGCCACAACCCCCGCCGATCAAGGGCCTACAGCTGCGTGCGGATTTATCCGTACAGTTGTTCAGAAAAAACGCGTGACGCTGATCTTCGCATCGCGGCCCTTGGTGTAGGCCCGATCGCCGCTCAGGGCCGGGCGGTAGTTATTGTTGAACATATTGTCGAGGGTGAAGTTGACTTCGGTGCCCTTGAGGTAAGCCTGCTGCGGTTTCCATTTGGCGAACAGGCCCTGGGTGTTGTAGCGCTTGTTGTTGTATTGGTCGTAGAAGGTGTCGCCGACGCTGCTGCCGGGGCCGCCGGAGTATTTGTCGCTGGGCAGGCGGTCGGTGGCGCCGATGAACTGGCCCATCCATCCCACTTGGGCATCCCACGCCGGAATATGGGTGCCGAGCACCAGTACCCATTTGGTCGGCGGGATGTCCCGCGCCGATACGTTCGGCCCCCAAGGGTTGGTGTAGGCGCCTTCATGCTGGCCGGTGGTGTAGGCGTAGGACACCGAACCGAACAGGTACGTGGAGTTATAGAACGATTCCACCTCGAAACCCTTGATGGTCACGCCGCCGATATTGCGGTAGTTGGACATCGGCCCCGGCGGGCAGGCCGTGGAAATCGTGCCGCCATTGATTGCCTGGTTCTGGCAGCCGACGCCGGTGGCCTTGAAGATTTCATCTTCGACTTTGTTGTGGAACAGCGTGGTACGCACTTGCAGGCTGTCGTCCTGGGCGATCAGGTTATCGAAACTGGTGATGTTGCCCACAGTGATCGACGTGATGCGTTCCGGGTCCAGATCGACGCTGGTGGCGGTGCGACTGCCCACGCCCTGCACTTCGTATTGTTCGTCGATCACCGGCGCGCGCCAGGTCTGACTCCAGTTGGCGAACAGCCCGACCTGCGGGGTGACGGTCCAGAACACCGCCAGACGGGGCGACCAGCCGGTGTAGGTGCGGTCGCTGTAGTCATGGCCGACTGCCGGGTTGGGGTTGCTGTAGTACGGCGCATCGTTGGCCTCGCCACGGTTGCGCACATGGTCGTAGCGCAAGGACGGAGTGACCGTCACGTCGCCAAGGGTTACCGCATCCTGAATGAAGAAACTGTTGGTATCGACCTTGCCGTGAGGCATGAAGCCCGGCTGGAAATGCCCGTAGTTGTAGCGCGGCGTGTTGTAGGTGGCGCCAGGCATCCACATCTCGGTTTCCCGCGTGTGTTTGCGGATCTGCGTGCCGACGGTGACCGCGTGCTGCAGCGGCCCGGTGTCGAACAGGCTGACGTTGCGGATGTCGAGGTTTTTGTCGGTGTAGGCGGTGTCCATCCGGCGACCGCCGCTGGCCAGTTGGAAAAACGCCGTGGCGGTGCGCTCGTCGGTTTGCTCGGTGTCGGACTGCGAATATTTGACGGTCAGATCCACCAGCGGGTTATCAAGGGGCTGGTATTCGTACTTGCCGGACCAAGTGGTGTCGACCGTATCGCGGTTGGCCAGGAAACGCTTCAACGCGCCTTCGTAGCCGTAGCGGTCGATATTGGCCTGGGTCGGTGGCGTGGGGTAGCTGGCGGCGGAAAAGGGCGTCCAGCGATCGCTATGGGAACGCGAGTAGGACAGGCCCACGCTGTGTTCATCGGTGAAGTGCGCATTGACCTTGAACAGCTGCCCGTCGACGTTCTGCGCAGAGTTGGGCAGGCGCTGGGGGTTGATCGGGTACTGGTTATTCTCGTTGGGCAACTTGCCGGCAACCTTCATGTCGTCGCCATCGCGCTTGGTCAGGTAGGCCAGGGCGTCGAAACGGCCATCGTCGGTGCGACCGAACACGGCACTGCTGTAGACCTGCTCGTGGTCGTTACTGGAGTAACCGTACTTGAGCATCGCGCCGCTGTTGCGGCCGTCTTGCAGCAAGTCCGGGGCGTCCTTGGTGGTCATGTTGACCGTGCCGCCAAAGCCGCCGTTGCCGGTGAAGGGCGAGTTGGGGCCTTTCTCTACTTCGATGCTCTTGATCAGCTCAGGCTCGATAAACACCGTGCCCTGTTGGTAGCGTTCGAAGCCGCTCTTGGTGGCGCCGTCGACGGTGAGCGGCACGTCTTCGGCATCGCCGAAACCGCGAATGTTGATGGTCTGGCCACCGGGTTTGAGCGAGCCACCCTGGCTGACCCCGGGCAGGGTCTGCAGCAGGCTGGGAATGTTATTGGCTTGGTAGCGCTCGATATCCGCCTGGCTCAAGGTGGAGCGGCCGACGGTGCTGGAGTCGACTTCATTGCCGGTGCCGATCACGCTCAGGGCTTCCAGCTGGATGGCGCCGCTGGTGGTGGTCCTGGCCTCTTCGGGTTTGACCACGTAAGTGCTGCCGACTTTGATCAGGATGAACTCGCCATTGGACAGCAAGTTGCGGATTGCCGTCTCTGCGCTGTAGTCACCGTTGAGTGCCGGCGCCTGTACGTTCTTGAGCTGGGCCTCGTCGAACAGCAACTGGATTTTCGTCTGCTGCGCCACTTGACTCAGGGACGCGGCCAACGGCTGGGCGGGCAGGTGCAGGGTGAACGATTCGGCCTGGGCGCCGAGGCTGAATGCCAGGCAGGTGACGGCAACGGTCGGTCGAAACAACGGCAGAGCAAGGCAAGGCGCGCGAAGCATGAAATCCCCCAGGGTGGCTAAATGGCCAAAAAGGTGTGCGTATCAAACGCAGACGGGAGGAAGACGGGGCTGCGGAAAAAATCCACACATGCGAATGCAAAATATTCTCAAGTATGGCGCTCGGCGGGTTAACGGTTCGGTTCGATCCTGATCGCGCCGTCGGCCAGCACCACGGTTTTTACCGGCAGCAGCGCGGGCAGGGCGTTGAGTAGCGCATCGGGGTCATTCACATCCAGGTTGCCCGATACCTTCAACTGCGCCACCGCCTGACTGACCTGCAACGGTGCCTGAGGGCGGTACAGGCTCACTTCGTCGATCAGGCTGGCCAGCTCGCGATTGCGAAACGCCAGGTGCCCGCTGCGCCAATCCGCCACCGTTTCGTCGGTGAGGGAGGATTGCACCAGCGTGCCTTTGGCGTAGTTGTAACCGGCGCGTTGCTGCGCCCCGAGCATGGCGACCGGGCTTTTGGCCGTGGGTTCGAACGCGACCTGACCGTGGGCAACGCTGACCACCAGTTGTTGCGGGCTGCGGCGCACATCGAAACCGGTACCGACCACCCGCACGCGGGCTTCCCCCGCGTGCACGAACAATGGCCGTTCCTTGTCGGCGGCCACTTCGATATACAGCTGGCCCTGATCCAAGTGCACGATGCGCTGGTGGGCGCTGAAGTCCACGCGCAGGCGGGTGTTAGCGTTCACGTACAGCGTGCTGCCATCCGGCAGGTTCAGGGTGCGCGTGCCTTTGGCTTGGGCCGCCACCTGGGTGTGATACAGCTCGCGGGGCGCGCCGAGGTGCGTCGCCATCACCGCGCACAACACGGCAGCGGCCACCGCCAGCGCCGGACGCCACGGGGACGATTTACGGGGCGCCAGCGCCACGGGTTTATTCAGTTGCTGCAATTGGGCCAGGTCGGCCCACAATTGTTCGAACTCGGCATAAGCACGGGCATGTGCTGGCACCGCGTACCAGGCCGCGAAGGCCTTGCGGTCGGCACGGCCGGTCTCCTCACGGTTGCGTGCAAACCAACTGGCGGCTTGGGCATCGATGGAATCGCTGGCTTCGATATCCAGGCTGTCGGTGTCGCTCAGGCGGTTCATTCTGGCTGCTCCGTGCCGGGGTCGTGTTGAAGGCGTCGCTTGCAATGCAGCAGGGCAAAGGCAATGTGCTTTTCCACCATGCTGGTCGAAATGCCCATGCGCTCAGCGATCTGCGCCTGGCTCAGGCCTTCGAAGCGGTGCAGCATAAGGGCTTCTCGTCGGCGGGGCGAGAGTTCGGCGAGGACTTCTTTCAACTGTTCCAGGCGTTGCAGGCGCAGGGCGGCGGCCATGGGTTCGTTTTGCTCGTCGGTGAGTGGCTCGCAGGGCTTGTCGGCTTGTTCGCCATGCACGCTCTGGCGCACCTTTTGTTTGCGCCAGTGGTCACGCAGCAGGTTGCGCGCCATCTGGAACAGAAACGCCCGAGGCTGCTCGACCTTGGCTCGGTCGCGGTAATCCAGCCATTGGGTGAACACGTCCTGAGTCATGTCCGCCGCGTCGCTGACGTTGTCGGTGCGCTTGCGCAGGAAATGCAGAATGTCTGCATAAAACCCGCGAAAGGCATCGGCCGACAGCGGGTCGGGCTTGGGACGAGACATGGATATCCCTCTTGACGACGTAGGCTGTGAAAAACGTCGCGAATGATATCGAGAACTATTGTCATTTGTCTCCAGGTAAATACCAGACGCCTGTTCAGGCTGGCAATACGGGGTGCTTAGCCTTTAATCCTACGAGCTGGTAAACGAAATCCCACTTCGAAGGAACACAATCATGGCTGGATGGTATGAGTTGAGTAAAAGCAGCAACGGGCAGTTTCGTTTTGTGCTGAAGGCGGCGAACGCAGAAACCATTTTGACCAGCGAGCTTTACGCCACCCGCAGCGCTGCAGAAAACGGCATCGCTTCCGTGCAGACCAACAGCCCGCATGACGAGCGCTATGAGCGAAAGCTGGCCCAGAACGGTAAGCCGTACTTCAACCTTAAGGCGGCCAATCACCAAGTGATTGGCACCAGTGAGCAGTACTCTTCAGAAGCGGCGCGGGACCAGGGTATTGCCAGCGTCAAGAGCAATGGCCCAAGCACCACGATCAAGGACAAGACCTGACGTTGCAGAGGTATAGCCAACGCCCCGGCTCATAGGAACCGGGGCGTTTTGATTCAAACGGCTTCCAGCAAGCCCTTGAGTTGATTGCGTGCGGTATCGCCCAGCGGGAACACCGGTAACCGCGGGTCTCCCACCTCCAAACCGGTCAAGCCCAAGCCCGCCTTGATCGTCGCCGGCAGCCCGCCCTTGAGGATGAAGTCCAGCAACGGCAACTGTTGATAGAACAGGGCCTGCGCCTGGCTCAGGTCATTGGCCAGCACCGCGTCATACAACGCCAGGTTCAGCGCTGGGATCAGGTTCGGCGCCGCCGTGCACCAGCCCTTGGCGCCGGCCACGAAGGCTTCCAGCGCCAGTGGGTTGCAGCCGTTGTAGAACGGCACATCGCTGCGACGGCGCAGCTGGTGCATGCGCTGGATATCGCCGGTGCTCTCCTTGACCATGGTCACGTTGTCGACCTGTTCCACGATACGCAGGATCAAGTCCACCGACATGTCCGTACCGCTGGTGGCCGGGTTGTTGTAGAGCATGATGGGCACGCCGATGCTGGCACCGATCGCGGCGTAGTGGGCGAGGATTTCGGCTTCGCTGAGTTTCCAGTAGGAGGCAGGCAGCACCATCACGACGTCGGCGCCATGGGCTTCGGCGTAGCGCGCGCGGCGCACGGCTTTGGCGGTGGTCAGGTCGGACACGCTGACGATGGTCGGCACGCGTTTGCCGACTTTTTCCAGGCTGTAGGCGCTGACTTCGTCCCACTCGGTGTCGCTCAGATACGCGCCTTCTCCGGTGCTGCCCAAGGGCGCGATGGCATGCACACCGCCGGCGATCAAGCGGTCGATGGAGCGGCCGAGCGCGTCGAAGTCGATGCGTTGCCCATCGGCACTGAACGGGGTGATGGTGTAGCCGATGATGCCGTGAATGTTGAGGCTGGACATGGGAATTCTCCGGTCAAAAAGGGGGGCTTCAGTTCAGGCAATCGACGTGCTGGCGCAGGGTCTGCCGTGCGTAGTAGTTGAACGCGGCGCCGTGGCGCTTGGGTTTGGAGATCCAGTCATGGGCCTCGCGCCCCAGTTCCGGCAAGATCGGTTGGATCGTCCCGGCCGCCATTGCCAGCAACTGCAACTTGGCCGCGCGTTCGATCAACTGCGCGATCACGCAGGCCTCCTCGATGGCTGCCCCGGTCGACAACTGGCCGTGGTGCGAGAGCAGAATCGCGCGCTTGTCCCCCAGGGCCGTGGTGATGATTGCCCCTTCCTCATTGCCCACCGGCACACCCGGCCAGGTTTGCAGGAATGCGCAGTCGTCGTACAGCGGGCAGAGGTCCATGTGCGAGACCTGCAACGGCACTTCCAGCATCGACAGCGCGGCGACATGGGTAGGGTGGGTGTGGATGATGCAATTCACATCCGGGCGGCCACGGTATACCCAGGTGTGAAAGCGGTTGGCCGGGTTGGGAATGCCGTGGCCTTCCAGCACTTCCAGGTCTTCGTTGACCAGCAGTAGGTTGCTGGCGGTGATTTCGTCAAACCCCAGGCCTAACGGCTGGGTGTAATAGGTGCCTGGCATTGGCCCGCGTGCGGTGATCTGCCCGGCCAGGCCGGAGTCGTGGCCATGGTCGAACAGGATGCGACACGTGAGCGCCAGCTTTTGCCGGTCGGTCCACGTATTATCCGCCAGGGTGTTTTGCATCTGGGTCAGTGCATGCTTGACCAGTTGGTCTTTGGGGAGCGCTAATGTCTTGGCCATATCGGTGTCCTTTGAGGGTTGCAATGGACGTCGGATTTGCTGGTCTCCCGCTGCTCGCAAGGTCGTTGGGTGAACGCAAATGACACTAAAGATGCTATATGACACAAAGTGTCATTGGCAAGCACGGCTCATCGTTTCCTGCATGGATTAATCGCAGCGCATGTCTATCCGTTTGAAATTATTGAGAAAAAAACTTGGCGTTACGTTGGAGACCCTGGCGGAAAAGTCCGGGATGACCAAAAGTTACCTGTCCAAGGTGGAGCGCGGGCTCAACACGCCGTCCATCGCCGCCGCGCTGAAATTGGCCAAGGCCCTCAACGTGAACGTCGAGGAGTTGTTCAGCGAGGAACGCGCAAGTCTCGACAGCTACAGCCTGGTGCGCAGCCATGAGCGCCCCGACACGTCACCGGGCTATGCCGTGCTTGCCCACCAGGTCAGCGAACGCAGCCTGTTGCCCTTTATCATCTACCCGCCCGCGGAGTTCTCCGACAAGACCTTCAAGGAACACGTGGGGGAAGAGTTTCTGTTCGTGCACGAAGGCCAGGTGGAAGTGGATTTCATGAACGAACGCGTGACCCTCGAGCGCGGCGATGCGCTGCATTTCAACGCGCAGAAGCCGCACCGCATCCGCTCGGTGGGGCCGGTGCAGGCGCAGCTGTTGGTGGTGGTTCACAGTACTGATGAGTGAGGTTCTTGCAGTAAGCAGGGCTGTCCCGCGCTGGACCGCGAAATGGCTCCCAAGCCAAGCGCCCGCCAGGTAACCACGTTGTCTGGAGTGGGGCTGCTCCACAGCCCAGCGCAGGGCAAGCCTGCTCATCACAGCGTACGCATCAGCCTTTGAGATGTGTGTAGAGACCTGTGTCAGCCAGCTCATGGGTAACTGACACGCCGCTATCGGAGGCATGGGTATCTACATCTCTTCGGTGAAAACATCACCAGAAAAATGCGGTTTTAGTGGTAATGGAATGGACGCCCCCTTCCTAACGGCATCTATGTGCCAAAGTTAAAGTGTTACCCACACTTAGCGGAAGGGAGCGTCCTCATGCAGCTTACGACTGTTTCGGTTGACTTGGCAAAAACC